>OGKS01000944.1_pt1 | contig 15186 bp, 7 predicted proteins | sample 1572491 | NCBI WGS metagenome assembly OGKS01 (sample SAMEA2582153, study PRJEB24529) | metagenome | biome: Human gut stool | place: China | collected 2011
CGCATGTAATCAAAAAAGTCAAATACAATCTTGGAAAAACATTCGTCTCCTTTTCCCTTAGGATAGTAATCATTCAGGAAGTCAATAATATCATCTAAACGTTTACATGACTTATAGTTCATTGATGTGTTTTCATGTGCCCAAGTTTTCAGCATTTTGGCAAGATCTCTTGTTAAACCAGAAGTATTATTGTTTGATTCGTTGAACTTATTTACTTCTGCTCTAGGATTAAATGATTCCCATTTGCCACCATTTTCGCTATTAGGAATAAGAAAAGACTTATCGTCTTGTTCTAAAGCAGGGAGTAATTCTATATTGTGATGGTTTTCCGAAAACTCGACTAGTACAACTTTGCCCCAAGCTTTTATTTTGTCTGTAGTGGTGTACTTTTCCTTTAGCACATCCTTCACTTCCTGTAATAGTGCAGCTTGACCATTACTATTATATTTGTCGTACTTATCATACACTTCTTGTGGTATTTTGAACAGAACATCCACATCTTGGTCAGATGTTAAGGGACGAACATTGGTTTTCGTTTTATATGAACCAAAGAGAAACTTCTTTTTGTCGTCATACTCTCCTGAATAGAAGTGACTAAAAAGTTTTTCACAAACTCCTGTATACTTAGTTTGTGCATCACTACTCTGAGTGGATGTCAACGTAATGTTGCTTATAAACTCCTGAAATTCTTTTTCCATAAAAATTACTGGCTCCTTAACCAGGGTATTAAATTAATTATAAAGAATGTAATGCAAATTCTGTGCCATTACGTTATACAAAAAATAGCAAAATCTAAGAAAATAGAGTCTAATACAACAAAAAAGCATTTTATAACTAAATTAAATGCCACAAAACACTTGTTTTTATGGTTACAATCATTATCTTTGCATAATACGCAATATAAATGGTTGTATCTTTCACAATATAACAAAGATTGATACGTTATATGTATTAAAGGTATAAAGCATGTAAAACCTAAGCAATATGGCAAAGGAAAAAGATTTTAATAGACTCAAAGTTGTACTGGCTGAAAAGAAGCGTACCAACAAATGGTTAGCAGAACAACTTGGCAAAGATCCTGCTACGGTGAGTAAGTGGTGCACCAACTCCGCCCAACCAGGATTAGAAACATTGTATCAAATAGCGTCATGTCTTGAAGTTGACGTGAAGGACCTACTCGTTCCCAACAAGGAGGAAAACATAATTATTTATAGAAAATAAAACTCCAATTTGACCAAACCCGATAAAATTAGTTTCATTGTTTTGACTATTAAAGGATAAGCACAAGATGGACTAACATGGATATGGTTGTATGGATATAAAAGCATAATTTTGCATGATATGGCAAACTCGGACAATAACATAGCTTCTCAGAACGAAATAGTTCTTGGAGAAAACGAAATGGTATGCTCACTCACCAATCGTGTAGTGAAAGCAACCGATAAGGAAATGACATTGCAGTCGATGATTGCGATGATGACAGAAGAGTATGGCTTCGCCCCAGAAGATATGGAGCGTGACTATAAGGTGAAGTATGATGATACGGAAAGCGGAAAGACAAAGACACAGAAGGTGGATTTGGCTATCTTCAATGCTGGGCACGCTCATGATGCTGACGAACTCATCCGTTTCATTATCGTTGCCAAGGATGCCAAGGTAAAGCCCAACGACAAGAAGAATGGCGTAGAAGCTACTACAGAAAACATCTTATGTACCACGGACTGCGAGTTTGCCTGCTGGACCAATGGTGAAGACTTGCAATATGTACATGCTTTCGAAGACGCTTTTGGTCAGGTAACTTGTGAGGCTATTTCTGATTTTCCGGCAGAAGGTCAAACTCTTGAAGACCTTGAAGCACAAGGCGAGCGAGCTATACCACGCAAACCAGCCAATGAGTCGCTTGTTAAGACCTTCAAGCGCTGTCATGATTATATCTATGGCAACGAAGGTATGAAGAAAACTGCCTTTTGGGAACTTCTCAACCTTATCTTCTGCAAACTATATGATGAAAAACGTCGCTTCTCTGATGCAAGAGAAGGTATCAGCTACCGTCGTCGTTTTTGGGTGGGAGTAAAAGAACAAAACACGCCAGAAGGACAGCATGAAGTAGCTGAGCGTATCAAAGGTATTTTCGAGGATTTGAAGGATAGCAATATCTTCAAGGATGTGTTCGACGGTAATGAACAGATTATGCTTTCTGACCGTGGCCTTGCTTTCGTAGCAAGCGAACTGGCAAAATATTCTTTCCTTGATGCTACGGTTGACGTGAAGGGTACTGCCTACGAAACCATTGTAAGCAACACGCTGAAGCAGGCGGCAGGCCAGTTCTTTACGCCACGTAATATCATCAAATGTATGGTTGAGATGCTCGATCCCGACCAGAATTGCCGTGTGCTCGACCCAGCTTGTGGTTCGGGCGGTTTCCTTGTGATGGTACTAGATCATGTGCGTCATAAGATTGCCAAGAATTTCTATCCCGAACTGGATGACATTCATCTTGAAGCTAAACTAAACTCCGCAGAGGTGGATGATGCTGTGCGTGAGTATGCCGAGAAGATGATTTTCGGTTTCGATTTCGACCCAGACTTGAAGAAGGCTGCACGTATGAATATGGTGATGGCTGGTGACGGACATTCAAATATCTATAATATCAACTCGCTCGACTATCCTTATGGTAGTAAACCAGACGTTCCTCACATTGCCGAAGCTGTGAACGAAAGCATCAAGCATAGTGCTGACCATGACTTCCATTTTGGCACTTCGGACAATAATGCGCAGGGTAAGTTCGATATGGTATTTACAAACCCACCATTTGGTACAAAAGTAGAAGTAGATCAAGAGATTGCTGCACGTTATGAGCTGAACAGCAAAGCTCCTGAAGTGCTTTTCATAGAGGCTTGCTACAACTTCTTGAAACCCGGTGGCAAGATGGCTATCGTGTTGCCTGATGGCATTTTGGGCAATCTAGAGAGCGCATCAAGCACTTGGCGGATGATCTGCCGAAGGTAGCAAAGGCGTATAAGGAATTTAAGGAGGGCTTATTATGATAGTTTCCAAAGTAAATACTAAGCTAATATATAAGCATAATAATCGATTTGAAGGCAAACACTATCTTAACAATTCATCTTATTTGAGTTTACAACTCGAAAAAAATGAAAAACAATGTTGTGCATTGTCTTCTTTGGCAGAAGTGTTCAATCCTCCTGTATTTAAGCGTCAATTTTGTAAGAATACGCCTCGCGCTGTCCCATATTTTCAGAGTTCTGATGTTCAATCGGCTTCAGAGAGAAGTGCTGTATATATATACAAGGGACAAGCTCAATCGCTCAACTTGTTGGTAAAAGAAAACGACATTCTTGTGACTGGATTTGGAACTATTGGCAATACACGCCTTGTTTCTAAGTTTCAGGATGGGGTGTGTTATGCCAATAATGTATGTCGAATAAGAACAAATGAACATACTGGTTTTATATATGCTTTCATCTCAGGAAAATATGGTAAGGCACAATTAAATACAAATGCATCAGGTTCTGTTGTTAGATATATAGAATCACCTGGTATAAAAAAAATTTTAGTACCAATATTTTCCGACAGCTTCCAGCAAGATGTAGATAATCTGGTACAGGAAGCTGCAAGATTGAGAGAAGAAGCTACTTGTGCATTGGAAAAAGCCAAACAGACCTTAAAATCATTCATCAATGCAGATTTCGTGAAGAATAATTATAAAACAAGCATTGTTAAATCGAGAAACATTTTCTCGTCATTACAGCATAGACTTGATCCACCTGCATTAATGAATGATGGTGTTGTTGCCATGGATAAAATTAGTTCTCGCATGTCTACTAAAATTATTGCAGATATAAATGCAAAAGTGTCTCGTCCTGGTATCTTCAAACGTATTTACGTAGAAAATGGTATACCATACATTAAAGGGTCCGAGATATTTTTAAATAATCCGTTTAGGAGATGTGAACATTTATCTCGAACAAGAACGCCTTTTGTAGACGAAATGACTCTATATGAAGGACAGATATTGATAACATGTGCAGGTTCTGTTGGAAATATCAAAATGATTACCAAAGAATATGAAGACAAAAAGGCGATTGGATCACAAGATATTATTCGTCTCATTTCAAATGACGAATTATTCACGAAGGAGTATCTTTTTATATATCTGCAAATGCCATTTGTCAATGACTATATTCAATCTATGAAATATGGATCTGTTATTGAGAGAATAGAACCTTTTCATGTAGAATCAATACCTGTGGTTACACCGACTAAGGAACTTTCGGAAGAAATTTCCGCAATAGTCAGACAATACATGGATTGCACTTATCGTGCTTTCAATGCTGAAGAAAAAGCCATTCAAATGGTCGAACAAGGAATCGAGAAGTGGAATAAACATTAAAGGATTGCATTATGACTGAAGATACTTTTAAAGACCTACCCAAAAGAGCGAATCCTCTACCCAAAAGAAGCCTTTAAAGGATAGTAACACTATCCAAAAGGACTCTGATACTATCCAAAAGAATAATTCTACTATCCAAAAGAATTTGTATTCTTCAGAAGAAAAAGTACTAAATTTCTTAATAGAGAATCCTAAGGCGACTATTGACGAAATGGTAGATGCAATAGGCGATTTATCTTTAGGTGGCGTGAAATTCGTTATCGGCAAACTACAGAAGAAAGGCCTACTTAAACGTGTTGGCGGAAGAAAGCACGGAGAATGGCAAGTACTCATATAATATGAAACAATATGTCACAGTTAAGGAAAGAAACAATAGAATGTCCACATTGCCACAAGGAAGGTGAGTTTGACCTTTGGACATCGGTGAATGTGGATTTAGATCCAGAGCTTAGGGAAAAGATCTTCTCTGATGAGCTATTCTTGTACCATTGTCCTCACTGTGGCGAGGTTACTGGTATTCCTGCCGGTACGCTTTATCATGACATGGAACACAAGTTCATGCTCTTCTTCGAGTTCTTTAAGCCGGATGAATATGACTATATGCCAATGGAATTGCCAGAAACTCTTGGCATGGATAAGAACTACACGTTCCGTACGGTCTTTGACTTGCAACGCTTCAAAGAGAAGATTGTAATTTTGGAGCTTGGTCTTGATGATGTTGCCATAGAACACCAAAAGTATATGATAAGCCATGTCATCATGCCTGAAATTGCCGAGAAAGGCTACGAGCTTTTCTTTGCAAAACTGGAAGAGCCAGACGAGGAGTTTCCTTTAGGTAAAATTTTCTTCTTCTATAACGACGAGGAAAAACAACAAACCATGGAAGTTCGATTTGCTATGGACAACTACTATGAGCACAAACTTGCCTGTGAACTTGACCCACGTATGACAATCAAAGGCTGCATGTGTGTGGACGAGGAATGGTTGTCAAAACAACTAAAGAAGGAATAACTATGGCAGATAATCTATATGACTTCGACAACAATGGCCTTGCCCGTGCATATAAAGATTGCAAATGGGCACTTTTTGACAGATGCGGAAACCAAGTTGGTGAATGGTACTCCTACATTGAAGAATGGGGTGAAGGTTTTTACAAAATAGAACAAGGCGCAAAGAAAAACATCATGCGCCCAGATGGTACTGTGGTTCTGAAGGCATGGCACAATAATGTCTTCAAGGTGAAGCATGGCTTCTTCCTATTCAGCAATACGATCCGCAAATCGAAGAATAATCCCAATACTCGCTACACCTACGGACTGGCACATGTAACTGGTGATATTATATTCCCCATGATTTTCGATAGTGCAGAGTGGCTTAAAAAAGGCGATGGTATCTATGCGGAAATAAACAGCAAGCCCTATATACTCACGCTTGACGGTAGTGTGTATGACCCAGCACGTGACCATCTTCCACAAAAGATCAACATTGACTATAAAGAACTGTTTGAGAAATTTGCGAACTGGACATTACCAGGATTGCAGTTTTTTTACAGAGACACAGATGCTCCTGTCGTAATAGATACAACCTACCATGTAGGTGATGTTCTTCGAGCAGGTTTCTTTGTGGATGTCACCACCAAGTTGTACAGACCTGCCCACAGGACTCGTTTTCTTATCGCCAGCGCACATGCCGCTATGATGTGTGAAATTGAAGAGCTATGTCAAGAGAATCCAGATGTAAAGAAATGGAACCTGTGTACGCTCCACTTCAACAGCTATTTCAAAGTTATGGACGTGTATGAGAAGGACAGCGTAACCCAAGTGTTCTTACTCCACATCCCTGCAGCTGCCGCATTCTTCATCGGGCATGACGAGACAGCCATGAATTTTGTAAATGAGGCAACTGGTCAGGAAACTTCACTTATTGACATGGCACGAAAGAGTCTTGACGAGAAAATGCAAATGGAAGTTCATCCACGTTCTCTTGATAAGGAATTCTGTGCTCGCATGGAGCATCCTATCGGATTAGACGACGACTTCTATCCTGTACCTCTAAATTCTGCTGATGAGCCAGAAGAAGGGCCTATAGCCAATTTAAGCAATATGGTTCACAAGTTGGCTGATGATGCAGATATTAAGGACTTCATCAATGTAGAAGACAACTATCCTTATCATGGCGTTGAAGGCTCTGTTTGCGAGGGCTGTATTTATGCAAATGGCATTCAAGGTCACGGAGAAGGGTGTGGTAGACTCTTTATAAAGAGCTTCCGTGAGCGCTATCTTAAAGGCAGATGCGAATATCGCAAGACAGACATTATGAGTCCATCTCTTTTCGAAGAAATGGACAAATATCATAAAAAGAAAGAGAAAGAAAAGACAGAAAAATCGACCGATACCTTTGCCCTAAGAGTTGTAAGGCGATTTATTGATGAGCATCTTGATGGTGACATAAACAAACTTATGCACACTGATCTTTACGCTTTTCAAGAGGACAATAATGGTGATACGGAGTTGACAAGAACAAATATTATTCGCTCGATTATGGCTCTTGTTTTTTCAGACTCTTGGCCAGACCTTACTGTTCAAAATATTGAGCAGTACAACTATTGTTGTTCTATGATGAATGAGGATGTCCGGCTGTCAGGTTCAAATATTGCAGACCAATATATGATGGGATTGCAAAAATTCAGTCCCTCAAAGGAATTAAATGAGCGTGCGATACACACAAATCATTTGCTGCACACTATAGGAAACTTCTGGGTGTTGCCCAATAAACGAAACGACAAGGATACACTTAGCAACTATAAAGACACGACCCCTCATTATCGAGGATATATGGATAAGTATCTCAAAGCTATGTATGTAGCCATTAGCGGACACGGAAAAGTGGACATGCGTATGAAAGGTCTTCTTTACAAAAACCGTAAACTCATGAATGATTATCAAGGATTAGATGGATTCAAGCGACTTGTTCATAACCTAATGCTTGAGGAATACATGGATGAGCAGAGTATGCCTAAGGATATATTCCCTATGGTATGGAGCTATATGAAAGGATTGGATAGAGATACGTATCTGTCTGCAGTTGCAACATTCTGCGATTTTTGCGAATACGCAATACCCAAACGATCGCAACGCATTATCGAAAAACTTAGCATAATACTTAAATCAAATAGATAAAAAAACATAAATATGGCACAACTGAGAAAACCATTACATGACGATGGTCCAGTAAATGTTGGTGAACAACGTTTGCTTGACTTTCTGAGTGTGAAGTTGCCAAACAACTATATAGTCATTCCAAATCTCAATATATCTATAACCGGCCCTAACCGAGTGATGAAGTATTGGGAGTATGACTGTATTGTGGTAGCTCCACATGCTGTTTATCACATTGAGAATAAGGATTGGGCTGTTCATCTCGAAGGAGATGACTGGGCTTGGTTCCGTAGTGGACAAGAGGTAGCAAATCCTCATAAGACTGCGGGGTTGAAAAGCCGTATTCTCGCAAGCAAGATAAAGAATCAGCACCCGGACTGGCGTTTTGGGCAGATACTGACAGCTGTAACCCTAAGTAATCCTCAGCAGTCTAAGTTTGGTTTGGATCCTCAATGTGATTGCTACAAGCAGACATTCACATTGGGTGGCGAACTGATAGACTTCCTTACCAAACCTGAACTTGTAGGTCGTACTCCAGGAATGATTATGGATATTCAGTCACAGCTTGTTGACTTGCTCTCTGGTCAATCCGTAGAACGCAGACGAACAGAGCGTAAAGAGATCTTCAACTACCTGATTAAAGAAGTTCTTCAAGAGACAGAGGAGTTCACGGAATATCTCTGTGTACAGAAGATTATTGAAGCTGCTCAATATAAAGTGCGTGAATATCCTCTTGACGTTGCTGGAAAGAGTCCTGTAGAACTGCAGAAACTGAGCCTAACTGTTCAGAATGCAAGCTTCGCACAGGAAAAGATTGGTGTATCACCTTATATTGTCAAGACAGACTGCCGAATGAATGAGGAGCAGACTTATTACTATGAGATAAGCCGCTACCAAGATGAGAGCTCACTCAGAAGTAAACTCCGTCAGAAGACATTCAAACAGACAGATAAAATCAGCATCATCCTTGATGTAGCCAATGCGTTGAAAGCAGCGCATAAGGAACAAGTATATCATCGTAATGTCTGTCCAGAGAATATTTTCGTTTATGAAGGTGGTAAGGCAGCTTTGGCAAACTTTGGTATGGCATGGTTTATCGAACATTCAGACCTCAGCTTCACAGTTAAGCATGACTCCAATCTTAAATCGCCATATACAGCACCTGAGTTATTGGAGGGTGACGTATGTTCAGGAAGTGATATTTTCTCCCTTGGCGTTATCTTCTACGAACTGATGACAGGCAAGCTGCCTTTTGACAGTTGTCTTACATTTACTTCCGCATTAGGAGGTGTGCTTACAGAAGATCTCATGCCAAGCAAGGTATCTAAAGATCTTCCTGAATGGATGGACGAGGTTGTAAAGCACACAATCATTGCAGATCCATTCCAGCGTTGGCAGAAGGCAGATGAATTTATTGAGTTCATCAACAAATCAATGGGTGAAGAGCAGAAGAAAACCATTAAGGCACAGAACACCCAGCCAGACAACAATACTCCAGGTCAGACAAAGGTTGCATACCTAAAAGACATGAAGCCTGGTGTCAAGGTTACTCCTTCTATGACTCTTCATGAGATTCTTGGTAGAGGTGGTTTCGGACGTGTGTTCAAGGTGTGGCACGATATGCAGAGGCAGTATCTTGCCATCAAGATTTTTGAGCGTGATGCCTCCGTTGACAATGCCATTAACGAGTTTGAAGCATTAAAATCACTCCATCATCCTAACATTGTGGAGTTCAAGTTTAACGACCGCACTCAACAGGGATTGTTCTATACCTTGATGGAACTTCTTGAAGGGGAAAACCTGCAAGACTACACAAGAGGTGATCTCCGTCTTCCAGTTGATGAAGTCTATAAGATGGCGACGCAGATTCTGAAAGCGCTCCGCTATATGCAAGAGGAGCAGAATCCTCCTGTATATCATAGAGATATTAAGCCAAGCAACATCATGTGGCATAAGCGCCAGATCTATAAGCTTATTGACTTCAATATCTCTACAACCACCGACGATAAGTCATTCGGTGGAACATTTCCTTATATGGCTCCTGACCTTATCGTGTCAGGAAACAAGATTGACTGGGATAAGTCGGCCGATACATTTGCATTGGGTATCACTATATACGAGCTTCTTGCACATGCCTATCCATGGCCAGGAAGCAATATGCGCCCTAATATCCACATGCAGCCAACCGATATTCGCAGCTACAATGATAAGTTGACCGATGAGATTGCTGACTTTGTAATGAAGGCTATCATTACTGATAGACATAAGCGATTCACATCTGCCAAGGAGATGTTGGAGGCATTAGAGAAGATTGGTGTAAATGGTATTTTGAAGGACACTTCAACCATCATAAACACCTCTACGGTCAATGCAAATCCTGTGGATTATATCAATTCCCTATATAGCCAGAGTCGTCATGGTAATAGCGGTACACGCGCAGGAGCGAAATCACATGTTTTTGATGACTTGACCTATTCAAAGACTAAGTTGGATAAACAGCTTATTCAGGACATCAAGGATTTAAAATATAAGTTGATTATCATTACAGGTAATGCCGGTGATGGTAAGACAGCCTTTATCCATAGAATTGAAGATCAGGGAATCAACAAGGAATCATTCGATACCAATAATGGTTCACAGTTCTTTATCAACGGAGTACGTTTCGAGTCAAACTATGATGGCTCACAGGACGAGGATGACAAGGCCAACGATGATGTATTGGCACAATTCCTTGCTCCCTTCAACAGTCTGAATGACTATACTCAAGCAAATGAAGGTCGTGTGATTGCTATCAACGAAGGTCGTCTTGTGGACTTCCTCTCTACTCGTCCAGAGCTGAGAGAGCTTCAGGATAACATTGAGGAATATTTCTATCAAGAAGGTCATGCAGAACTTCTTCCAGGACTTATGGTTATTAACCTTAACCTCCGTTCTGTAACAGCAAGAGATGGTAAATCTCCAAGTCTGTTGGCTCAGCAGGTTAAGAAACTGACTCGTCCAGAGTTATGGTCTAAGTGTGAGGGCTGTCCTATAGCTGACCGCTGCTATATTAAATATAATGTAGATACATTCCAGGACAGCAGTGCTGGTGACGAGGTTATCAACCGTTTGGAATGGCTTGTAAGAACCATCGTTTATAAGCGTGAGCTCCACATCACTATGCGTGACTTACGTTCTATGATTGCTTGGATGCTTACTCGTGACTACTCATGCGATGAGGTCAAGCAATTAGTTGAGTATGTTCAGACAGAGCAGTTACCAGAATATTATTGGCAGTATTATTACTTCAATGTAACAGCACCAGTAGCATGGCCGGCAAAAGATTTCATGCTTCCTTCTCTCGATTCAAATGACAGATTGGTCAAGCTGCTTCGTGAGACGGATGTGGCAGGCGTTGCTCTTCCAGCATACGACCGTGACCTTTACTATACCTCAAAGCGTCCTAATGATTATCTAATCTTTAGTGATCGTAAGCGTAGTCTTTTGAATGACTTCAACGAGAATAACATTATCATTCCGGCTTATGAGGTAAAGTCAGATGTCATCAGGATGCAAGCAACAGGTCGCCATAAGAGCTATGTCCGTCATCAATATTTTGAGGGCAAGTTTGATTTCCGCAGACGTCTCCCATATCGTTATGCAAGTATGTTCGAGGAACAACTTCGTGTTGAAGACGAGAATGCTCTTAAACAAACGATGCAGGATCTGGCTTGTGCTATTTCCGCGAGTGAAGGCTGTGACAATGCAAACCTGACTGAAGGGTATCTGCTGTTAGCTAGTTCAAATGTCGGCGATCCTATCTCTAAGAGCTATCGTCGTTTCCCATTGGATGAATTCGAGTTGTTCGTGAATAAGACCGATCACCTGACTAAGTATATTGAGTATGAAAGTGACAGCCTTACTTTCCGTCATAAGAAAGATAAGTTCATCCAGTTGACAGTCAGTCTTGATCTCTACGAAATGCTTCAATATATTCGTGCAGGTTTCAGCCCTTCTGTCAATGACCTTCGAGGCCGATTCATTGAACTACAGATTTTCAAGAATCTATTAGAGGCAAAGACCTATACAGAAATTCTTGTAACCAAGAACAACAGAAAGTTTACTATAGTTCGCCTCGATGACAAGAAACATATTGTTATTGAACCTCTTAACGCATAAAGAATACGATTATGATACTGAAATTAAAGAAAGGTACCGTTGCATTCTTGAACAAAGAATTGCTTTACGTTGACTTCAAGTCGGTAAGACTGGATCGTGTTCTTACTAACTTGTTCATCAAAATGTATGCCGATGGACAGCCTGTCCAGCTAGCATTCAGAAAAGAATATACCATTGACACCTTGAAATCCAATCTCAACACGCTTGAGGAGCAAGGTGTAATCAGAGGGGTGAAGGATAATCCTGATGGTGTTGAAGACTGGCTTCGTAGTTCACTTCTTGAATTGGTAAACCGAGGTAATGTCATCAAGGAGCACGTATCAACACTGAAACCACTCCACCTATTGAGTTTCCGAGTGCAGAACAGCAAGTACTGTCGTGATTATCGTGCTTCAGATCAGTTGTATCTGATGTTAAAGAGTAATCCTGAAGTCATGAAGGGATTGGTAAAGTATCTCAGCAAAGGTTGGGATAAGGCATCTGGCGAAATCAACACCCAGGAGGATCTTGATGTTGACACAACAGGTATTCTCCATATTACCAAGCCCCTGCGTGAGCGCAAGAGTATGAACAAGGATGTTGATGTCATTCCAAAACCACTTTTGGAGAAACAGGCAGCCCTGTTTACCGATGATGTTCGTCGATTGCTCCTCTATAAAGAAAAATTGCCAAGAGCAGTATTTATTGACTATCTGCGAATTCTCTGCGGTCTTCATCTGGCTCTTTATACAATGAAAGTCGTGTATCTGTTGCCAAAGATGGTTGATGCAGGTACTCGTAATGTTATAGACGACTGGTCAATGGTCGTTGATCTGACAGATAATCTTGACAGTATTGTCTCTCAGTATGCTTGCAAGGATATTGAGCGCATGGAGAACAGCTATGGCAAGTATATTCGTTCCACCTACATGGTCGATATTATCCAGAAAAGGAAACACTGTGATGTAGATGAAGCATTCCGCATTCTCAAGGAAGATAACAATAAGCAGGGAGAATACTATGAGAAGGAACTCAATGATATTGAGGACAGCCTTCCAGACAGCAACGAAAAGGAGTTTGACAAGAACGACTTCCATGAAATGCTGGAGTTCTTCCCCGAGAAAGACTACTTCGACATGTTTGTGCATGTACTCGAAAAATCTAATTTGGGAGCCAGTCAGTATAAGTACATTCATGATTTCGTTGATGCCGTCTGCATGAAGAATAGCTCTTCTATGTTGTTGGCTGACAGCCGTTCAAAGCGTCATCCTCGTAGAGGAGCTTTAGGCAGCAAGTTGCTCGAAACTTTAGTTCAGCTGTTAGTTCTTAAAGAGAGAGCTAATGGAGGTTATGAAACTCGTTCTCTCTCTATTGATGAGTTGGCAAGTGCCATCCGTGAGCGTTATGGACTCATCATCAACGGAATTGGAGAAGAGCGTTTTGCCGATGCTGACGTAGAGATGAATGCTGCATTTAGAGTAAACATGGATGCGTTCAAAAACAAACTTCGTCAGATTGGATTCTATACTGATATGAGTGATGCTTGTATCCTTCAAAAGATTCGACCACGTTATAAATTGGAAGACTAATGGAAAATATAAAAAATCTATATTACGAACGTTTCATTCAACATGTTGTTGAAGCATATTCACAAAAGTTGAAGTCTGCCAAGCCAGGACACTGTATGAAAATTACAGGTCTGGCTATGAAGGAACTTCGTGTCTTACTTCCATTGCTTCGTCCTTTGAATAGTGGAATGGAAGTTTATATTCTCTCAGAAACAGAGAAAGGTGACGAGTACATCCATGCAACAAAGCTTATTGAGTTACGCAATAATCCAGATAAATCGGTACTGATTCTTGTACCTTCAAACAGCCGAACATCAGCAGAAGACTCTTATGGTGATGCAACATTCCAGAATCTGTCGGTAGCTGAACTGCAGGATTCCTTTGTATATAAACTCATAAGTGAATTACCTGAGGAGAAGGAATATATTTGGACGCAGATGACAGACCTCTTTAAGGAGATTAAGCCTGCAAGAACAACTGTCATCAACTATCTCCTATACCTGGAGACGAAGCAGTATGCTGATGAAGCTTGGGGTAACGGATTATACCTCTTTGGTATGCTACCAGACAAGGATCTCATTAAGAATGAAGGTGCCATTAGAAGACGCTTCATGATCAATTTAGAGAAAGTTTCATCTGTAATGGCAGACTTCTCATTGACGGCAGCTGACAGAATTCTTAGTCTTCCTTTGGTAAGAAATACCGTTCAGAAGGATTTGATGGTATTCTTAACTTCTACTGACAACATCGAGGATGCAGTATCTCTCTTTGAGAACATTCATGATTATCATCCTGAGTTCAACTATGCAATATTGCCTTGGATAGACAAAGACAATGAGAGCAAGCCTGTAAAGGTCATGGTTGATATAACTTCTGGCAAGGATCCAAAGAAAGAACTTGTCCGTGATGCAGATACGGGGGCTCTGTTGCTTGCCATCCCGCAAGACAAGAAGGGCAAGGTGTCATTCACGATTACAACAGACCCTTCCCCCAAAGACAATCCTGACATCTTCTCATTTGAGATTGCATTGGTCAATATCGATGACTTTACTGAGGTCGGTGTTGTCAAGAAAACAAAGGTCGGTACAAACAAGCGTGCCTCTCGTAAACTATCATTGAACATAGCGTCTGGAATGTTTGAAGAAGGAGAATATATGCTTCGTGTCCGTGCCCTTGATGAGAACGGCATTGTTCTTGACACCTTAAAGGTGTTCAAGGAAGAACGTGTTCAGGCTGCATGGCTTGATGCGAAGGAACAGAATCCTAACCTTCAAATGGAGCAATACCGTCTGGAGCAGCATGTGGCATACTGTAACGAATCAGAGAGCTTCACAATTACCACTGACGAATATACAGGAGAAGGCGAAGTCGACAAACGTGGTAAGGTTAATAGCTATACTCAGGCAATTATCCATTATCGCAGTACACATCTCTCAAAGGAAGAAGATCTGGAACTCCCTAAAGGTGGTGCAGACAGAAGTCTCTGGATTGAAGGAACTTTGAATAACACCTATCAGTTTGACTTTGGTGCGGCTTATGCTTATCAGATTCAGTTGCCTAAGAAACTGATTCAGTTGGAAACCACATTCCTCAGTAACGATGATGAATTTGGCCATGTTGAAGCATTGCTCAGCGGCAATCCTACTGACACAAAGTTGCTAGATCCAACAGATACAGCTAAACAATATCCTCTGTTCGTTGCAGCCAAGAATCTGAATATTCCTGATGAATTGACAGCATTGCGTCAGGAATTGTTCTCTGTTATCCGTGAGTCAGCAGATAATGAGACAGGTCTTACATGTACTACAGACTTCACTGCTATTATAGGTCTTGTCAAAGGCTATCTTGCAGAATATGACTCTTGGCTGAGAAATATTCAGGAGACAGAATTGAGTGAGGAGCAGATTATTAG
>OGKS01000945.1_pt1 | contig 15186 bp, 10 predicted proteins | sample 1572491 | NCBI WGS metagenome assembly OGKS01 (sample SAMEA2582153, study PRJEB24529) | metagenome | biome: Human gut stool | place: China | collected 2011
TATGAAAAGAAGTTCGGTGTCAGTAGCCTTATCCTGATAAGTAAAAGAGACATTGAACCGGACTCCGAACTTCTTTTCATAAGCGTCCTTCACTTCGGCGAGAGCCGCTTCGAAAAGTGGCCGGAACTCGGGAGAGATGGTGAAAATTATATTCGCAGAGCCATCAGCATTGCGCATATACTTCTGAGCCTCAACGAGATGCTCAGCGAAAGCAGTACGGCACTCTCCGTCATTATAACGGTGAAAACGGATGACGCCCTTAGGCTTCGAACCATAGCCAAGTCCGCCATTGTCAGACTCCAACACCTTAACAGCCACGTCCTTACGATATTCAGAAGAATCAGCAGGCTCTCCGAACATCTCCGGCGTATAGAAGGCAAATTTCTTGATGGATGCAGCCAATTTGCCCACTGGAGAATCCGCACCCGGGTCTTCGCCCTTTTCGAGAGACGCAAGACCGGCAAAAATATCCTTGAACATCCTGGATGCAGCTCCCGACGCAGGAACGAACTTGCATTTTCCGGCCACTTCAGCACGGTCACAATAGTCCACAGCAGCAGATGTCTCTTCAGGAGTCATGACCTTGATTCCCCTTTCAGGGGTAGCAGGACCCACGATTTCCATCCAAGGAAAACCTTTCTTGAAACGCTCGACCTGAGCTTCCACGTTCTTAACCGAAGAACCTCTTTCCTCGATTTTGGCAATATCTTCTTTCGTAAACATATCGTTACTAATCTATAAAAACTTCTCTTCTATATTTATACTCGGACCTGAGCTTTTCGAAATTCTCCGGCTCAAGACGGAACATGAAATCATCCGTAAAGATAGGATAATTATATTGAAAAACAGCAGCAATCTCACCCTGACGAAGTCCTTTGAGATCGAGCTTGACCGCCTCATTCTCAGGAAATTCAGCTTTAGGATAGAACTCGAACAGTTCCTGGAACCCGAAATAATGGGCCACGGCACGCACAGCAGCCGCCGTACCATTCTGTTTGCCCTGATATGAATATCCGGCAATATGCGGTGTGGCGATGTCTACCATATCCATAAGTTCCTTGTCGATATTCGGTTCATTATTCCATGTGTCGATAATAACCGGACCTAACTTAGGCATAGCTGCCTTGAGGGCATCATCGCAGACGACCTCGCCTCTGGAGGCATTGATAAAAAACGCACCGGGCTGCATCAAATCGAAGAAATGGGAGTCAGCCATTCCTCTGGTAGTCTCGTCGAGCGGGGTGTGCATCGTGACGACCTGGGAATTTTTCAGCAGGTACTCCAGGTCGCAGAAACCGAACGGGCCCTCGGCGGCAGCTCTTGGAGGGTCGCATTTCAGCACGCGGAAGCCCAGCGCGAGAGCCATTCTCTCTATCAGGCTGCCGACATGGCCGACGCCGACGATTCCGATGGTGTCCCCTTCCAGATTGATGGCCTTTCTGGACGCCAGACCGTACAACGCTGAAAACACATATTCCATGACACCGCCGGCATTGCAACCGGGAGCGTTGCGGACCACGATTCCATGCGAGTCGCAATAAGGAAAATCGATATGGTCCGTGCCGATAGTAGCAGTTGCGATAAACTTGACAGACGTTCCCTCAAGGAGTTCCGCGTTACAGAAAGTAAGATAGCTTCTATCAGAAACTGGTTCAAAATATCAATACCTCGTGCGCCCACACTCATTCGAAGACCTATTTCGCGGGTGCGCTCTGTTACAGATACATACATAATGTTCATGATTCCGATGCCGCCTACCAGCAGCGAGATTCCTGCCACGGATCCGAGCAGGATGGTGATTGTAGACATGGTAGAATTCATCATGCTTGAAATTTCCTCTTGAGAGCGGATATTGAAGTCATCTTCATCTGCTTCAGTAGTATCTGTTGCGTCTTTCAATTTGTGGTTGCGTCGCAATATTTCTGTAATCTGATCTTGGGCAGGTTGAGAAGCCTCTTCGGTGATAGCTGAGCAGACGATGCCTCCTAAATAGGTTTGTGCCATAATTCGCTTCATTACTGTTGTATAGGGGGCAAGTACCAAATCATCCTGGTCCATACCCATACTATTGTAACCTTTCTTCTTCAAGACACCGATTACTCTGAATGGAATGCTGTTAAATCGCACAACCTTACCGATAGGATCACTGCCATCAGGGAAAAGATAGTCAACTACTGTCTGTCCCAAAATACAAACTTTAGATGCAGCCTTAATGTCTGTATCAGTAAACATTTCTCCATCTGCCACTTTCAGTTGTCGGATGGAAAGATAGTCTTGGTTTACACCATAAATGGAACTTTGAGTGTTGTTGTTTCCGTAGATCCACTGTCCGGAACTGTTTACAGTAGGAGAAATAGCTGAGATATAATTACATTCGTCTTTGATGCTCTGATAGTCGGCTTGCTTCAGCGTCTCCATTGACGAAGCATCCTGTCTCACACCGCCACGCATGTCTGCACCTGGTGAAATCATAATCATGTTTGATCCCATCTCTGCGATGTTTGCCTTGATGCTGGCTTTACTTCCTTGTCCGATGGCAAGCATGGTAATAACCGCAGCAATACCGATGATGATGCCAAGTGCGGTAAGGAAAGAGCGCATTTTGTTGGCAGCAATGGCGCGGATGGCTATTTTGAAAAGATTCTGATAATTCATTTTACTTGTTGTAATGTTAAATGTTAAATGTTAAGTGTTAAGTGAAAACTTCGTTTGCTATTGGATGCTAAGTAATTTAACATTCAACACTTAACATTGAAAACTTATTCGTCCGTGTTGGCCGGTAAGGCTGCCAGACCTTCGGCTGCCGAGAGAATATGTTCGTTATAGGTGTCGCTGATGATGTGACCATCACGCAGTTCGATATTACGACTCGAATAATTTGCAATGTCTGGGTTGTGGGTAACGAAGATGATGGTTCTTCCTTCTGCATAAAGTTTCTGGAAGAGTACCAGAATCTCGAAACTGGTTCTGGTGTCGAGATTACCCGTAGCTTCATCAGCAAGTATCACAGCGGGGTTGTTGACCAACGCACGAGCTATTGCTACACGCTGCATCTGTCCTCCAGACATCTGATTACTCTTATGATAGAGACGTTCTCCTAAACCAACAGCTTTCAGCGATTCGATAGCACGTTGCTTTCGTTCTTCTGCGCTTACGTTCGGGTTGTACATCAGTGGAAGTTCTACATTTTCTACACTTGTAGTCTTCGGTAGAAGATTGTAGTTCTGGAAGATGAATCCAATCTTTCGGTTTCTAAGAATGGCGCGATCATTACGTGACATCTTTCGTACGCTTACTCCATCCAGATAGTATTCGCCACTGGATGGGGTATCGAGACAACCTAGCTGGTTCAGCAGGGTAGATTTACCTGATCCTGATTTACCCATGATGGTAACAAACTCACCTTCGTATATTTTAAAGCTTACACCTTTTAGGGCGTGGACAGTTTCCTCACCCACAAGAAAGTCGCGACGAACATTGTCGAGTTCTATCACAACTTTCTTTTCGCTGTTTGCTTGAATATTGTCGTTTGCCATACTCTTATTTTTTATTTTTTCTTTCCTCTAGGTCCAGGACCGCTAATCAAACCTTGACTTTGTTGAGGCTCCTCATTCTCTTCAGGGGTATTAACTATGATTTCAGTTACAATCTTCTGTCCCTTCTTCAAGCCCTTGATAATTTCAGTATGTATACCGTCGCTCTGACCGATGGTTACAGAATGAGCTGTAAGGGTATTGTTAGCAAGAGTCCAAACTTTGTTCTTTCCTTTGCAGTCAACAATCTTGATGTTCTTTCCCACAGTTTCCTTGGTTGGAGTAAAGCGGAGTGCTTTGTTGGCAACAGCAAGAATGCCAGCACGTTCTTGTGTAAAGATGGTTACATTTGCTGTCAAACCTGGTTTTAATTTGAGATCTGCGTTAGGTGCAGAGATGACAACCTCGTAAGTGACTACATTGTTTGTTGTAGTAGCTTCCAGACGAACCTGTTTTACTGTTCCCTGGAATACATCGTCAGGATAAGCATCTACTGTAAAATTAACGCGGTCACCTTCTTTTACACCGCCTATATCTGCCTCGTCAACATTTGCAATCACCTGCATGTTGGTCAGATCTTTAGCGATGGTAAAGAGTTCTGGCGTGTTGAAACTTGCTGCTACGGTCTGTCCTTCCTCTACGCTTTTTGAGATGACAGTTCCATCTATTGGCGATGTAATTGTAGCATAGCTCAGGTTGGTTTGGGCTTTCTGTACATTTTCCTTGGCCGAAGCTACTTGCTCTTTCGCCTGGCGATAGGTGAGAAGCGCATTTTCATAATCGTCAGCACTTACCAAACCTTTCTTATAGAGGGTCTGGTAGCGGCTCATGTTAGCACTCTGATAGTTCAAACTGCTTTGCGCACTTGCCAGGTTAGCTTTGGCAGTATTCAACTCGCTCATCAGGTTGGTTTTGTCGAGTTCAGCTATGACTTCTCCTTTTTTTACCTGCGAATTGTAATCAACATAAAGTTTGTTTACAATACCACTCACCTGTGTACCAACCGTTACAGAAGTTACCGCTTCAATAGTACCGGTTGCAGTTACACTATTCTGCAATGTTTGTGTGGTTACAGCTTCCTGCTTGAAGTCTATTTGCTCTTCGTTTTTACTTCCTGAGAACAGCCATGCTGCCACAGCTACGATGATTACCACAATCATGGCAATCCAGATTTTGCTGATTCTAAGTTTTTTCATAAAAATGTATGTATACCTATTAATGATTTGCAATATGTTTTTGGATGTTAATACCAATCTTTCTCTTTAGATTCTGCCGTTTTGGTAGAATTTCAACATGTTGATATTCAGAATGGTAAGATACTTTGCCTGAAGTTCGTTCTGCTTAGCCTTCAGAAGATTATCTTTGCCAGTTCTCAATTCTACGATGTTCTTTAATCCCAGTTTAAACTGCTCACTTAACAGATCGTAGCTTGTTTGGGCACTCTCGCTGCTCACCTTGGCAGCCTTAAACTGGCTTTGGTTTGTATTAGCCTGCAACCAATAGTTTTCGATAGTAGAGTAGAGCTTAGTTTGCTCATTCTTTATATCGAGCAGGATGCTTTCACGCTGAATGAGTGCTTTGTTGACAGAAGTCTTGGTCTGTCGGTTATCAAAGAGAGGAATGCTGACACCGATTCCACCACCCAGGCTGAAGTTGGTTTTTATCTGGCTGCCCCAACCGTTTTTGTTCATGGATGTGGTGCTGGTCGTAGCTCCTGCATTTGCGCTGATGGTTGGCAACTTTCCTGCCTTTGCAATCTTGATGTTCAGATCGTTCTGGTCGAGTTGGTTTTGATAGCTCAAAAACTCAGGGCGATTCTGAAGCGCAGCTGTATAGACACTGTTCATTCCTGGGATAGAGGCCAGAGCCATCTGGTCAGTTGTGCTTGGAATAGCGATGTCGAAAGCTTCTTCACTGGTAATCTGCAGGAGTTCCTTCAACTGTCGTTTATAGTTTTTAACATTACTTTCAGCCTGCACGATGTTAAATTCATCTTGTGCTCTCTGTGCTGTAAGTTGTGCTAAGTCTGCTTGGCTCATCTTGCCAATTTTTACCATTTCCTTACCACGCTCTTCGTTTTGAACACTCGACTGATAACTTTCTTTGTTTACGTTGATAGCCTCTGTAGAGTAGAGTATCTGTACGTAAAGTTGAGCTATCTGTTCTTGCAGATTGAGGGCTTGTGCTGTCGAATCGAGTTGTGCCGCTTCCTTTGCCAGCTTGTTCAGTTTCACCTGATTTCTGTTTTTGTTTCCGTTCCAAATTGTGTAATTGCCCATCACGCTATAGCTGCCATTGTAATATACCTTGTCGATGGAAGCTTTGCTGAAACCTTCTCCGCTGATTCCATTAGAAACCCAAGGCGTATAGTTTACATTTTGATTGGTGCTGGCAGAGAGCGATGGCAGAAGTGCTGACTTTGATTGCAGATAGTCCTCCTGAGCTGAAGCTTTTGTGAGTTGAGTCTTCTGCAGTTGAATGTTGTTAGCCAGTGCGTAACTGATACAATCCTGCAGTGACCATTGCTTAGCTTGTACAGCGATAGGAGCCGACATGATGAACAGCGCTACCGCCATGTTTTTTAAACTTGCGTTCATGCTCTTTTTACTTTTTGTTTTCATTTTTACAGAACTCTTTGCATCTGTTCTGATTAAATGTGGATTAATGTTCTTACTTTCCATAATTGCAAATCTTAATAGGATACATCATTTTTAGCTTTGACGTAAGCGTCGCCTATAAAGTTGCAACTGATATGTGTTTTTGATTAAAAACGTGATGATTGGTTTAATATTCTCATTTATCTTTAACAATCCTTTTCATAGTGAAAGATTTCTTTTGCTTTTCCACATTAATTTATTTATATTTCTCAAAAAAATGTTTCTTCTTTCGTTATCTTCGCTGAAATTGTGTAACTTTGCAGAAAAATTTTAAGAAAGGAATAAAATAAATGCCGTTAAGATTACCAGATAAGCTTCCAGCTATCGAACTGTTGAAGCATGAGAATATATTCGTGATGGACGAAAGTCGTGCGCATAAACAGGAGATTCGTCCGTTGAAAATCTGTGTGCTCAATTTGATGCCCCTCAAGATTACGACAGAGACAGATCTTGTTCGTCTTCTGTCGAATACTCCTCTTCAGTTAGAGGTTTATTTTATGAAGTTGAAAAGTCACACGCCAAAGAATACTCCAATAGAGCACATGATGATGTTCTACAAGGATTTTCAGGAACTTTCCAAACAGAAGTTTGATGGAATGATAGTTACCGGTGCTCCTATCGAAACGATGGCTTATGAGGAGGTAGAATATTGGCCTGAAATCAAAGAGATTTTTGATTGGGCCCGTACCCATGTTACTTCAACACTCTATATCTGCTGGGGTGCCCAGGCTGGTCTTTATCATTTCTATGGTGTTCCTAAGTATCCTTTAGAGAAGAAGATGTTTGGTATTTTTAAGCAGAAGCCTCTCGATTTGTCTCAGCCAATCTTCCGCGGTTTCGATGATATCTTTAATATGCCTCATAGTCGCCATACGGAGGTAAGACGTGAGGATATTGAAAAAGTGCCAGGACTTGACATCATTGCTGAATCGCCTGAAAGCGGTGTCAGCATTGTGATGGCCAGAAACGGCCGCGAATTCTTTGTGACGGGTCATCTTGAGTATGCGCCAAACACGCTGGATAAGGAATATAAGCGTGATATGGGCAAGCGTGATGATGTAGAACTGCCAAAAAATTATTATTATCATGACGATCCGAACGAAGAACCTCTGGTGACATGGCGTGCTCATGCCAACCTCTTCTATAGTAATTGGATCAACTATTATGTTTATCAGGAGACTCCTTACAATATTGACGAAATCAGTTAATTTGAAGGACTCGGGTGATTTCGAGATTGATTTCTTATGCAAACATTAGAATTATTGGCGCCGGCCAAGAACTTGGAATGTGGTATTGCTGCCATTGATCATGGTGCAGATGCCGTATATATTGGTGCACCTCGTTTTGGGGCACGAGCAGCAGCAGGCAATTCGCTGGAAGATATCAGACAGTTGTGTGATTATGCTCATCAGTTTGGAGCAAAGGTTCATGTTACAGTGAATACTATCATCTATCAGGATGAGATGTTGGATACGCTTAAGATGATCCAGCAACTTGATGAGATTGGTGTTGATGCACTTTTGCTGCAGGATATGGGTGTGCTTACTGAGGTGAGGGCGCAGAATTTGTGGAGTAGAGAATTGCATTCCAGTACCCAGTGTGATGTAAGAACTCCAGAAAAGGCGTATTGGCTTACCACGTTAGGTTTCAAACGTGTTGTTCTGGCTCGTGAGCTTTCGCTCGATGAAATCAAGGCGATCCATCAGGCGATTCCTGATAGAGAAATAGAGGTCTTTGTACATGGAGCGCTCTGCGTTAGCTATTCGGGTGTATGTTATGCTTCTGAGAAGTGTTTCGGGCGCTCTGCCAATCGTGGAGAATGTGCACAGTTCTGTCGTATGAAGTTTGATCTGCTCGATTCCAATGGTCAGGAGATTGAACATCAGCGTTATCTGTTGTCTCTCAAGGATCTTTGTCAGCTTGATCATCTTAAGGATCTTGCTGATGCTGGAGCTACTTCGTTCAAGATAGAAGGAAGATTAAAAGATATCAACTACGTCAAGAATGTGGTGGCTGCCTATAGCAGTCAACTCGATGCAATCGTAAAAGCTGAACCGCGTAAGTATCGCCGTGCATCGGTGGGACATGTTCAATATAATTTTACACCTAATCTGAAGAAGACTTTCAATCGTGGCTTTACCCATTATTTCCTGAATGGGCGACAGCCGGATATTGCTTCTTTCGATACACCGAAAGCTATCGGCGAGTTTGTGGGCAAGGTTAAGGAAATACGTGGCAACATTTCTTTCAACGTAGCCACAGTAGCCAGCTTTAAAAATGGCGATGGACTGTGTTTTATCAATGATGACCGTGAGTTGGAAGGCTTTCGTGTGAACAGAGTAGAGGGCAATCGCCTCTATCCGTTTGGAATGCCTGAACATTTGCGTCCGGGCATGGCTCTTTATCGTAATAACGATCGGGCTTTCGAGGCTTTGCTGGCTCGTAAGTCTGCTGAGCGTAAAATCTATATTGTCATAGCAATGGAGCCTGTGATGGGTAATGAGTTCAGGGAAGAGCCACAGGGGGTAAAGGCTGTTGTCAACATCATGAAGACGAAAGAGGCTGATGGTGGCTTGATTTATCAGGTGGCTGAGGTGTTTAAAGAGTTGAAACTCGAAAAGGCGAAACGCCCTCAGGGCGAAAATATAAAGGCTCAGATGAGCAAACTGGGCGATACGATTTACGAAGCTTACCAGGTAGAACTTCTGAAGGGAATGGAGACATACTTTGTTCCGAACAGTATTCTCACTGCTATCCGGCGTGAATTGATAGATGAACTTACCAAGGCAAATCAGAAACAGCTTGATAAGTCGTTGTGGGGTGGATGGGATAGAACCTTGTTCAACAATGGTTTTGGATTCAGTCAGCCTGGTGAACACCGACTTACGAAAGAGGAATTTACTTGGCAGCCGGAATACGGAAAATGGGGATATCTCTATAATATAGCTAACTATGATGCAAGAGATTTTTATCAGATTCATGGTCTGTCGCCAGTAGTTCCGGCATTTGAGTTGGGTAAGAATATTCCTTCTGCATGGGATGCTAAGACCCAGGAAGAATATGATGAGAATATAGAAAAAGACAAGGCAAACCGAAGTATGCAACCTAAGTATACCAACGAAAAGGGAGAATCGCTCCTGATGCAGTGCCGCCATTGTATCCGCTATTCGTTGGGCTACTGTGTGAAGCGTGGAGGCAAGAAACCATCCTGGAGAGAGCCTCTCTTCCTGCAGTTGGGCGACGGTCGCCGCTTCCGTCTGGAGTTTGCGTGCAATGAATGTCAGATGAACTTATATAGTGAGAAATAAATGAAAAAGAAATGGACGATACAGATTCTTTGTATGCTGGGCATCCTCTTGATGTTTAGCAGTTGTTATCATCGCCGTGCTCATCACCAGATGCATGCAGCCATGGTAGAGTACAGTAATAAACAACTCGATTCCATTTCGTTTTCTACTACCCATCATTATACCAACAAATTCAATTTTCTGGTATTCAAGGATTCCCTGGAATTGATAGCGCAACAGCCTGAAGAATTTTTGAGCAATTTGCCTATCGACTCCTTTGCCGTCCGAAAGAACCGCCTGCTGGTGGTTACGGATATCCGTATGGTTCCTCAGGATTCCATAGATTCAGTTTGGGTGCAGTTGGCAACAGAAGATAATCAGTTTGGTTGGACCCGTGAGTCCCGTCTGCTGCCGAAGGTTGTGCCCGATGATCCTATTTCAGAGTTCATTATGACCTTCAGCAATACTCACTTGCTCATCTTCCTGGTTATCATTATCATCATAGCCGTAGCCTATACAGTTCGTAAGATTTTCCATAGTAATGGTAAACTGGTTCATTTTAATGATATTGATTCACCATATCCTACAGCCTTGGTGCTTATTGTTTCGATATCAGCAACCTTCTATGCAACCATTCAGTTGTTTTTGCCAGAAGTATGGCGCCATTTCTATTTTCATCCTACGCTCAACCCTTTTGCCGTACCGCCAATATTGGGCTTTTTCCTGGCTACAGTCTGGGCGATACTGATAGTGGGACTGGCTTGTGTTGATGAGGTGAAACACCGTTTGCCGGCAGGTGATGCTGTTCTGTATCTGGGTGGTTTAGTGGGTGTTTGCGCCATTGATTACATCATTTTCAGTGTCACTACCTTATATTATATAGGTTATTTGCTACTCGTAGCCTATATATGGTTTGCCATACGGGTTTATCTGTTTCCTCATAAATAAGGATAGGGGGTGCAGGAAAAAATATGTACCTTTGCACCCGTTATGAAAAGAATAGTATTTTATAGTAAAAAGAGCGTATGCATAGGTTTGGCAGCGGTAGCATTGCAGGCTAGTGCTGCGGATAACGAAAGGGCTACTTGCTCTGACCTGTCATTGGGTACGAGTGAAAAGTTTGCAGACGCTAGCGGTTTGCTGGCTGATAGCAGTCGAGTTTATGACATTGATGAAGTTGTGGTTGTTTCGCAGCCTAAGGAGAATTTCCGTCTTCGTCAACAGCCTCTCAGCAGCACTTCCTTTGGTTCTTGTCAGATGCAGCGATTGGGTTCTCGCGATTTGCGCGAACTTTCCTGCTATGTTCCTAACTTCGTAATGCCCAACTATGGCTCGCGTTTTACCAACGCCATGTATGTGCGCGGTATTGGAAGCCGTATCAACAGTCCGGCTGTAGGAATTTATCTTGACGGAATTCCAGTGTTGAGCAAGGCTGCTTTCAATCTTCACCATTATCAGACCAGCCGTATAGATATTCTCCGTGGTCCACAGGGAACACTCTATGGTCAGAATTCTGAAGGTGGTTTGGTGCGCATCTATTCCCGCGATGCTTATGATAGCAAGGGCACCTACGTTAATCTGGGATTGGGCTCTCATTTCTATCGTAATGTAGAAGCGGCTCATTATATGAAACTTTCACCTCGTATCGCATTAGGGGTAGCTGCTTTTTATGATGGACAGAAGGGATTCTTCCATCGTGCAGGAACCAGCGATTATGCAGACAATTATGATGAGGCTGGCGGTAAGTTTAATCTTAAGTTCCGTTTTGATAGAGGATGGAGCATGGATTTGCTGGCCAATTACCAATTTGTTTATCAGCATGCATTTCCTTATGGTCAGTTGGATTTAAACAGTGGCAAGGCAGCATTGCCAAATACAACATTCCCTGGGCTTTATCACCGCAACATGCTGCTTTCGGGTGTCAATCTTCGTCATGAAGGAGCGAAATGGGATTTTGCCTCTACTACCAGCTATCAGTTCCTGGATGACAATATGAAGATGGATCAGGATTATCTTCCTGAAGATTATTTGAGCTTGCAGCAAGATCAGTTGCAGAATTCTATCACTCAGGAGTTCACATTTAAGAGTCGTCAGCCTTTCTTCGGTTTCTGGCATCTTACCCAGGGTGCATTCTTCTCCCATGTGTGGTTGAAGACAAATGGTCCTGTAAAATTCGGTTCAGCATTGACGAAGCCTATCAGTAAGGTTATCCAGACTCAGATGCAGCATGCAATGCCTCCGGCAATGGCTAATGGGGTTTCTGTCAATGTAGATATGGGAGCTCCGGGTTTGTTTCATACTCCTCAGAGCAATTTGGGCCTCTATCACGAGAGTACGTTTGATCTTTCTTCCCGTCTGAAAGCAACGCTTGGCTTGCGTTACGATTTCATGCATACAAGTATTCATTACGATACTTATGCTTATATGGCGATGACAGCTAAGGTGATGGGCATGGAGGCTACTCGTACTTTGCGTTCAATGCTCGACCGCAAAACGGGTGATGATTACAACCAGCTCTTGCCAAAATTTGGCTTAAGTTACCAGCTTGATGAGCAGGGTAGCAATGTTTATGCCACGGTGAGCAAGGGCTATCGTGCAGGCGGTTATAATATCCAGATGTTCAGTGACATCTTGCAGACCGAACTGAATGCTCACCGTCAGGATGCGATGCGAGGCAATTATGACGTTCCTCATACCGATGAAGATTATGATAGGGTGAACCAGACTATTGCCTTTAAGCCGGAAACCTCATGGAATTATGAGGTAGGAACGCATCTTAATCTTTTTGATCATCGTCTTCATTTCGATTTGAGTGCCTTCTATATGCAGGTTCGCAATCAGCAACTCTCTGTAATGGCTGGAACCTATGGCTTTGGCCGAATGATGGTTAATGCTGGTAAGAGTCACAGTTGTGGTATTGAAGCCGCGCTCAAGGGTCAGGCTTTCGACGGTGCTTTTGATTGGGGTGTTAACTATGGTTTTACACGAGCCGTATTTGATGAATATACTGATGGCGAGGGTGATAAGGCTGTGAATTATAAGGACAAGAAGGTTCCTTATGTTCCTCAGCATACGATAGCAGCCATGGCTGACTATCATTTAGGACAGTTTACCTTCGGATTGAATATGAATGCGCAGGGCAAGACTTATTGGGATAATGCCAATACCTACAGCCAGAAGATGTATTTCGTGATGGGTGCGCATTGTGATATTGATTTCAGCAAGATGAGCATCAGTATCTGGGGTAAGAATCTCACAGATACTAATTACAATACCTTTGCTGTTGATAATGCAGCAACAGGAAAAAAACTGTATTTTGCCCAGCGTGGTAATCCTTTCCAATGTGGTGTTGATCTGAAATTCCACTTTTAGGATTAAATAGAAAAGGAGTTCCGGCATTCTGAAATGCTAGAACTCCTTTTCTTTTTAATCTCATTTATTTCCTTCCTTTATTTTAATTCTCCATATCCTACCAGCCGGTCGGTGCGGTCGCTCTGAGCCCGATAGTAAACCAGTACATTGTATTTGTTCTGGGTCTGGTAGAAATTTCCTTCTGATGGGAGCAGCCTGATGCTTCCGTCCTCCATCTTCATGAGATACTGATAACTGTAATAACCTTGCTTCATGAAGAGACGTGCATGATAGGTTTTCGTCATTTCATCATATTCCATCCGATATTCGGGGAGGAAACGACCGTAGGTCCAATCTGCGTTCAGATAAACATCGCCTGGCAGTTTTGGAGCTTTCAGGGTAAAGTGAATCTGTGCATATTCGCAGGTGTTGTTGTTTTCTACGTTGTCGCTGTTGCGAATATAAAACGAACCTTTGGCAGCTTCATCGTAAACGTAATTGGGGCGAGGGCTGTCGGTCATAACCTTTACCTGATAGTCGCTTCCATCCCAATCTATGGCGTTTATTCCCATGGTTGGATGGTCAGTGTCCAGAAACTCAAACTTTCTGTATTCGTTGCCCGCATCGAAAATCAGAGCTCTTACATGCTGCCAACTCATTTTGCCCGCACTCAGGTAGTCGGGTTTAGGATTAATGACAGCATTGTCCCATCTTCCGTTCTGAAGCACTACGATGTTCAGCTGGTTGGGATGAGTGATTCTCAGCTGGCTGTGATCCAGTTCCATTTTCAGTTGCTGATGGTCCTTCTGGATATCTATATCTGTTGTTGAAGTAGCTTCTAACTTCAGTTTAACCAATGGCTGAGGCTCTGTAATCATCCAGCAGGCTGTAAACATTATGCCTTCTTCCTCGTTTTCAGCATTGTCGTCATAAACCGTCAGTCTGTAGTTGCCGCTCATGGCAAGTTGGCAGTCGGCATTGGGAATTGCCAGATGATAATGAGTGTAAGGATGATTGGTGTTGATGGATTGCTCTACATCTTCTATAATCTGATTGCCGTTGAAGCCTCTCATATAGTCGCTTTCAAAGAGCGAAGCAGATACGTTCCAGTTTGCATCACAATGTTCAATCTTGTAGCTGTACCGATGATAATCGTGCGTCATGTCGTCAAAATCGATATGGATAGGTTCTCCGCCCAGTGACGAAACTGGGAGCGATAGCCAGTTGGTTCCGCCTACAACCTGTAGGGTTCTGATGCGCTGGTTGAGTATTTCGTGCTGCTGCGCCCATGCAGGATGGGTAAACAGAAAGAGAAGGGAGATGATATATAATAAATATCAAAGATTTTATATAAATACTATCAATAACTAAATTCGCAATATGCGTTATATATGTGTAACTTGCGCGTATACTAAAATTTAATAGTAATCATACTAATGTACAGGGGTTGCTATGGAGTATACTGATAGTTATAGAGCATTTTGTGAAAGATTGAAGATATCCAGAAAGTTGTTGGGGTATGATCAGGTGAGGATGGCATCTGATTTGGATATGACCAGAGATGAATACGCAAATAAAGAATCAGGCCGTACAATGATTACTGGAACTGATTTAAAGAAAATATACAATATAGGAATGGATATCGACAAATTACTGGTTAATGTTGAAAGAAATGTTAATTGTCAGATTTTAATGCGGAAAATTATGGCATTTAATAATGCTGCAGAAATAGAATATGTTAAAGGTGTTGTAACTGAGTATGTATTATATCTGTGTGAACAGCATTTGGATGATTTTACAGAAAATGTTCTGAAAAATATCAGAATTCTTAAAGCATTTGATAATATATCATCAAAAAATACAGGCTCTATGCTTAAATGTGTCAGGGATATTAACGGCATAACTGACCAGCTGATGATTTCTGAAGATTTAGGAATTTCAAGATATAAATACAGCAAGATTGAGAATAACAAAGAATATCCTGATGCAATGGTTCTTATAAGACTTTACGATTTGTATGGTTATGTCCCATCTATGTATTTAAAACTGTATGATGTCAGAGGCCGGCTTCTTGATTATATATTTGACAGCATGTCTCAGAAAGATCAGGAAATAATAATGAATTTTATCAATAATTTGAAAGAGTTCGTGTGAGGAAGTTATGGAGAAACAGATAGTTAATATTGGACCGAGACTTAAACAGAGAAGAAAAGAAATGCATATTAAGCAGATTGATATGGCAAAGCAGTTAGGTGTTTCACAGGCATTTTTATCTAATGTTGAAGCAGGAAGAATTAATTGCAGTCTGCCTTTGCTTACTGATATATGCTGTATTCTGAATGTTACTCCCGATTATCT
>OGKS01000950.1_pt1 | contig 15112 bp, 8 predicted proteins | sample 1572491 | NCBI WGS metagenome assembly OGKS01 (sample SAMEA2582153, study PRJEB24529) | metagenome | biome: Human gut stool | place: China | collected 2011
CATCCTTCCTGTTCCCTGAACCAACTTCCTGCTATACAATCGTTTCAACCACTTTCCCTGGTTTATCCTATAGTCTTGCCCGATTCGAAGGTTTTATTCAGGATGCATTTTCCATTGATCTTTATTGGTGTTACGCTTTTTGGGCATAAGCTGCCATGTCTACATGCTGCACAGTACCCACATTTCCGTTTTCATATAAGAAAATACCGGTCTTACGGATCGCTCCGTTCGTTGCATTGGCTTCTGTCGCACCCTCCCGGGCCGTTCTGTCTCCCTGTAAGGTAAAATCTGTGGAAACATTTTGCAGACAGATTGCACCGACACCCTTGTCGGAAAGTTTGTACAATACGTCATTGCCCTTTTCATCTTTGCACCAGATTTTTAATTTTGACCAAATGGAATCATTCTCATCGATCCAGCCGTTGCCGTCCTCATCATACCGTGCCAGGTCCGCAAATCCGTCACCGTTCCCGGTTCCGAACAGTTCACTGCCGTCATTGATGATGCCATCTTCGTTTTTATCCAGTGCCAGATAACCGCTGCCCTTTAACATAGAGATCTCTTCTTCCTCACCGTCGGCATCCAGGTCAAAATAAAAGGTCTGATCCGACAGCTCCGTCGCATCGGTATCCAGATTGATCACCAGCGGATCATATAGGGCAAACTGCGCTACATTCAGTTCTTCTCTATAGTATTCCTCACACCTGCGGCTCATATTTACATTGACATTAAAATTAATCTCTCTGCCGTCCTTGGTACGCACGGTTCCCACGGTAGAGAAGCTGGTGTCCTCCTGCTCTATGCTCCAGCTCTCCCCGACATAGTTCAATACTTTTACGCGGGAAGTCACCTGCGGAAATACATCCGATGCAGGTGTTGCCGTGACTGTTTCCTGCGTGCCGCCACTCCAACCGTTTTCCTGCATCCAGTCATGCAGAGTACTGTTCCGGGAGGGGAATAATAAATCAAAAATATAACGTACCGTATATTCCCGGATGGTGGACAGTGTCTGTTCACTGGCGCTGCTTCGCATATTCCATCTCGCGGAGGATACCAGAAAACGGCTCTGCCAGTCTTTTGCGGTCATGGCAGTATTCTCTGCGGTATTCTCCTGTTCCCCGGTGTTCTGTGCTGTATCCTCTCCTTCCGGTGTCTTCTGTCCCTTCGTGGATACATCTGTCAGCCCTGTCTGATAATCCGTTATCTCAAAGCGTCTGACGCTTGTCTTAGAAGTATGATAACTTCTGGCGGAATCCATTCCTATGCTTGCGGAATCAATTCTCAAATCTGTAATTTTCTCCTTTCCCCGACCTCACCATACAGGGCGCGCTTCCTGTAAAGCTTAATCGTTCGCTACCACATGTGATATTGCATGGTTGAACGGTTAAGTCAAAAAAATGGTAACAGAACAGAATATTTTAATATTATTCTATCCGATTACCATCCGTGGTGTCGTTATAAAACTATATAAAAAATAAGTAGCAGGAAGTGACCGGCCTTGTCACCTCTCTGCTACTTATATCGTCCATATAGGGCGTTTTGTTTAGTCTGAATTTATTGCTGTGTGGGTGCAGCAGGTGCACCGGGTGCGGGAGGTACCGGTTTCCCGGCTGCTTTCAGCTTCGCGGCGATCATGCCGGCTACCATCTCTCTGGTAACCACGATATTGCCACCGAAGGGATTGATGACAAATCCCAGTGCCGGACTGCTATTGCCCTGTGCATCCTTGCGCAGCAGCATTCCCGCATAATCGTCAAAATTCATAGCGAACGTCTGCTGGTTCTCTTCGTCCTTCCACTTTTTTAATTCCATCCAGTCTGTGAAAGCCATGAAGAATTTCCGTCCGTCCTCTGTAGATAACATGGGGAACTGGACTTTTGCATCACGGGGAATTCTCACCTGTCCCTTTTCATCCGGCTGGGGCACAGGATCGATCACTACCGGAGCCAGGAACTTTGCTTTCTGAAGCTCCTCCAGGAACATCTGTCTGTGTTCCGGTGTATCTTCTGCTTTTAATAATTCGATAGATCCTACCATCATGGGGTTGGATACCGGTTTGTTAAATTCCATATTTTTGCTCCTTATACACGGTTATAGTTGATTAAGCAGCCCTTCAGGATGATCTGGCGTTCTTCATCGGTCAGTTCGCCTAACTTCAGGGAGAATTCCTTCATGCCCTCTCCGGGTGTTACCACATAAGCTTTGATCTCTTCTGCCTTGTCTTCCACGGCTTTCTTGATGCCGGGAACGAACAGATAATCCAGATTCTTAAAAGGCAAATCCCCAGGCTGGATGAGGAAGGGAAGCATACCCCAGTTGATCAGGTTGGAACGATAACGCTTGGTAGCATACTCGTTGGCGATGTTCGCCCAGCCGCCCAGTACCTTCTGGCAGGAAGCAGCCTGCTCACGGGCAGAACCGTCTCCGGGCTTCACTGCGAAGATTGTGGAACCGAATCCGGTGTTCTTACGGTCAGCCTCAGGATACTGTTTCTTCACTTCGCCCATGACATCCTTCAGTACGGGAACCGCCTGGCAGGGATGTCCGCCGTTCATACGCTCCTTCTCTGCCTTCTGGATCTCTTTGGCACGTCCTACATACTGCGGATCCTTACGGCTCAAGGTGAACTCTGCCAGTCCCAGAGGATTGGAACGGTAGGAAGAGGTCTCACCGGAAGGGATCAACTCATCGGTGGTGGTTACAGGATCGTGGATCTCGGATACTACCTGTAATACCAGATTTTCAGGCAGCGCACCCATAGCGGGCCAGTCCTTGATATTGGGGCCGAACTGGATCTCTACGCTCTCGTCTGCCACACCGTGGGAATCGAATACACGGTTCTTATAAATATTGCTGTCGAAATGATATTTGTATTTTCCGAAGTCGCCGTCGAACTCTGTTGCGGGAGTCAGCACGCCCTTGTTAGCTGCGGTAGCTGCGATAGATCTTGCATCCATCAGAGCTACGGAAGCGATCTGACCGTTCTGCAGCTTGGAGCCCTCACGGTTCGGGAAGTTTCTGGTAGAATGACGGATACTGAACGCGTTATTGGCAGGGGTATCTCCGGCGCCGAAGCAGGGACCGCAGAATGCCGTCTTCATGACTGCACCGGTCTCTAGGATGGTCGCAGCACAACCGTTGCGGATCAGCTCCATGTATACGGGCATAGATGCAGGATATACGCTTAAGGTAAATTCATCCGCACCGATATATCTGCCCTTTAAGATATCGGCTGCCGCACAGATATTCTCAAATCCGCCGCCGGCACAGCCTGCGATAATACCCTGATCTACGATAAATCTGCCATTTTTTACTTTATTCTTCAGAGTAAAGTCTACAGCACCGTCCAGGCTTACTTTCGCACGTTTCTCGGTCTCATCCAGAATATCCATCAGATTCGCATTCAGCTCCTCAATGGTGTAAGTATTGCTGGGATGGAACGGCATGGCGATCATGGGACGGATCTTGTCCAGATCCACCTCTATGAGACCGTCATAGTAGGTTACCTGACCGGGATTCAGCTCCTTATAATCTTCCGTACGTCCATGAATCTCATAAAACTCACGGATCTGGTCGTCGGTCTTCCAGATAGAGGACAGACAGGTGGTCTCTGTGGTCATGACATCAATACCGATACGGAAATCAGCACTCAGGGATGCCACGCCGGGACCTACGAATTCCATGACTTTATTTTTCACATAACCATTCTTGAATACAGCGCCAATGATCGCCAGAGCCACGTCCTGCGGTCCGACACCCTTCACGGGCGCGCCTTTCAGATATACGGCTACCACGCCGGGCATATTGATATCATAAGTCTGATTCAGCAGCTGCTTCACCAGCTCGGGACCGCCCTCGCCCATAGCCATGGTACCCAGAGCACCGTAACGGGTGTGGGAATCAGAGCCTAAGATCATTTTGCCGCCGCCGGCCAACATCTCTCTGGCAAACTGATGAATCACGGCCTGATGAGGGGGTACATAGACACCACCGTACTTTTTCGCACAGGTCAGACCAAACATGTGGTCATCCTCGTTGATGGTGCCGCCTACGGCACACAGAGAGTTATGGCAGTTGGTCAGTACATAGGGCATGGGGAACTTCTGCAGTCCGGATGCTCTTGCGGTCTGAATGATGCCTACAAAGGTAATATCATGGCTGGTCAGCTTATCGAAACGGATCTTCAGCTTATCCATATTGCCGGAAGTATTATGTTCCCGCAGGATACCATATGCCATGGTGTTTTTCGCTGCTTCTTCTCTGGAGATCGTAATGCCGGTCTTCGCCTGTATCTGTCCGGCAGCTTCCGGGGTATCCGCTACAATATCTGTACCGTTTACCAGGTAAGCGCCGCCCTGTGTTAACTGAATCATGCTCGTCCTCCTGTTATTCCACTTCTTATGCATAGATAGAGTGCAGCTTGTGTGCACTTCTTTCATTATACTGGATTGTTTTCTCAGATGCAATGATCTTATCGGATGTTTTTGCACTTGAGCGTACGTAAAAAATACCGCCTATAGAGCGCAACAGTCTCTCCAGGCGGTATGACTTCTTTCTTAAGTTCTTAATTATTTCAGTACTACCTTATCCAGATGCCAGATCTCATCCACATACTGCTGTATAGTTCTGTCAGATGTGAACTTGCCGGAGCATGCCACATTCAGGATGGCGCTCTTCGCCCAGTTATCCTCGTCGCGGTAAGCAGCTTCCACTCTCTTCTGTGCTTCTGCATAGGACTTGAAGTCCTTGAGGATGAAGTAGGTGTCTGCCTTGGCCGTGCACTGGGTGTTCAGCAGGGAATTGTACAGCGGGCGGAACAGCTCAGGATCTCCCGGTGCGAAGGTTCCGTTGATCAGCTGCATCAGTACCTTGCGGACATCCTGATCATTGTTGAAGATCTCCATGGGATCATATCCGCCATGGTTCTCATAGTTGATAACCTCCTGTGCGGACAGGCCGAAGATGAAGGCATTCTCTTCGCCCACTTCTTCTACGATCTCCACGTTGGCACCGTCCATGGTTCCCAGGGTCAGGGCACCATTCAGCATGAACTTCATGTTACCGGTGCCGGATGCTTCCTTACTTGCGGTAGAGATCTGCTCGGAGACATCTGCTGCCGCAAAAATGATCTCTGCGTTGGATACGTTATAGTTCTCGATAAATACAACCTTGATCTTGCCGTTAATGGCAGGATCGTTGTTAACCACATCCGCTACGGAGTTGATCAGCTTGATGGTCAACTTCGCATTACGGTAACCGGCTGCAGCCTTGGCGCCGAAGATAAAGGTTCTGGGGTAGAAATCCAGTTCCGGATGCTCCTTCAGTTCGTTATACAGGTGCATTACATGCAGAATATTGAGCAGCTGTCTCTTGTACTCATGCAGACGCTTTACCTGTACATCGAAGATGGATCTGGGATCTACTTCGATACCGTTGTGCTCTAAAATGTATTTTGCCAGACGTACTTTATTCTGGTATTTGATGTTCATGAACTCCTGCTGTGCCTTTTTGTCATCCGCATATACCTTCAGGCGGGAGATCTGAGGCAGATCGGTGATCCAGTCGTCACCTACATGAGCAGTTACCCAGTCAGCTAACAGCGGGTTTGCATGCAGCAGGAAACGTCTCTGGGTGATACCGTTGGTCTTATTATTGAAGCGCTCCGGGAACATCTCATAGAAGTCCTTCAGCTCCTGCTTCTCCAGGATCTCGGTATGCAGCCTTGCCACACCGTTGACAGAGTAGCCGGAGACAATTGCCATATTTGCCATCTTCACCTGTCCGTCGTAGATGATCGCCATCTTGCGGATCTTCTCCTGTACATCCACGCCGGGTACATTGCTGTATTTCTGCTGGATATCAAGGATGAATCTGCGGTTGATCTCCTCTACGATCTGGTAGATTCTCGGAAGCAGTCTGGAGAACAGTTCGATGGGCCATTTCTCCAATGCTTCCGCCATAATGGTGTGATTGGTGTAAGCGCAGGTCTTGGTGGTGATCTCCCATGCTTCCTCCCAGGTCAGATAATAATCATCCATCAGCACACGCATCAGCTCTGCGATCGCTACCGTAGGATGGGTATCGTTCAGCTGGAACGTAACCTTCTCATAGAACTTATGGATATCGTCATGCTTTCTCATGTATTTCTCTACAACTTCCTGTACGGATGCGGAGATGAAGAAGTACTGCTGCTTCAGACGCAGCTCTTTACCTGCATAGTGATTGTCGTTGGGGTACAGAACCTCTACGATATTACGTGCCAGGTTCTCCTGCTCTACCGCCTTCTGGTAATCGCCCTTATCAAAGGAATCCAGCTGGAAGCACTCTACGGGATCCGCATCCCAGATACGCAGGGTGTTTACAATGCCATTGCCATAACCCACGATGGGGAAATCAAACGGAACCGCCTTAACGGACTGATAGCCCTCCTGGGTAAATACGTTTCTGCCGTTCTCATCGGTATGCACACTGACATAGCCACCGAATTTCACAATTTTCGCATACTCAGGTCTGCGCAGTTCGAAAGGATTACCATTCATCAGCCAGTTATCGGGAACCTCTACCTGATAACCGTCGCGGATCTCCTGCTTGAACATACCATAACGATAACGGATACCGCAGCCATATGCAGGATATCCCAGCGTTGCCAGAGAATCCAGGAAACATGCTGCCAGACGTCCCAGTCCACCGTTACCCAGTGCTGCATCCGGCTCCTGGTCCTCGATCAGGTTCAGATCCAGTCCCAGTTCTTCCAGAGCTTCCGCTACGGGCTTATATGCCTTTAAATTGATGAGGTTATTGCCCAGTGCTCTTCCCATCAAAAACTCCATGGACATGTAGTAGACCATCTTGGGGTCTTCCTTCTCATATGCCTTCTGGGTCTCCATCCAGTTCTCTACGATACGGTCCTTGATTGCATAAGATACTGCCTGGAAGATCTGCTGTGCATCTGCTTCCTCCAGATTCTTACGATACAGGGTGCGCACATTATATTCCACACTTCTCTTGAAGAGCTCCTTATCGAACTCTTTTGCCTTTACCGGCTTCTCGCTGGCTGCTACTGATTTTTTCACCTATGTTCTCCTCTCCATTACCTCTCCGGTACTGTACTCTTCTCAAGATATTCCGCGCCGGATAGCGTTATGATTTCATCCATATTCTTAACCACATACAGGTAATATTATAACAAACTTCCATGCGCATTCCAACTGTTTTCGCCGGGTTTCGTAAGTTTCGTAAATGTTTTTCCGAAACAGAAAAGATTCTGCGGTCTCCCCTTCCGGAAAAACCACAGAATCTTTATCTTTATACTCTCTCCACAGCGATCACTGCGTTCTCGCCGTTGATATTCCATTCCTTCGATACGCCGTATTCCGCACCGCTTGTCAGTTCATCAGCCAGAACCTTGCCGCTGATGGCTTCTTTGTTCTTCTGTGCGATCTCGGACAGCTTATCGTTGCCATTGATGGATACGCGGATGTGATCGGTCACTTCGAAGCCGCTCTCCTTACGCATGGTCTGGATCTTGCTGATGATCTCGTATACGAAGCCTTCCTCTACCAGTTCCGGTGTCAGGTTGGTATCCAGGACAACGGTCATCCGATTGTCCTCCTGAGATACATAGCCTTCCTTCTGTGCCATGTCGATCAGCAGATCGTCCTTGGTCAGTTCCACAGCCACACCGTCTACATCGAACTTTAATGCGCCGTCTGCATTCAGCTCATCCATTGCTGCATTGCCATCCAGTGCTGCAAGGTGCTTCTGGATGCCGCCCAACTGTTTGCCATACTTGGGTCCTACGGTACGCAGCTGGGGTTTGAAGGTGTAAGAGGTAAAGTCACGTACGTCATCGGTAAATACGACTTCCTTGACGTTCAACTCATCCTCGATGATCTCCTGGTAGAACTCACTTAAGGTGAAGTCTGACTTGATATACATTCTGCTGATAGGCTGACGATTCTTGATGGCAGCCTCGTTACGGCATGCACGCCCCATAACTACAGCATCCAGTACATCTTCCATATCCTCTTCCAGCTTCTTGTCGATGTGATCCTTGTTCACTACCGGGAAGTCACACAGATGGATACTCTCGGGTGCATTTGCATCGTTGCTTCTTACCAGGTTCTGGTAAATATCCTCTGTCATGAAGGGGATCATGGGTGCGGCTGCCTTACAGATGGTCACCAGTGCGGTGTACAGCGTCATGTAGGCATTGATCTTATCCTGCTCCATACCCTTTGCCCAGAAACGCTCACGGCTGCGTCTTACATACCAGTTACTCATCTCATCGACGAAGTCCTGCAGAGCCTTGGCGGCCTCGGGGATACGGTACTGGTCCAGATTGCTGTCTACTTCTGCAACGGTAGAGTTCAGCTTGGACAGCAGCCACTTATCCATTACGGGCAGTTTGTCGTATTCCAGTGTATATTTGGAAGCATCAAAATTATCAATATTTGCATACAGTACGAAAAATGCGTAGGTGTTCCACAGGGTACCCATGAATTTACGCTGTCCTTCCTGTACGGCCTTGCCGGAGAATCTCTTCGGCAGCCAGGGTGCGGAACTGGTGTAGAAATACCAGCGGATGGCATCTGCACCGTAGGTCTCCAGTGCGTTGAAGGGATCTACCGCATTGCCCTTACTCTTACTCATCTTCTGACCGTTCTCATCCTGTACATGACCCATAACGATAACGTTCTTGTAAGGAGCCTTATTGAAGAGCAGGGTGGATTCTGCCAACAGAGAGTAGAACCATCCACGGGTCTGGTCCACTGCCTCGGAGATAAAGTCAGCAGGGAACTGCTGCTCGAACAGATCCTTGTTTTCAAACGGATAATGATGCTGTGCAAAAGGCATTGCTCCGGAGTCGAACCAACAGTCGATCACCTCAGGCACACGCTTCATCTGCCCGCCGCACTCGGGGCAGGTGATGGTGATCTCGTCGATGTAAGGACGATGGAACTCTACGGTCTTCGCCTTCTCATTGCCGCTCATCTTGTACAGTTCTTCACGGCTACCGATGGAATGCTGATGTCCGCATTCGCACTCCCAGATATTTAACGGAGTACCCCAGTAACGGTTACGGGATACACCCCAGTCCTGAATATTCTCCAGCCAGTTGCCGAAACGTCCCTCACCGATGGAAGCGGGGATCCAGTTGATGGTCTTATTATTACGTACCAGATCATCCTTCACAGCGGTCATCTTGATGAACCAGGACTCTCTCGCATAATAGATCAGCGGAGTGTCACATCTCCAGCAGAAAGGATAATCATGCTCGAACTTCGGTGCATCAAACAGCTTGCCCTCTGCATCCAGATCCTTAAGTACCAGAGGATCTGCGTCTTTTACGAATTTTCCTGCATAAGGGGTCTCTGCGGTCAGATCACCCTTGCCGTCTACGAACTGTACGAAGGGCAGCTCGTAATTACGTCCGATACGGCTATCGTCTTCACCGAAAGCCGGTGCGATATGAACGATACCGGTACCGTCGGTCATGGTTACATAACCGTCGCAGGTTACGAAATGTGCCTTTTTCTTCTGCTTTTCAGCGGCATCTCCCGCACACTTGTACAGAGGCTCGTACTCCTTGTACTCCAGATCCTTACCAACATAAGTCTCCAGTACTTCGTAAGCATCCTTGCCTTCTTCTGCAAGACGTCCCAGAACCTTGTCTGCCAGTGCCTTTGCAATATAATAGGTATAACCGTCGGCAGCCTTCACCTTCAGGTAGGTCTCCTCCGGGTTCACGCACAGTGCCACGTTGGAAGGAAGAGTCCAGGGGGTGGTGGTCCATGCCAGGAAATATGCATCCTCGCCCTTTACCTTGAAACGTACGATAGCGGAACGCTCTTTGACTGCCTTATAGCCCTGTGCCACTTCGTGGCTGGACAGCGGGGTTCCGCAGCGAGGGCAGTAAGGAACGATCTTGAAGCCCTTGTACAGAAGTCCCTTATCCCAGATGGTCTTCAGTGCCCACCATTCGGACTCGATGAAATTGTCATCGTAGGTAACATAAGGGTTATCCATGTCCGCCCAGAAACCAACGGTACGGGAGAAATCTTCCCACATTCCCTTGTATTTCCAGACGCTCTCTTTACATTTGGTGATGAAAGGTGCCAGACCGTATTCCTCGATCTGCTCCTTGCCATCCAGACCAAGCAGCTTCTCAACTTCCAGCTCTACGGGAAGTCCGTGGGTATCCCAGCCTGCCTTACGGGGAACCATATATCCCTTCATGGTACGGTATCTTGGGATCATATCCTTGATGGTACGGGTCTCTACATGACCGATGTGGGGCTTACCGTTGGCGGTAGGCGGTCCGTCGTAGAAGGTATAAGTCTCACCTTCCTTACGATGCTCCATACTTTTTTTGAAAATGTTGTTGTCTTCCCAGAATTTCTCGACAGCTTTCTCACGGTCTACGAAATTCAGGCTTGTGGGTACCTGCTTGTACATAGTGCGCTTCCTTTCTTAAAAAAAATGGCTCCGTCCCGTAACAGGACGAAGCTTATGCATTCGTTAACCACCTCTTACAACATACTTCCCATACGATTCCACATGTGTAATCTCACAGGAGTGATATGCTTCCCGGTAACGGCGGGATTCCGTTCAGAACTACTGACCTGGGCTTTTGTTCTGACAGCTCAGAAGTGATTTTCACTTTTTCCCTACTCGCACCGGTCTCTCACCATCACCGGCTCGCTTTGCCTTTCTGCGGAAAAGTTACTCTCTTCGTCAATGCATTTTTGATATACCGCTATTATATATCTCATTTTTTTGCGTTGTCAAGCCGGATGTTATGATTTGCTTAGAAAGCTTTTCTTTCTTGCTTTTCCGACATTTATTTCATATAATTATTTTAAGACTGATATGTGTACCGATCTTACCGGAAGGGGCAGCGATTCTATGGAAAATACGCAAAATGCGCCGAAAAGAAGCGGCGGTAAAATATCATATACTCTGCAGGCGATCGGCCTGATTCCCCTGCTGACGCTGGGGATCGTCATGTTATTTTTCACTTCCCAATGGTTCACAAAAATTATGTATCAGGAAGTGGAACGTGAATTGTATGATGCCACCAAAAGTGCCACTACACTTCTGAACGCTGCCTATCCTGGCGATTACCGGCTGGAAGGTGATGTTGCCTACCTTCTGTATAAGGGCGATGTAGATATCACCCGTGAATATTCTCTGTTTGATCAATTCAAAGAGGATACCGGACTGGACATCACCCTGTTCTATCAGGATACCCGCATTCTGACGACTCTGTATAATACCCAGGGTGACCGCATTGTCGGCTCCGGTGCTCCGGATGTGGTGATCCGTGATGTCCTGAATACCGGTGAAGATCATTTTTATATCAACACTCTGATCAATGGAAAGACTTATTTTTCCTATTATAGTCCTGTCCGCAATCAGGACGGCAGCATAGTTGGCATGCTTTTTATAGGAAAATCCAGTGCCGCCGTATCTCAATCCATTCAACGTTATGTCTATCCGCTGACATGGCTGATCATCGGTTTTGTGGCTCTCGTGGCTGTCTGCATCTATTTTTACACCAGAAGATTCGTGGCTGTATTACTCCATATTCACAGCTTCCTGTCGGAGGTAGCCTCCGGGAATCTGAACGCCACACTAGATCATTCCGTAACAAAACGCAGTGATGAATTAGGTGATATCGGTCGCTGTGCCCTGTCCATGCAGCGCTCTCTTCGTACCATGATCGAGCAGGATGCCCTGACCGAGCTGTACAACCGACGCAGCGGAGAAAAAAAGCTGCGCCAGATCTTCGAGGAAGCCCAATCTTTCCGCCATTCTTTTGCGCTCGCCATCGGAGATATTGACTTTTTCAAAAAGGTTAACGATACCTACGGTCACGAATGTGGGGATGCCGTACTGAAAAATGTTTCTGCCCTGCTAAAGCAGCATATGTGGCGCCGTGGCTTTACCGCGCGTTGGGGTGGTGAGGAATTTCTACTGGTGTTTGAAAATGTAGATCTTGCAGAAGCACGGAAACAACTGGAGCTTCTCATGGACAAAATCCACGAACTGGATACACTCTACGAGGGGCAACACGTGAAGATAAATATGACCTTCGGACTGGTCTGTGAGTCTGACAAAGATGTTCATACATTATTAAAAGAAGCTGATGAGAAATTATATATCGGTAAGACAAACGGTCGTAACCAGGTGGTATCTTAACCCGGTTACGACTGTTTTTTATTGCTCCATCTGTCTGCCCAGGAAGCCTGCCGCAGACAGAGCCAGTTTCTGCTCCACTTCTCCCATTTTGCTCTTCCCGTCATTTTCCAACAGGATCACACTTCCGATGATGTCCCCTTCGCAGATGATCGGCGTGATCAGCTGCCAGGCATAGTCGATAGCAATATCCTCTGCAATGTTGACGTAGTTGCGGTCTCCTTTTGCGGCGATCACGGTCTCTCTGTTATGGATCTTCTCTTCCAGCTGACGGCTTACTGCCTTATTGAGCAGCTGCTTACTGCCACCTGCAACCGCAATAAACTGATCCCTGTCTGCGATCAGTGCCGTATGTCCGGACACCTGCGCAAGACTTTCCGCATATTGTCTTGCAAAAGTTGTCATTTCCCCGATGGGGGAATATTTTTTCAGGATGACCTGCCCCTCCCTGTCGGTAAAGATCTCCAATGGATCGCTCTCCCTGATGTGTAACGTACGGCGGATCTCCTTCGGGATCACGATGCGTCCCAGATCATCTATTCTTCTTACAATTCCGGTTGCTTTCATATCCAAAAACCTCCTGCTTTCCAGATTACTTTCCATAATTGTGCTGTGTGGGTAGTATGTGGAAAGCATGGAGAAATTATGTGACATTTACCAAAATGTTTTTTTCTTTGTATTTCCTATATTTCTGTGTTACACTTAATCTACTTGTGACAAAATATTAAGTGTGGGAGAGATTAAACTATGAATCACAAAAATAATAAAAGAAGTTCATTTTCCGGCAAGATCGGTTTCGTCCTGTCGGCTGCCGGAGCATCAGTAGGCCTGGGCAACATCTGGCGTTTCCCGTATCTGGCAGCCAAATACGGCGGCGGTATCTTCCTGTTGATCTATATTATTCTGGCGCTTACCTTCGGTTATAGCATGATCGTGGCAGAGACTTCACTGGGACGCATGACAGGTAAAAGTCCCGTGGGGGCCTTTCATACCTTCGGAAAATCCAAATGGCTGTCCTTCGGCGGATGGATCAACGCTATTATTCCTATTCTGATCGTTCCTTATTATTCCGTCATCGGCGGATGGGTGATCAAATATCTGGTGGAATATGCCAAGGGTCACGGACATGATCTGGCAGCAGACGGTTATTTTTCCACGTTTATTTCCAATGGTGTCTCTACTGAGCTGTGCTTTATCGTATTCACTCTGTGTACGCTGGGCATCATCTACGCCGGTGTCCGCAACGGTATCGAGCGCGTATCCCGCATTATGATGCCGATCCTGGTAGTGCTCTCCGTGGTCATCACAGTCTATTCCGTTACCAGACCGGGAGCACTGAGCGGTGTGAAGTATTTCCTGATCCCGAATCCCGCGAATTTCTCCTGGATGACAGTGGTCGCTGCCATGGGGCAGATGTTCTACTCTCTGTCCATTGCCATGGGTATTCTCATCACCTTCGGCTCTTATATGAAAAAAGATGTCTCCATTGAAGGTTCCACGAAAAATGTAGAAATCTTCGATACCGCTATTGCCATCATGGCAGGTCTGATGATCATTCCCGCCGTGTTCGCATTCTCCGGTGGAGATCCCGATACCTTACAGGCCGGTCCTTCCCTGATGTTCATCACACTTCCCAAAGTCTTCGACAGCATGGGAATGGGCACTTTCGTAGGTATCCTGTTCTTCATACTGGTACTGTTCGCAGCCATGACAAGCTCCATTGCCCTTACCGAAAGTGCTGTGTCTACTTTCGAGGACGAGCTTGGCTGGGGTCGTAAAAAATCTACCGTGATCATGGGTGTGATCATGCTGGCACTGGGAACGTTATCCTCACTGGGTTACGGACCGCTTGGTGCTGTGAAGATCATCGGCATGCAGTTCCTTGATTTCTTCGATTTCCTGACCAACTCCGTGATGATGCCGATCGCTGCCATCACCATCTGTCTGCTGGTATCCCGCGTCATCGGTGTAAAGGCTGTGGAAGAAGAAGTCATGCACGGAGAATCCGCTTTCCGCCGCAAAAAGATATTCAACTTCATGATCAAGTATCTCTGCCCGGTATTTGCTGCCATTATTTTATTAAGTTCTGTAGCAAATGCATTTGGACTTATTTCCATGTAAGATCCCAGAGTCATAAACAAAACCCCACGCTTGTGTGAACACAGTGTGGGGTTGTTCTTATTATATGTCAATAATCCGTCCTATCTCCGCGTTCACTCTATGTGAAATCGAGATTACCGTTCTTCCTTCCGCGGCGCGCTTCAGTGCCTGCAGCACCTCTTCCTCAGTCTGGGCATCCAGATTTGCCGTAATCTCATCCAGCAGAAGAAGCTTCGGCTTCGCCACGGCGGCTCTGGCAATGGATAAGAGCTGCCACTGTCCCTGAGAGAAAATCTCCGAAGTACAGAGCGTGTCATAGCCTTTTTCCAACTGCTCTATCGTCGCATCCAGTCCCGCAATCCTTGCAGCCTCCCGTACCTCTTCCATAGTAAAAGAATCGTCATACAGCGTGATCTGATCCTTCACGGTACCGGGTACTCTGTGAAAAGTCTGCTCCACATAGCCGTACAGGCTGCGCTTTTCTTTTTCCGGAATCTGAAAAGCATCTCTTCCCTGAATCAGCACTTTACCCTCTCCCGGCTGATAGAGTCCCAACAACAGTTTGAAGACCGTACTCTTCCCTGCCCCGGTTCTTCCGGACAGCGTCACCTGTTCTCCGGGATACACTTTGAAGCTTAAGTGATGCAGGATTTTACGGCTGTCATCCTCATAAGCAAAGGTCACGTTTTGCAGTTCCACAAACGGTGTCTCTTCCTCTGTGGTCGCCGGAGTCTCCAAATTCCGTACTCTCTCCGGCAATTCCTCCAGGGCATAGAATTCATTGATCCGGTGCACGCCCGCAATGGCAGAC
>OGKS01000954.1_pt1 | contig 15086 bp, 9 predicted proteins | sample 1572491 | NCBI WGS metagenome assembly OGKS01 (sample SAMEA2582153, study PRJEB24529) | metagenome | biome: Human gut stool | place: China | collected 2011
ATGGACGCACCTCTGGTGCACCAGTTGTCACGCCAGTGGCACAGCTGGGCAGCTAAGTGCGGATCGGATAAACGCTGAAAGCATCTAAGCGTGAAGCCGTCCTTAAGATAAGATATCCCACTTTTAAGTTAAGACCCCTTGTAGACTACGAGGTTGATAGGTCTAAGGTGTAAGTTGTGTGAGCAATTTAGCCAGCAGATACTAATCGGTCGAGGGCTTAAACCTAATGAGAATATATGTTTTGTTTTTGGTTCGTTATTCAATTTTGAGGGAATATCCCTTAAAAGTCGGTGTTGATTGTGATGAGGTTCCACCTGTTCCCATTCCGAACACAGTAGTTAAGCTCATTTACGTCGAAAATACTTGGCGGGTGACTGCCCGGGAAGATAGATAGATGCCGACATAAAGAAGAAAGCACAGTTCCTGTGCTTTCTTTATATATTCCTCCTTAGCTCAGTCGGTAGAGCGCGTGACTGTTAATCACGATGCCGTTGGTTCAAGTCCAACAGGGGGAGCCATTCAAGCACTGCTCAGGCAGTGCTTTTTTGTTGCCCGAAGCACGCTTAACACTGAGCTGCGAAGTCGGTGGCAAAGGCTGAAAAGCGCCGCCGGTTGATAAATTAAGTAAGAAAAAAGTTATTTTATTCAAATTCAGATTGACACAAGCACATTATGATGCTATAATATTGTATAAAGATTAAGTAATGTTCTGTCGGTTTAACTACTCACAGAACGAATGGATTAAGGAGAAAAAAATATGAAAATATGTCCAAATTGTCATGCACAGCTTGACGACAGTTCGATTTTCTGCACATCGTGTGGAACACAGTTCGGTGCAGTACCCCCTCAGCAGAATGAAGTACCGCCCCAGCAGAGCGCAGTACCACCTCAGCAGAACGCAATACCTCCCCAGCAGAATGCAGTACCCCCTCAGCCGGCATTTGCTCCTGCTTATGATCCTTATGATCATACCGCTGAATTTGATCCCAAGGATATTTCAGACAACAAGGTTTTTGCTATGCTTTGTTACCTTATGGATTTTATCGGCATCATTGTTGCCCTCCTCGCAACTCACTCATCAAAGTACACAATGTTCCATGTAAGACAGGCTCTTAAGATAACCGTTGTTTCTATCCTGTCTGTATTCGTTCTTATAATTCCTTTCCTCGGTTGGATTGCATTCCCGATTTTACAGGGTATTATATGGGTAATAAAGATAATTTCTTTCTTGGCGATCTCTCCGGCATTGTCCACCATCCTGTTGATATTGTAGCTGACGGAATTGGCGATATTCACCATCTTATGATACTCCCGCGCGCGTTCTAGTCCTCCGACAATGTAGAACACCACACTGTCCGTGATGATCAGTGGCACCAGCACACACAATATATACAACTGCATAAATTTTCTGCGGATTGGAATATTATCCATATACGTTTCCAATGCCGCCATTATTTTCTGAATTACCCTCACAAATATCCCCAATCTATTCTATAGCGATGAAGGAGCAGACTTTTCGCCTGCTCCTAGTTTGTTTTCTAGTATAATTATAACATGTTACTGATAGAAATACATCCGTAAACATTAATATTCTACCGGTGTCTCGGCACCCACTCTCTGAATCTCAATCGTCTGCACACACTTTCCCATCAGTTCCTCACTACGCGTATCCGGCTGCTGTCCGTCCAAAGCGATCCGATAGCTTCCCGGACGAACCACACAATCCCCCTTCTCCGTAATGATTGCAAAATCTCTCACCTTTAACGTGAGCTCCACATGCTTTGTCTCACCCGGTTTCAGAGTGATTGTCTCAATACCCTTTAACTGATAGCCCGGCTCATAGTCCGCAGCATCCTCATGACGGATGTATGCCTGCACACTCTCATAGACCGTATAGGTGCTTTCATTCGTCACATCCACACTGACCTTTACCGCATCCCTGACGCTGCACTGCATCTTGTCGACCGACGCATTTGTATAGCGCACCGTTCCGTAGTGCAATCCGTATCCGAACGGATAGAGAATATTCTTATCCGTGTAACGGTATGTACGATCCGACATAGCATAGTCCGTGAATTCCGGAAGATTTTCGGTTCCCTGATAAAACGTAACCGGAAGCTTTCCGCTTGGAGAAAACTCGCCAAATAATGCCTCCGCAACCGCTTTTCCTCCGCGTGCTCCCGGATAGAAGCTATCGATGATCGCAGCAACATGCTGGTCAGCCCAGGATACATCCAACGCACTTCCGGCGGAGAGAACAAGCACAACCGGCTTTCCGACTGCCGTAACCGCCTCCAAAAGTTCCTCCTGAAGTCCCGGAAGATTCAGTCCCAGCTTGTCGCCACTGGCGTATTCATTGCCGGCATCGCCTTCCTCTCCTTCGATTGTTGCATCCAGTCCGAGGCAAAGCACAACAACATCCGCCTTCTCTGCTGCAATGACAGCCTCCTGAAAACGATCCTTCGGATTTGCCAGAAACTGTACCTTCTCCTTGTACAGATGACATCCCTCCGCGTAAAGGACACGCACATCATCCCCCACATACTGCTGAATTCCTTCCAGCGGAGTGATATAACGGGAAGAGGTTCCGAAATAGTTTCCAACCAAAGCATCCCTCGAATTGGCATTCGGTCCGATGACCGCGATCGTGTTGATCTTGTTTTTGTCAAGTGGAAGGAACTGGTTCTCATTCTTTAGAAGAACAAGACTTCTTCTTGCTGCCTCCACAGACAAAGCGACATGCTCCTTACTCTCTACCTGATCATAGGAGAGATTTTCGTACGGTGACGGATAATCTTCCATCATTCCAAGCCGGATACGCACCTCCATCAGGCGCTCTACCGCACTTGTAATCTTCTCTTCTGAAATCAGTCCCTGATCATAGGCATCTTGCAGATGCAGGAATGCGCTTCCGCAGTTGAGGTCACAACCATTGTTGACCGCCATCGCCGCCGACTCTTCCACGGTATTTGTCACATGATGATGCTCATGGAAATCCAGAATTGCCCAGCAATCTGATACCACATGTCCCTCGAATCCAAACTCATCTCTTAAGATATCCTGCAGAAGTGTTTTGCTTCCGCACGCCGGTTCACCGTTCACACGGTTGTAAGCGCCCATGACAGCCTCAACCTTCGCATCCTTCACGCACCGCTTGAACGCATACAGATAGGTATCATACAGATCATGCTTACTTACCTTGGCATCAAACTCGTGACGGATGGCTTCCGGACCGCTGTGTACTGCAAAATGCTTCGCACATGCCGCAGACTTCAAATGCTCCGGATCCTCTCCCTGAAGACCTCTGATATAAGCACATCCGAGTTCACCGGTCAGATACGGATCCTCTCCGTATGTCTCATGACCTCTGCCCCATCTAGGATCGCGGAAGACATTGACATTCGGAGCCCAGAAGGTCAATCCCTTATAGATTCCATGGTCACCTTTTCTGGAAAACTCATTAAACTTTGCACGCCCCTCCGTTGAGACAACATCTCCAATCTTCTCAATCAACTTCGGATCAAACGTCGCTGCAAGGCCGATCGCCTGCGGAAATACCGTAGCAACTCCGGCTCTTGCCACCCCATGCAACGCTTCATTCCACCAGTTATATGCCGGAATATGTAGCCGCTCGATTGCCGGCGATTCGTAGAGCATCTGACTCATCTTCTCCTCAATCGTCATCTGCGCCACCAGTTTCTTCGCGTACTCTCTTGTCTGTCTGCTCATCTTACTTATCTCCTTACTTTCCTTTTCGTTCGACCATGTTGCTTTCTGCTGGCCGATGCAACGGTCTCACCCGATCCGTTGTCCGTTCCTCTTATTTATCGATCCAGTGCCTCGCAGCCAAGCCATGCAAAATCCGCATGATTCTTACTCTCCGTACCATTTGCGGATGCATACACACCAACCGTACAGCCGACGAATCCGCCAGCCTCTTCCGTCGTATAGGCAAGCAGATCAAGATTTTCTGCAACGGAAACATATCCGCTATCCTCCTTGATCCACACGCGCGCGCACTGGTTACAACACTGTAGACGGATCGTTAAAAAGCCTTTCCTTTTTAGCGGAGTCTGTGCGATCCCCCGCTCCTCTCCATGAATACAGCTCGTCACAACAAAAACGATTTCTCCGGCTTTCTTCATCACCTCAAAACGGAGATGATTCTCGTTGTTCTGGTATAAAACGAGACCTGCGCTCTCACTTTCTGTCTCCGGGAAGAATTCCATCCCTGTCTCTGCCACAAAGCAGTAACTCTTCTGTCTGATTCCAAGATACGCGCAATTCTCTCTTCTTGCAATACTCTCTTTGCGGTTGTACAACCGGAGCATTCCCTCCCTCTCAGTCAGGGAATAGAAATCCATCGTCCAATCCTCGATTGCAACTAGCCTCGGATCAAGCTTCTTATCCTGAAAATGAATCTCATCCGAATTCGTGAGTTCTTTTGCGAATCGATATTCCTCCAGATCGATCTCAAACATATCTTCCAGATGTCCAACTCCCGGTGCGATCACCGGCCATCCATTCTCCCAGATAACTTTGGCAAGGAAGGTCTCTCTTCCCATGCTGCTGTGTTTTTTGCAAGGTCTGGATGCAAGCATCACAACATACCAGTTACCACGTCCATCGTCTACCAGATCTCCGTGTCCCGCATAGATGACCGGATAATCCATTCCAAGATTTCTATGGGTAAAAACCGGATTGCGCGGGCATCCCTCAAACCACTGGAACAGCTTCTTACTGCGCGCCACTGTGATACTGTGTTCCGGACCGGTTCCTCCTTCCGCATGGAGCAGATAATAATAACCGTCAATCTTGTAGATGTGCGGTCCCTCCGGCCATATGCATCCCTTGACCGCTCCCTTCCAGATTGCCATACTCTCGCCGACCAGCTTCATCGTCTTTAGATCCAGTTCCTGCACCCAGATCTCCCAGTCTCCGTTGTAACGCACCCCTTCCGGATTCGGACGGGTTCCGCAATAATAGCATTTGCCGTCATCGTCAAAAAAGAGACTCGGATCAATTCCCGGTGCGTCATCGCCGAGATAATATGGCTCGGACCACGGTCCTGCCGGATCCTCTGCCGTCACGATAAAGTTGCCTCCATATGTCACGTTCGTAGTGATCATATAGAAGAGCCCGTCATGATAACGGATTGTCGGCGCATAGATTCCGTCGGAAATATCCGCACCCGCAACCGGAAGCTGCGACGGACGGTCTAAAATATTTCCGATCTGCTCCCAATGCGCTAAATCCTTGCTGTGGAAGATTGGAACGCCCGGCGCATAAACAAAACTTGAATTTACAATATAGAAATCGTCATCTTTTCTGCAGATTGACGGATCCGGATAGAAACCGGATAAAATCGGGTTATTGACTGTAACCATAACTTCCTCCTATAACACATAACCAAATCCGAGAATCGTAAACTTTTTGTCTATGTCTTCCTTTGCGATCTCGATTTTGACCGTATGTTCTTCACTTTTTTCATTGTTAAATAAAATTGCTGCATTGCAATGCTGCCAGTTGTTGATATGCGGATCCGCAGTCAGAACATGCGCTCCATCCACAAAAACTTCGGCTTTTCCGACATCTACTTCGCCGGAATCCTTGAATATCAGAACGAGTGCTTTACAGTTCATGCGAAGCATAAATGCCTCCGCATCCGTTTTCGTTCCATCATACATCCAGTTATACGGGAACTCCGGTGTAAGGTTGAGTGCATCATCCATCTCAACACTCTGCAGTTCCTGATCGGTCGCGGTAAAATCTCCTGTCTCGATGACCGCGCCTTCATAGACATCCTTTTTATCCATAAGACGCACGTTCTCGAAGCTTCCTCCGATCACCGGTTCAAGCTTCAGTCTCTGCAGAAGCATGCCTTCCTCCGTCAGCCCGTTTTCAAACGCGTCAAGGCGTGCATGCTCTCTCAATTCGCAACGCTCAAACAGATATTGCAGACAGTCCGCCATAATCGTGTGACCAATATTGCTCGGATGAAACATGTCGTAAAAGAACTGATTCTTCGTCAGCACTCTTCCTTCCTTTCTCGTAAACTGCTCCACGACAGCATCCCTGATGCTGACCATCGGCAGGTCATACAGATCTCCGACCGGTCTGAGCCGCTCCTGTAAGTTCCAGTCATTGGCAAACACGGAGAATAATAATACGACCTCCGGATTCCAATCCAGTTTTAATATCTTACGCACAAGACTTTCGTAGCAGTCTCCTTTGGTCTCGTCGCCCTCATCGTTGACCGCGAACTCCACGATCACGATATCCGGCTTCTCCCCGTCTCTTAACACATCGCGGTCAAAGCGTAACATTCCAAGCTCTGACGGTGTTCCTCCGACACCAGCCTTAATAAACTTTACATTATTCCCCGAAGCAAAGCGATTCTGAAACAGCTGATAGGATTTGTACGCGTAGCATTCCGTGTTGATCGGTGTCGCGCCTGCTCCCTGTGTGATCGAGCCTCCGATATATGCAACGGTTACGCTTTTGCCGGCCTTGGCCTTCTCAATTGCCTTGCGGATACGGTAGGTATTGCCGAGATTCATCAATGACTTTGCGATCATCGCACAATAATTCTCTGACTTTGTGTCAACCTCTGCTTCCTCCACCTCTTCCGGTGCCATGTATCCGTCATTTAAGTAGAGACGTACACTGGCTTTGCCGAGTTTTTCCGGTGTACTCATAATAAATTTGATCTGTCCCGGAATATAATCATCCTCTGTCCATGTATAATCGGACAGATATATACGATGTTCCATACCGTCTCCGGTCAGTTTGCAGCGAAGATTTGTTCCGCCTCCGTAGAGATTCTTTCTTCCATACATCTGGAAGACAAATTCGATTTCTTCCTTCGGATTATCTGTCTCCACCGAGACGCCGATGCTGTGCACCAGCCTGCCGAAGCCTTCCACCGATTCGAGCAGACGCAGTTCTTCCTCATCTGTGATATTGCCCACAATCTGCGCGCTGTTGATCAGCCTTCCGTCACTCTCATAGATAAAGTGGATTGCACTGCCATCTGGCTGCTTCGCGCCGAAGATTTCTTTATCCTTTAATATGTAAAAATAAGGTCTCTTTTTTTCCGGATCCTTTGGTGCTGCCGGTCCATTCATACCACTTACCTCCCTGCCTTCTTGGCTTTCTTTTCTTTGTACATTTCAATATCGCTAAGGCGCATGCACTCCTCAAAGGACTCACGCGCCGAAATCGGCGTCATATAATGTCCCATCGAACACTCTGCCCGATACGGCTTTCCACTTAAGCGGTTCTTCTCTTCTAAGCTTTCCCTGATCTTCTGCTCGATCACAAGAATTTTCTGCTCGTCCGTCCCCGTCAGCACAATGACAAATTCGTCGCCTCCGGTACGTGCCGCAATCCCATTTTCTCCGATTGCCTGACTGATTGCAGCTGCCACCGTACAGATGGCCCAGTCGCCTTCCTTATGTCCATAAGTATCATTGATATATTTAAGACCATCCAGATCAACGCTTCCACAGATCAGATAATGCTCTCTCTGTGCCCAGCATGGCCACTTTTCATGAATATAATCTTCCATCCCGCGCCGGTTACAAAGCCCGGTGAGGTAATCCGTAACGCTTTTTTCCTGATTGATCTCATTTAACCGAAGCAGATATCTCGTCGCATACAGATTGTTGATTGTCTGGCTGAGTGTCAAGTTCCAATCGTGATAGAATTCATCCGGTCCGTCAAGCGGATTCTCAAACTGAACCACCGTATAGCCGAAGATTTTCTCGCGATTGTGCAGAATGCGGATATAATACACTTTCCAGCTGTCATCACACACTTCCCGCGGGAGTAGCTCCTTCTGCAGGAATTCCATATCCGGCACCCCCAGAAGACTTCCTTCATACACGCCCATACCAAGCTTTGCAAAAGGCGTGATATCACTTTGAAACTGCCTGATATCTCCATTCTCCTCTCCGAGCAGCCCCAGATAAAATTCCTTACAGTTACCAAGCAGCCTTAAATTCTTACAGGCAATCTGTTTCATCTCCTCATAGTCCGCGCATCCGTCCATATCGGTTGAAAAAAAGGACTGTCTGCTGTGTTTTTCCAACACTTCATTTAATTTCCGGTAGATTTCATTTCTCTCTTTATCCTCACACACCGCAAAATTTCTCGTACTCTCACGATAGAGAATGCGTGCCGGAACATAAGTATTGTGTTCTCTTGTACGCCCTTCGATCAGATCTCTTGCCAGATAGATAGCCTCCTGTGCCATCGCCCGATAATCCACCGCGATGGAAGTAAGCCGTGGCAGAACGTCTCTCGACTCCGGCGAATCATCTACTCCGCTGACCATAACATCCTGCGGTACGCGGATTCCATGCATCTGTAAAGTACTCGTCAAAGCGCGCGCCATAAAATCATTGGCACAAACAATTGCATCCGGGCGATGCTGCTCATCGGAAAAGAAGAATTCATACGCCGCCTCTCCCTTACCTTTCCACATATCACCGTAAAATACAGAATTTTCATACACGCTAAGCCCTAATTTCTCCATTGCGATCCGATAATAATGCTCCCGCACCTGGCTGTCATAATGTCCTTCATATCCTGCCATAAAGCAGATGTTTTTGGCTCCATTAACTTCCGCCAGATGACAGACCAGCTCCTCAACCATTGAGTTTGCATCCGAAAGAATCCCATAAAATCCTTCCGCGGCCTCTCTGAAACTGATCACCGGACAATGTGCCCGGCTATGTAATCCTTCGATCAGCTTTTCACGAAAACTCGGTGTATCATAGGTATCCAAAGCCACAATGATGGCATCAAAGGCTTCGATTGGGGCAAAATCAACGACGTTCTTCTCATACAGATCGTACATGGTCTCCGTCTCTCTGATTCCGAACGAAGTCAGAAACACAATATTGTAATCGCATTCCTTCGCCGTCTTCGTCAGCGACTTGCTGAGCACCTGTTGAAATTCAAGTTCTGCCCGGTTCAAAAATACTCCGATCGTTTTTCTTCCGTTATAAAACATGCAGCCGCCCCCTTTTGTCGGATTGTGTCTTTATTATAAAAAAAGGCGTTTGTTTCGTCACGAGGGCAATCTATGGAATTACTCCCGACAAATTATAGATTTTCCCCAATATAAAAAGATCTATCCCAGGATGCCACTTAAGGCATTCCCGGAACAGATCTTGAATTGTTCGATTACTTTACGGTAATCTTCATTTTAACGGTTTTCGTTTTTCCATTCTTTAAGGTAACTGTTGCTTTCACCGTTGCGGTTCCCTTCTTCTTCGCTGTAATCTTACCGTTTTTATCGATCGAAGCCACCGACTTCTTCGTTGTCTTATAGTTGATTTTCTTAACATTGTTTGGATTCAATTTGCTGCTGAACGCAAAGCTTGTTGTCTTTCCCTTCTTAACAGACACTTTCGCTTTCTTCGGTGCTACGTTCTTAAGAACTTCTTTCTCCAGCTTCGTAGCTTCTTTTATCGTCAAAAGCTTGTAATCTGCGCCTTGCTTAAAGCTTACACTCACATTGCCGTCCTTGTCTGTCTTATAGGTTTTGTTATTGACAAGCTCAAGTGCACCGGTCTTCTTATTGACCGCTACAACCTTCAAAGAAGTATTTGGCTTTACATGCTTCGCATCAATCGATACTGTATATTTTGCGTTGCCACTTGCGTCCTTCACTTCCAATTTTACAGTGACATCATCCGTTCCTGCGGCTTCTTTTAACTGTTTTACCACATCCGCAGAGATCGTTCCCTTGTCGGATGCAACGGTAGCAGTTGCAGCAGTTACGTTTCCATCCTTATCCTTTGTTACGCTTACAGAAGCCTCTGTCTTGCTGTCTCCCGCTTTTATCTCAACCTTGGAGGTTTCAATTGTGGATCCATCCGGCTTTGTGTCGGTCGTTACGTCACTCTTACTGTCAGCACTATCATTCGGCTTATCTGTGGAACTACTGCCTGAGTTACCGCCCGATGTTGATGGGGTTCCAGAAGACGAACCTCCGGAAGTCTTTCCAGTCAGTTCAACCGTACCATAGACATTCGATCCTGACCAGCCCATTCCGGTCTCATCATACCAGCTTAAGGTTCCGATACGTTTGCCGGTTGCATCCGCATCGTTGATCTGGAATTCCAGACCGATCTTCGTTCCATTTGCCGGTGTAATATCCGTCCACTTGAAAGCAGCTTCTACCACATATCCGTCACTTGTAAGTTTTGTCTGTGATGTTACATTCTCCGGAAGACACTTCTTTCCGTTAAAAGACTGCTCATTCTCATAATTGATACGGTACTGCTTATCGTCCTCACCATAAGAAGCCGTCTTACCGTTGTCCTCATCGATAAATACTTCGAGAGAATCCTGCTGATACTCATCACCACTGTCCTTGTTTAATACCGGATCCTTCACCATTGCATACACATACAGATTTTTTTCATCCCAGAGAACCTTGGCATCTGCTGTCACGTTCGATCCAAGATTGATCGTGAGCGGAAGATCGGTTGCATTGTCCCATGCGGCATCTGCCTCTCCATCGATCGTAACCGTTCCATAAGTCACCTTCTCGATTCCAGGCTTCATCGTTGCAACTGCATAATATTTGCTGCTCGTCTCCTGTTTTCCTGTCAGATCATTAAAGCTTACCTTCTGATCACCATCTGTTACAACAACATCCATTCCAATCTGTTTTGCTACTGCAAGATCTGCTACCGGAACCTTTACCGTTGCCTGATAACCATCCGCAGCCGCTGTTGCCTCTGCACGAGCTACACTTGCTTTCACAGGTGTCACATCAGAAGCGGCATTTGCAGCATCCACATATACCGTTACCGCATCCTCTGCATTTACGGTCGCATCCTTGACATGAATCTGTACCGTCAGACCATCTTTATCCCATACCGGAACAAATTCTGCGCTTAAATCTCCCTGCTCAATGCTGTAAGTCTCGCCTGCGATGTTGCCGTTCTTCGACTCTAATGCTGTAATCTTCTGGATTGCAGGCTGCAGCTTTGACGCATCCACGTATGCCCAGTAAGCCGGCTTTGCCTTATAATTTCCGTCAAAAAGCAATGGACACTGTTTGGCAGTTCCGTCCGCTCCGCCACCGACACCGGACTGTGAATGCAGCCATGAGTTCGGCTCGATCACGCCCCAGATCGTGATACCGGAAACGTTCGTTCCACTCTTCGTTAAATCCTTGATTGCTTCGAACAGATTCTTGTGGCAGTATGCCATCTTGGTGTATTCACTCTCTCGGGTTGCATCCGTTCCGTCGTAGGTGCTGCTTGCCTTAAAGTCAAGCTCAGTAAGCTGTACCTTGCCTGCAGCCTTGGCATATTTCTGTGCGACATTCTTAAACTGTGCAGCAGAGAAGCCATCCACATTGTAATGTGCCTGCATACCGAATCCGTCAAGTCTTGTGCCTTCTGCGGCTTTGACGTCGTTGATCAGCTTTACGATACCTTCGCATTTCGTATTATCGGTCTCACCGAAATCGTTGTAATAGAGTTCCACATTTTCAGGTGCATATTTGTTTGCATATTTGAAAGCATTAATAATGAATTCATTGCTTTCATATACATGCCACCAGCTGGAATTGTTTCCGTGGCGGATCTCGCTTAACGATTCTGCTGCGCTCACCTTATCTGTACGGTAGGAATTACCAATGACCGCCTCATTTACAACATCCCAGCCATAGAAGAGTCCATCATACTTTCCATTTGCAGCCTCTCCAAAGAAATGATCAAACACTCCTGCAATATACCACTCCAGACGGCGGTTCATCGTTTCCTTTTCAACGTATGGTTTGCTGATATCATAGTTCTCATGGAAGAACCACTCCTGCGTCTGTGAATGCCATACCAGCACATGTCCGCGAATGCGAATCTTTTTGTCCGGGTTTGCAGCATTCCATTCAAGGATCTTTTCTGCCATCGCATCCGCACGGGAGAAATCCATGCTCTCATCCTTGTCATTTACTACCGGCACAAGAAGATCCTCACCATTAAACTCGACCGTTTTCGTCGCAACCTTACTATCAAGCTGATAATTAAAGACTGCATCCGGTTTTAACTCGTTGCCGAAAGTTACCGCATTAAAATGCTTCTCAACGAGTTCCATTAACGCGTCATCCGTGATCTCGTTCGACATAACGGCAGTACCTGCGATTGCATCCGGTCCAAGGGCTTCCGCGTTTGTCACAGAATCTCTCCAATCCGGAATATTCTGCTCGATTTCAGGCTTTGGCTTGATGATTTTCTTCATGGAAATACCGGTCACGCAATAAGCCCCTTTCACGCAATCTCCCTGACCGTAATTCGTTCCCTGCTCAATAATACGGATTACAACCTGATCATAAGCATTTGGAATCTTAAATGTTCCGGTAAATTTCGTCCATTCTCCGGCTGTCAATGTCTTTGTACAATCTCCGGATAAAACTCCGGTAGAATAACTTCCAAGATAGGTAGCTTCTCCACCTGCCACATAAAATGGGGCGAAATCAATATTTCTCTGCTCTTCCGGTGCATCCTTGTAATCATCGGAAAGTTTTGCCCAGAACGAATACTGATACTCTGCACCTTTTTCAACTGCAGATGTAATATCCTGTGAGAAACAGTCTCCCGATGTTGCCGTACTCGGGTCACGGTTAATGATTCCATAGCTTTTTAATCCGGTATCACCGATTTCATTTTCTTCTGTTTCAACCGAAATTAAAGATTCTCCAGCCGCTGCATTCCACGAAGCCGCTGCTTCGGTTGATGCAAAATCACCGTCTTTAATAATGTTGTCACCGTAGGTGATCTCGCTTGCACTGTCTCCCGTCAGTTCAAATGTAACACTGATAAGACTCACCTCGGATCCGGAACCATCTGGATCTGTTGTCATAAGTCCAACCGCATCAATACTTCCGTCACCAGATGGACTCATGCTATACTCTTCCTGATTGGATAATCCATACTTCGTATTTTCTTGAGTAGCATCATCTCCGCCATTATAGACTTTTAACGTAACGCTTCCCTTTTGATCTGCGACCTTGAAAGAAACCGATTTTACATTTTTCAGTTCAATGTTTTCCGGCAAACTCCATTTCACCTGATCATACTGTTTTGCAAAGGAAAGCTTCCACTTTCCATCCTTAAGTTCATATGTTGCACTTCCCCATGCAACTTTCAGCTGATCTGCTGTAAACGTCTTCGCACTCGCAGCCTTTGTCTCATCCGCATATGCCGTCTCAATCCCCCACTTCACCGGCAGCATGCCTCCTACACTCGTGAGCGTCATCGCCGTGCACAGTGCAATGCTCGCCCCCATTTTCCACATTTTTCCCACTCCTAATTTCCTCCTTCAAAAGATTTTTGTGCATTTTCATAGTAGCAAACCGAGTGCATTCAAAAATAGTGAAAAAGTATAGAAAAACATCGGAGAAATTGCAGTTCTTAATGCAAACAATTATAGTTTTCGCAAAGGGATTCTTTTTTTAATATCTTCTGCTTTCGCAAAACCTTTTTCCATAAGTTCGTCACATGCCTGATTTAAGGCGGTTTCAAATTTAGAAGCTATATCGTCAAAATGACGCATCGGATCAAATTTTAAGAAAGTCATAATAAGATTGTAATAGAATATGAAAACAAAATAGAATCATTTTTGTTACAGTAATAATAGTAAAGCCGATAGCTTTTTGGCATGTAGCAATCGAAAAAAGGGGAAAATAACAATGGATGAATATGCACAGAGGCGAAGAATACAACAGAAAAGACAAATGCGCAGGCGAAAAAAGCGAATTCGTGCAATCTTCCGACTCGTGTGCCTGACATTTGTGCTGATAGGATTGCTGGTATTTGCAAACCACATTTCACAATTGAAACTTGGGAATCTAACATGGAAGGAAGCCGGATCTGGTATTCCGACAGGCTATGTAATGGAAGCGGATGCTTCACCAGATATGCCAGTACTAAGAGAGAGTTCCGAATTAAAAGAACAGATTCATAAGCTGGCGCAGACGGACAAAGACTATGCGAAAATCTACGAGCACTACGATGAATATCCGGAAGCGTTAATGCTTGCTCTTTCCAATAATTCAGAAATGCTGGATTTCGTAAAAGGCTACCTGACTGCAGAGCCTGTGGCAAATGGAGGCTTGACACACGCAGAGAAAAAAGAGGATATTCCACTTCTGCTCCAATGGGACAAGCGTTGGGGATATGCACCATACGGAAACAATAATATCGCTATCTCTGGATGCGCACCCACCTGTCTTTCGATGGTAATTGTTGGTCTGACAAAAGATACCGATGCAACACCGGATGTAGTGGCATCATATGCCGAATCGGCAGGCTATTATAAGGAAGGCACTGGAACATCCTGGGCAATCATGACAGAAGGATGCGAACATTATGGTATTCATGGTCAGGAACTGAGTCTGGATCGCAATGTGATCATGAAGCATCTGGATGCCGGAGAACCGATCATATGCAGTATGCGACCGGGTAATTTTACAACTGCCGGACATTTTATCGTACTCGTAAAAGAGATTGACGGTGAAATCATGGTAAACGATCCCAACAGTAGAAGTCGAAGTAAGATCTTGTGGGATTATGATACGCTGGCTGCGCAGATCAAAAATTTATGGAGCTTCACAAAGTGAAATTCGGGTTTGCCTCGCTCAGATTTGATTCCTAAAACGGACGATACCGGATTATAAGATGATTTACGAAAATTAGCAATAAGTTTGTCTATAAACGACGGACTTTGAACGATCTCAATGACAAGATTTTTCAGGAGTTACGGTATCGAACCATACGTTTATTTTGTTCAGGAAAATTTGCAAGTTAACTTCACCAACGATTTTGAATAGTTGGCTGAGATATGCGCTATTATCGACAGACAATGGAACGGTGAAGCAGTTGCAAATTTGTCCTTCAAAAATAAGTATGGCTCCGATACCTGTAGCATGAAAGTGTTCGTCATTGAAATCATCCAAGTCCTGTTGGTTGGATAAAACTACTGCTAATTTTCTTTTTTACTTACTATTCGGTATCTGTTTATTTGATAAATGAGAATCTGATTCGCGTCAAAAATTTGCGCAG
>OGKS01000955.1_pt1 | contig 15067 bp, 14 predicted proteins | sample 1572491 | NCBI WGS metagenome assembly OGKS01 (sample SAMEA2582153, study PRJEB24529) | metagenome | biome: Human gut stool | place: China | collected 2011
TACTCCGCCGATCCAAGGAAAAAAACACATCATATACTCCATGTCCTCTTCCTTCCACTCAAACTGCGGCACAGGGATTTTAGAATAAATGGAAAATGCGATCACCATCGCTTTTAATAGTTTCATAACCTCATCCTTTCAGCTCCACCGGAATTCCGACCACGACCTCTGCCACCCGGTCTGCCAGACGCGCAAGCGCTGCATTGATCCTGCCAAGTGCTTTCAAATACTCCATCGTTCCGGCATCATAGATTACGCCGTCCTCAAATACATTGTTTGTGACGATCACAAGGTTGTCGAGTTTCTGTGAAATAGTCTGTATCTCAGATACAATTTTTTTAACTACTTCCTCCTCGGATTTCATGCCGTCTTTCGTGAACATTTCATTTGCTGTGAGATTTGACATACACTCAAGCAGCGCCGATTTCTTTCCTGAGCTGCCCTGCACTTTCCTCTCTGCTCCCTGCCTGTATTGCGCCTGCTCTGCTTCTCCTGCACATGCAAACCTGATTTTTCCTACGTTCATCGGGCTTTCGATCGTAAGAAACCCTTTTCCTGCCCGCAGTTTCCGATGCCGCTCTACTTTTTTTTCGCCCTCTGCATCATAAATCTGCATGGTTGCAATATAATATCTGATTCCTTCGCAGGAAGACAGCAGGCTTTCTGCATATGCAGATTTTCCACTGCCGCTTCCCCCTGTCACCAATGTGATCATCCTGATAACTGCACCTTTCTGTCACATATAAAATATTTATACGGACTTTATCAAAACCTGTGATACTCCTCAATTTTAAAATCGCCAAACGTAGCCCCTGTCTCATATAAACTCATGGCAATATCTAGCAGGGAAAACATCATGACTGCCCCCGTTCCTTCTCCCAATGCAAGTCCTGCATCCAGCACCGGAGAAAGCCCCAGCTCCCGCATCAGAAGTTCCGAAGCCGGTTCCTTTCCTTTGTGGGAAGGAATGATAAATTCTTTTGTTCCCGGACAAAGCCGCTCTGCTGTAAGCGCTGCCACCGCACTGATGACACCGTCTGCCACGATCGGCATATGGTATTTTGCACCACCTAAAAACACACCGCAAAGCCCTGCAATATCCAGCCCGCCGACAGAGCATAGAATACGCATCGGCTCTGTCCCTCTCAACTGATATTTTTCCAGTGCCGCTGTGATCACCTGTCTTTTTCTGGCAAGCCCTTCATCACTTAATCCGGCGCCCCGTCCTGCCACGATCTCCGGCGGAACGGAAAGCAGCGCGGCAGCCATTGCCGCACTTGTCGTCGTATTGCCAATTCCCATCTCTCCGGTGCCAAGCAGCGTATATCCAGCTTCTTTGCACTCTTTTACAAGTTCCATCCCAACCCGGACCGCCTGCATGGCTTCTCTCTCTGACATCGAAGGTTTTAGCAGAAAATCATTTGTACCTTTTTTTACTTTTCTGCTGATGACTCCCGGAAAAATCCGGTCGGTGTTCACACCTATATCCACCGGAAAAATCTCTGCGCCAACAGCTTTCGCCATCTTGCAGACCGAGGTATTTCTTTTTCCGAGATTCTCTGTCACCGCTGCCGTGATCTCCTGCCCGGACTGGCTGATGCCTTCCACCACAACTCCATTATCTGCGCACATGACGATCACTGCTTTTTTCGCAATATCAATCTCTGGCGACCCAAGGATTGCCCCGATCCTTGCGAGAAGTCCCTCAAACTCCCCCAGACCATCCAGCGGTTTTGCCACACGATCCCAGTTTGCTTTGATTTCCTGCTCTATCTTTTTGTCAGGTATATCTATTTTAAATTCCATTATTTTTCCTCTTTAATCTTCAATCCAAAACAGAAAATCAAATCGCAGCTTCCCGCAGCATCGCATACACTGCTTCCATATCCATAGATTCCCGCAGACCATCTGCAAGTTTATCATACTGCATCTGCTTAAACTGCCCGTAACTTATCATCTGCCCGGTATCCAGCGCCACACCCTTCCGATCAGCCAGGATACCAACCAGTGTCTCTGCCAGCGTTCCCTCGTCAAAGATGCCGTGAACATATGTTCCGTATGCGTTGCCGGAAAAGATTCCATCGTATTTTACACTGCCATCTGCTTCGTTTTGTATTCTGCACATGTAACGCTTCTCATTACCTCTGCTTTCCGGATTTATGACACGCTCACTGTCTACGATGCTTCCACCGTCTACGGTGCTTCTATTGTCCACATTACTTCCACTGTCTACGGTACTGCCCATGTGGATCTCGTATCCGCTCACGCTCTTTCCGGAAAGTCCGGAGAGTGCTCCGGAAATTTCTCCAAAAGTTCCCGTTACCTGTGTTCTTGTTTTTTCCTGTTTCAGCTCCGTCGCAGCCGGAAGCAGTCCCATACCTTTCATGCTTCCACCGTTTTCCACCTGATATGGATCACGGATTGTCTCACCCAGCATCTGATATCCGCCACAGATCCCAAAAACAATGGTATCCTGCGCTTTCTTTTTGATCAGCGCCTCCAGACCATTTTCCCGCATCCATCTCAGATCGGCCATTGTATTTTTACTGCCCGGAAGCACGATCATGTCCGGGTGGTGTAAGTCTCTCACACTGTCCACATAGCGCACGGAAACCTGCCCGATCTGCTCTAAGACAGACAGATCCGTAAAATTGGAAATTCTTGGATAACGTATGACTGCAATATCGATCAGGCCTTCCTCCTTGCGGTCAAATCTGCTGCTTAAGCTGTCCTCGTCATCAATGGATAGCTCCATATAAGGCACAACGCCCACGACCGGCACATGTCCCCGTTCCTCCAGCATCACAATGCCCGGATCTAATATGGTTTTATCCCCACGGAATTTATTGATGATGAGCCCCTTTACACGTTCCTTTTCCGTTTTTTCGAGCAGCATCAGTGTTCCGAGAAGCTGTGCAAACACGCCGCCCCGGTCAATGTCTCCCACAAGAAGCACCGGTGCATCCAGAAGCTCTGCCAATCCCATATTGACAATGTCATTTTCCCTCAGATTGATCTCTGCCGGGCTTCCTGCGCCTTCGATCACGATAATATCGTTGTCTTTTTCTAACTCCCGGAATGCCTTTTTAATTTCCGGGATCAACTGTTTTTTATACGCAAAATAATCTCTGGCACTCATATTCCCAAGCACTTCACCGTTCACGATCACCTGTGAACCGACATGTGTGGTCGGTTTTAACAAGATCGGATTCATTGCAGCCACCGGCTCCACTCCTGCTGCCTCCGCCTGCATCACCTGTGCGCGTCCCATCTCAAGTCCTTCCTTTGTGATAAAAGAATTCAGTGCCATATTCTGGGATTTAAACGGTGCCACCCGGTATCCGTCCTGTCTGAAAATCCTGCAGAGTCCTGCCACGATCAGGCTCTTTCCTGCGTTTGACATCGTGCCCTGCACCATGATCACTTTTGCCATAATTCTATCTCCATTCCACAGTCTTCTGCCTCCTGCAAAAGCTGTCTGTTCAGCCTGTTCTGTGATCCAAATACCGTCTGGCAGCAGATCACCTTTCTGCATGCGCACATTACCTGTTTTGCCGCCTCATAATGCTGCCTCTCAAAGTCCTGATACGCCTCCGCAGCGATCACCTGCACCGCAAGTGCTTCTGCCGCCGGATAATCAATATCATTTTTTCCTAAGATCCCCACTGCAAATGGAATCCCGTTTCTCTGAAGCTGCCGGAACAGAAAACTTCCCGTACCATTTCCGGCGATCACAAATACCTCCGGTATGCCTCCGCACTTTTTCAGTTCCACGCAGCCGTTTTTCTCCTGAAACGTTCCGTCCGTGATCTCATAAAGCTGATCGACAAATCCATCGGCAAAGACTTCCTCCGGCGTGCCATAATGTTCAATATTTTCCCCTTTGACGCATACAATTTTGTCCGACACACGCTCTGCAAGGTCAAGTTCATGCAGCGACATGAGAACACCGATTTTTTTCTTCCGCGTCATCTCCTGCAGCATGGATAAAAATTCGAGTTTGTACTTTACATCCAGATAAGATGTCGGCTCATCCAGGATCAGAATCTCCGGCTCCTGACACAGCGCTTTTGCAAGCAGCACACGCTGTTTCTGCCCGTCACTCAGACTCATAAAATTGCGTTCTTTTAACGGTGAAATACGGATCTGTTCCATGCACTGCGCCACCACAGCCTCATCCTTAGGTGTCAGGATACCAAGTCCTCCGGTATACGGATATCTCCCCATCGCCACAACGTCTGCCACTGTCATCAGCTCCGGTGTGATGCGCTCTGTGAAAACAATGGACATTTTCTTTGCCAGCTCTTTTTCCGGCAGTTCACTTAAATTGATATTTTCCACATAAACACTGCCGCGAATCTCCTGCAGCTGCTTTGCAATAGTCTTTAAAATCGTGGATTTTCCTGCCCCATTCGGGCCAATCAGTGTCACGATCTCTCCCATTTTCAGAGAAATCCCTATCTCTTTTATCAGTTCTTTTCCGTGATATCCAACGGACAGTCCGTCCGTGTGCAAAAGTTCCCGTTCTTCCATTCCGCTCCTCATTTTCCATTGTCAGGACATTTCACTGTCCACCGAATGCATGCTTCTCACAATTTTAATGTTGCTTCTTTAGTACCGTTCCTGTCTCTGTTTTAACATGACTGCGATCATTACCGGTGCGCCAAAAATCGCTGTCACGGTACTGATACTCATCTCCGTCGGTGCAAACACCATCCGCGCCAGAAGATCACAGAACATGCAGAATGCTGCCCCACCTAAAAAACATGCCGGTATCATGATGATCGGTTTTGCCGTCCGGAATAACCGCTTTACCATCTGCGGCACCGCGATCCCGACAAACGACACAGGTCCTGCAAACGCTGTTACCACTGCGGATAAGATGCTCGATAAGATCACGAGCAGTATGCGGAACATTTTGATATTGACACCCATATTTTTTGCGTAAGTCTCTCCTAACTGGTACGCTTCCATCGGTTTTGACAAAAAGAATGTCAAAATGCCGGTAACGGCTACAACAAACACGATTGTTTTCACATTCTCCCATGTGATACCGGAAAAACTTCCCATCGACCAGTTATGAAGATTCACAATGTCGGAATCCTCTGCAAACGTCACAAGAAAATCTGTGACTGCGGAACAGATATAGCCGATCATCACTCCGATCAGCACTAAAAATGACATATTCTGAACTCTCGGTGACATCAGAATCACACAAAACATTGACAGCATAGATCCTGCGAACGCCGCCACGATCAGATCCACAGAAGATAATGTTCTGGAATATCTTAAGAACACGATCATCACGACCGCCACAAATAATTTTGCCCCGGAAGAAATACCAAGGACAAACGGTCCTGCGATCGGATTATGAAAAAAAGTCTGCAGCAGATACCCGGACAATGCCAGTGCACCGCCGAGCAGGATTGCAGCAAATGTTCTCGGAATGCGGATCTGGAACAGAATAGTTGCATAAAGTTCATCCTGCTCCCCCCGGAACTGTCTCAAGATGTCCGAGATTGAAATCTGCACACTTCCGGCACACACACTGATTGTGAAAAAAATCACCAGCAGTGCCACAAGCACCACAAAGCAGACCGTATATCTTATTTTTCTATTTGAGCTTATACATGTAGGTAAGTTCATCCGTATCCTCCGAGGTCAGCATCTCATGAAAATCATGGATAATGCTTCCGGTATCCATGGTATCCTGATAAAGGTTTTTCCCGATACACCATACGTTTCCGTCTTTGACTGCCTTAAAATCTGCAAAAAGACTGTTTTTTGCCAGTAAATCATCAACCGTTGTCAGATTGCCGTCAATCGTGCTGTTATAGACAAGATAGTCCGCATCTTTTGCCTGCGCATAAAATTCTTCCATCTGCATATTGACACTGGAAGCTGCGTTATCTTCCCCCTTTAAATTCCGGAACACATACTCACCACCGGCAATGTCTATCATTTTCGGAACATAGTCATTGCTCTTCCGCACACTGACCGTTCCCGCTGTTGTAACATAGAAAAATGCAACCGTCTTTCCGGTAGCTTTCACATCAGAAAGCTCTTTCACATACTGTTTCTGTTCCTCAAATGCTCTCACCGCCGCATCCTCATTTCCGGTCAGCACTCCATAAAGCTTTACCCACTCGGTCCTGCCGAGCGGATCAGACTCATAGCTGGAATGATCGACTAAAACCGGAATGCCAAACGATTCCAGATTCTCCTTTACCTCCGGTGAATGTCCGATCATCGTTGACTCAATGGCAAGCCTGCACTCTTTCGAACAGATCAGTTCATAATCAGGTGCATTATACTTTCCGGCATATACGATCTGTCCGCTCTCCATTGCCGCCTTTGCCTCCGGGATCTCCCATTTTTCCTCTGGCAGTCCGGACAGGCAGATGTGATCCAGTGCACCGATACTGCAAAACATATCCATAGCCGCAGAGGCAACCAGATAAATATCGGACACCGGGTCATTTAAGACTGTGATCCCCTTCTCTAAATCCTCCGGTACCTGTTTCCCTTCGGTATTCAGCAAAAATCTGCTTCCATCCGATATGGAAATCAGTGTAAAACCGTTCTCATAATAATCCACTGCAAACTCTGTGGCATAATCTAAATCCATGCTCTTTTCATAATTCAGTTCACTGCTGATCTCATGATCCCCACTCTTCCAGGAGGTCTGGTCGTCTCCACAGCCCAATATCTGGATGCAGGCAAAAAGCAATATACACCACAGACCGATTTTTTTTATCTGCTTCATTCTTTTTTTCCTTTTCTCTTCCGATGTATCTGCCACGCTGTGATACTTACTGCAATCACTGCTGCGACATAGACAACTGCGATCACTTCCATCGGTTTTTTCCCGGCGTTTGCAATGGAAGCACTGTCGAGCAGAATCGTATATTCAATCTCATGCGGCACGCTCATGGCTGTCGTATCTGCCGTTACCGGCACTTCTTTGTCAAACGCCGTCACAGGCAGTTCAAAAACCGAATTACCCTCTGTATTGACCGGAAGATAAGTCTCTCCGTCCAGCGTCATATAATCATAATTTGGACTGCTCCACTCAATCTCAATGACAGCTTTCTCATCCTGCACCTGCAAAATTGCCGGTGATGTGACAGACGCCCTGCCGCTTCCCCCTGTCAGCTGCACTTCAATCTCATATTCCCCATCCGGGAGATCAACCTGTATTCCTTTTTCCCATACTTCGGTTCCGTTTCCGTTGCTTTGCATTCTGTTTTTCTCTCTTTCCTGTTCGGCAGTCTGTTCCAGATGATGTTCTATGGAGTCCTTCTGCCTGAATATGAAAAAAGCGTCTCTTTTTCACAAAAGAAACGCTGCACTCAAATCACAATATAAAATTTTTCCTGTCCTATCTTACAAAAATGATCTAAAAACAGGTCAAATTTTCTCATCCGTACAGCCAGTTACTCGTGGCGTGGAAACATTTTTGTTTCCCGTACAACAATCAGGCAGGTCTCCTGACTTAAAGATCATCATGCATTGCCCTCTTCCCGGCTGCCCAGTGAGTTTTTGGCATGCACTCCCTAAATACAGTGACGAGTTCGCACAGGATTCGCACCTGTTTCCCTTTTCACCAGATCCGGCAGAGTGAGGTCACCCTGCCTATCTGACACCTGTTTGTTTCATTATCAAGTTCGTTTGAACTATAACATATGCTTTTAAAAATATCAATCGTTTTCCAAAAACCTATTCAACACTGGCAAAACTATTCGCAGCGATCATCTTTTTCAATTGTGTGGCAGCCTCCTTAAATGGGTGCTTGCTGTCATAGATCAGACAGATATTCCGGGACGGTATCTTCTCACACAGGGGTATCTCTGACACCTCTCCCCTGTCAATCGCATCCTTTGCCATCGGTTTTGGTATAAAAGCCAGCCCCAGTCCGCTTCTTACCAGTGGAAGGATCTGATCCGCCGTTGCAGTCTCTGTATCCGGCTCAAAGTCCAGACCATAAGAAGCAAATAACTGCCTGTAAAACTGAAAGGTCACCGTCTCCTTTCCAAGACAGATGAGCGGATATTGCATAATCTCCTCAAATGTTGTTTGCTTTCCTGCCAGATGCCCGAACTCTGTTCCACCGATCAGTATTTCCTGATATGAATGAAGCATTGTCATGTGGAGCGGTGCATCCGCTTTTACAGGTGTGGAAACGACTGCAAAATCAACCGTTCCCCTTCTCACCGCTTCCACCGCCTGCGGTGTGGAATGATTGTAGATCTTCAGCCGGATTCCCGGGTATGTATTGTGAAACTCTTTTAACTTATCCAGAAGGAACAAATTTAACGCGGTCTCACTGGCTCCGATTGCAATACTCCCATGGGACAGTCCCACACATTCTGCCAGTTCCTCCTCTGCCGTAAAAAGCTGTTCCATGGCCGCTGCTACATGTGTATACAGCTTTTCCCCTTCCGTAGTCAGAAAAACTCCACGGTTCGTCCGCACCAGAAGCGTACAATGAAGCTGCTGTTCCAGACAGTTCATTGCCCTTGTCACATTCGGCTGGCTGTTTCCCAACACCCTTGCAGCCCTCGTAAAATTATTGTATTTCGCAACGTAATAAAAAATTTTATAATACTCAAAATTCACATCCATAGCTCGCCCTCAATCATATCAAATTATTATTTCTGCTATATCAATTATAGCTTTCACATATTTCTATTTCAATAGTATAATTTTAGCGAAAAAAGAAAAGGAAGCGATTCATTTATGGCAGAAAAAACAATTTTTCCACGCGAAGAAAAAGCAGATGTTTTATTCAACAAAATATTAAATGATCCATGGGCATGTGAAAAACTCCAGGGGACTTTCTGCAATTCCCTGTTTTGCAATGAGGATAACAATTTTCCATTATCTCCCGCTGAATTTTCCCAGGCACTTTTTAATGCTTATCACAACAGAGATCTGTCAGCTTTTCTTATGGCAATCTGTCAAAATACATTATTCGATCTGCTCCGGAATTCATTTCTGATTCCGTACCGTTTTAACGCAGACGGCAGAACGAATCCGATTATCATGACTGACGAATCGGGCAATTTACTGCCCGGATATAAAACAACCGTACATGAAAAAGATTACCAGCATTTTTATGATGTCTACTGTGATCTTGACAATAAGAAAAATATTTATTTTGCACAGGCCTACCGTTACCGCCATGCCTATGCTTCTGAAAAAATGGATATGGAACAGCAGATTCTGGAAAAAAATACCGGTGTACTGATCATCCGCGAGCTGCCCGACACTGTCAAGCTGAAAGAGACAGAGGCAGAAGCTTATTCTGCTGTCTGGGATCTTATGATCAAACTGGAGAAAAGTCTTCCTATGGCGTATATTTTCTATGGGCAGGATTCTCTGGTAGAGGAAAACACCCGCTATGATGAGATTGGTATTTTTCTACCGGATTCGCTGTTTTTGAAGAATCTGGAACGACATGTAAAAAAAGCAGAGGCGATCATTTATGCAGAAGAATAATTATATGGATATCATGGAAAAAAATCATATGGAAATCCCCTGGCACGATTACACGGAAAACGACAGCAATGTTCTGATCAATAAAGCAGGGCTGATTGAGAAGGCTTCTGTTATCGGAAGAGTCGGATTGATCATGCTCTCCTGTGGAACCGGAGCATGGCGTGTCCGCACTTCCATGAACCGTCTTGCAAAGGAATTGGGTGTCACCTGCACCGTGGATGTCGGACTTATGTCCATCGAATTTAACTGTTTTGACGGAAAAGAATGTGTCTCACAATCCTTAAGCATTGCCAATACAGGTGTCAATACCTCAAAGCTTTACCGTATGGAACAGTTTGTTGACAATTTTCCAAAACAGGAAGCCCATCTGACAGGTGAAGAGATTCACAGACGTCTGGATGAAATCGAGTCTATTCACACACTCTACTCCCCTGCCAAACTTGGTCTCGCCGCTGCACTCGCATGTTGTGCTTTCACGTTCCTGCTGGGTGGTGGTCCGATTGAAATGGTTCTCGCCTTTATCGCAGCCGGTATTGGAAATGTGATCCGCACCAAACTGATCAAACACCATTATACGTTATTTTTAAATATTGCAGTATCAATCTCTGCCGCCTGTCTGACTTATACCGTATGTCTGCATCTGGCAGAAATGTTATTCCATATTCCGTCCTTCCACGAGGCAGGATATATCTGTTCCATGCTGTTTATCATACCAGGATTTCCATTCATTACAAGTGGAATCGACCTTGCCAAGCTTGATTTGAGATCCGGACTGGAACGCCTCACTTATTCCGTGATCATCGTGCTGGTCGCTACCATGTTTGCATGGATCATGGCATTGCTCTTAAAATTGCAGCCACAGGATTTTTCCTCATTATCCATCGATCCTGTCCTTCATCTGTTACTGCGGTTGATCACAAGTTTTTGCGGTGTATTCGGATTCTCTATTATGTTCAACAGTTCGATCCCGATGGCAGCCACGGCTGCCTTTATCGGTGCCATCGCAAATACATTGCGTCTGGAACTGGTCAACTTTACGGCTACACCTGCCGCTGTCGCCGCTTTTATAGGCGCATTAACCGCCGGACTTCTGGCTTCCATCATAAAAAAATGGAACGGTTATCCACGTATTTCACTAACCGTTCCATCCATTGTTATTATGGTTCCAGGACTTTACCTTTATCGTGCAATTTATAATTTCGGGATCATGTCACTGACAGAAGCTGTCTCCTGGTTTGCTGCTGCGATCATGATCATCATTGCGCTTCCGCTTGGTCTGATTTTTGCAAGAATCCTGACAGACCGCACGTTCCGCTATTGCACCTGATGCAAATTTTTTCTTTCCATTAACAAACTTTTTCCAGGATCTCATTTAAGGCATTGCCACTGCTGGAATGACTTCTTACCACTTCGGCTTTGCTGCGCTCCGCCTCCGCTACCGCACATTTTACCATCTTGTGGGAAACTGTATTGGTAAACAGGATAATCAGATCCGGTGACCCAATCTGGCTGCTTAACTTTGCCGGCATCTGGGTAAATACTTTTGCCTTACATTTATGCTCCTTACAAATCTTTTTATACTGACACACCATACGGTCATGTCCTCCAATAATGACTACGCTCATAAATTATCCTTTCGTTATAATGCTTACCTTATTATAATGCTGCGAGCTGTTTTCCGAGGTCTTTGCACGCATCTAAGGCCGCATCGTCCGGTGCTTCCTGGCAGATCACGCCCTCTCCGTTCACAATGGTTGCTCCGGCTGCTGTCATGCGGTCTGCCCAGTCGCGCATCCACTGTCCGTCACCCCATCCATAAGAGCCAAACAAAGCGATTGTCTTACCTGCTGCAAATCCTTCCACATCGCATACAAATGGTTCCATCTCGCCTTCTTCGAGCACTTCTGCTCCCATTGCAGGACAGCCCATTGCGAAACCTTTTGCAGCTTTTAAATCATCTAAGGATGCACTTGCGACATCAACCACCACTGCTTCTTTTCCTGCTGCCGTTACACCCTCTGCAACTGCGTTTGCCATACTCTCTGTGTTTCCTGACTGTGACCAGAATACGATTGTTACTTTATCCATGATTCTTTCCTCCATACTATCTGCAGTTTTATGATTTTTATTTTTTCACATTCCTGCATTTTCTATTCTTTATCAGTTATGTAGTTAGTATGCGCTAACCTATAAATAAAAATTAAGCATAACAGGCAGCCATCTCGCTCACACTGCGCCCACTTGCAAGCAGCTGTATCAAAACTTTTCTTGCCTCTTCATATCTGTTAAACAAAGCCTTCTTCTCCTCTACATGTCCGTACACTTTCCAGTAGCCGGCATACAGATAATTGTGACCTTTGTTTTCAATGAAGCCCTCCACATCTTCCACAGGATAACCGAGCAATAATCCCATCTCATGCGGAAATTCTGCAATCTGCTCCATACAGTCTGCATAGCGTTTCTGAAAACGGCTTAAAACATCGTTTAAATCCAGGCTTTCGTATCCAAAACTCTTCATCGACTGACAGACTCTATCCTGCATCAGGTACGCTTTCAACCCATCCTCGCGGTACACTAAAAAGGTTGCTTTATCTTCGCTTTCCAACAGCAGATAATAGGAAATACCGGAACGTTCCAACACCTGTTTCATCTGTGGTGCAAGTTTTTTCTCCACATTCAGTAAATTAGAAACCTTCATGCCGGAGATCATCGGTGCACACTGTACGACCAGATGTGTCTCAATTCTTTCTCTGTCTAATCTTGTGATCATCTCATATACTTCCTGACTCACTTTGCTCTCCTTTGCTTTTCAGGTTAGTTTTATCTAACTCATAGACATATATTACACAAAAAAAGAAAACGTGTCAACACTGTTATTGAAACGTTTTCTCGTTAAGCTTCTATCGCAATTCCTTCCTGCACAAAAATGCACAGATCAAAACAAAAATACAGCAGACCACCCATGTGACCGGTTCACAAAGGCACACTGCAAAATACCCATATGCCGGCACGACCCAGATAGCAAAAATTACCTTTCCTATCAATTCCAGACTGCTGCACACAAGCGGCATCATCAAATGATTCATTCCCTGCAGCATATTTCTCAAAATAATAATCACTGCCATCGTAGGAATCAACGGAAAACTGATCCTGAGATATAATGCAGTATTATAAATAATATCCGCATTACTGCTTCCTGTTACCAGTCTGACGGCATCTTCCACGAAGAAAGTCACAAAAACCATGGAAAAAATCCACCAGACCGCAAAAAGAAAGAATGCTGACCATACTCCTTTTTTGATTCTGTTTCGATTTCCGCCACCCATGTTCTGGCTCGTATAAGTTGCAACACTCGTTCCAAGCGCAAGTCCCGGCGTATGGAAAAGTTCCGCCAGCCTTCTTGCACCCACCTGCGCCGTAATATACAGGTTTCCGAGTGCGTTGATACTTCCCTGTAAAATAACACTTCCAATATTATAAATTGCACTCATCAAAGCCATGCTAAACCCTGCGACAACCATTTCAAGCACAAATTTTTTCTCCACCTGATAATCTTTTCCTTTAAAATGAAGCAGTGGATAATTGCGCCAGATAAGTATGAATGCCAGAAATGCACTTACCCCCTGTGATAAAACCGTTGCAAACGCTGCACCTCCGATTCCCATCGCCAGTGGTGCCATAAACGCATAATCCAAGGAAATATTCAAAACGCTGCTGAACAGCAAAAACAAAAGGGGTGTCATACTGTTTCCAACCGCCTGAAGCATAGCTGCTTCCATATTATACGCCATCGTAAATGGTATTCCGATCAGTATGATCGTAAGATATTCCATCGCACCTGCCATCGTCTCTTCCGGAACCTGCAAAAGGATCAGCAGCGGTTCTTTACACAACAGAAAAATGGACATTAATACAATGGATACCGACATGGAAATTGTCACCATCCAGCAGGAGACATGCTTCATTTTTTGCTCATCCCCTGCTCCAAAGCTGCGGCTTAAAGACAACGCCAGTCCATTGTTCATTCCAAATGCAAAATTTGTGATAAGTCCATATAGCGCCGAAACTGCTCCAATCTGTGCGAGTGCGTGATCTCCCAGAACATGTCCGGCAATTGCAGTATCCGCCAGATTATAAAACTGCTGTAGCAGATTTCCAAAAAACAGTGGCAGCGCAAATTTTAATACAAGCCGGAACGGATTTCCCCTTGTCATATCCAGCACACGGCTTTTTTCATTTGTTTCCATCGTAATCCCTGCTCCTTTAATCTTTACTCAGAAACCGGTCCCACTCTTCGACATCTGCGCTTCCACTTACTTTAATCATGAAAGTATGGTCCTCCGTATCAATGGATACCGTATAGACACCTTTCTCCTGCTCGATGGAATAGATTTCGCATCCTTCCAGTTCCTTTAATTTTGCTGCCTGATCTTCTGCCGCGATCAGTATATCCTCTTTCTTTTCTTTCAGATTACCGTCTGCGTCATAAACTTTATAGCCTTCCTCGACAAATGCCGTAATCTCCGGCTCACGGATTTTCAGTTTCAGTTCATTTGCACGCATTTCGCGGATATCACGATTGCACGAATTTTGTGGTAAAATCGTCACATTGTCCAATATCATTTCAAAGATCCCATTGACTGCGCAGGTTTCTGCAATGTATGCGCCCTCAAATCTGAAGTTTTGTAATTCATTTTCAGTATAGTATTTCATTTGTTTTCTCCTGTCATTGATATCTTATTTGTAAATTGAATTATTTCTTTTACTGTTCGTGATTGTCCTGCTCCTGCAACTTTCTCACTTCGTCTAACGGAAGTCCTGAAATTACTGCAATCTTTTCAGGTGTGAATTCCTGTAAAGCAAGCATACGCTTTGCTGTTTCAAAAGCTGCCTGATTTTTGCCTTCTGCCAGTCCAACTTCATGCCCGCTCCCACGCAGCTCGACACGAGCACCGCTGCCATTGACGCCTTGGCCTGCTGCTTGGCCCTGAGGTTCTTGAAGAGCCAGGCCGACTGTGCCGTGCCCAGCGATGCTATGACGATGCTGAGGAACGCCAGACGGCAGAGCGGCACCACCTTGGGTGTGTTATAATAATGTGCTATGAGGGGAGCGGCAGCAAAGAGCATTGCATACATGGCAAGGCCCATGATGATGTTGAACCAGAACACCGAGTTGTAGTCGGCATCGGTAGGTTTTTCCTGGTTTGTGAGAGCCACCTTGAAACCGCTGTCTTGCAGGGCTGTGGCAACGAGCGAGAACACGCTGATCATTGCCATCATGCCATAGTCGTAAGGTGAGAGCAGTCGTCCGAGCACAATGCCGAACGCCAGCCCCACGATCTGTTGCACCATGTTGTTCATGCCGCCCCAGAACAGACCTTTTGCAGTTTTTTCTTTTAGTGAACTCATTTAATTAAGGAACTTATTAAGTGAAGAGTGAAGAACGAAGAGTGAAGAATTCAATAGCCTTGGAAAGTGAAAAGTGAAGAATCCTATAGCCTTAGCTAATCACTCCCCTCCATAAGGGGAGGGGCAAGCCGCGAAGCGGCGCGGGGGTGGGGCTTTA
>OGKS01000965.1_pt1 | contig 14975 bp, 13 predicted proteins | sample 1572491 | NCBI WGS metagenome assembly OGKS01 (sample SAMEA2582153, study PRJEB24529) | metagenome | biome: Human gut stool | place: China | collected 2011
CGCAACGTCCGTCCACGAGAGGTGGTATTGTCGATGACTTCGGCAACCAAACTATCGTCTTCCCCGAAATACAATTTATTACCGATTCTGATCTTTCGTGCCGGATCCACCAAAACGTCCCAAATCCGCAGATCCCGATTCAATTCCCTCAACAAAAAGACTTCGATTTCAGCACCGGTTTTTTCCTTATTCCCATATAAACGGGCCGGAAAAACCTTGGTGTCGTTGAAAACGAATACATCCTTCTCATCAAAATAATCGATAACATCCTTAAATACCTTATGTTCGATCGTTCCTGTCTTCCGGTCGACTACCATCAAACGACATTCGTCCCGATTAGCAGAAGGGTGTTGAGCGATTAATTCCGGCGGTAATTTATATCTGAATTTTGATAATTTCATCTCTGCACTATTTAAATTAAACTCTTATCAAGTCATTTTAACATCCTGGTTTATACCAACAAAACATTGGAATATCTCCTTCTGTCTTTATGGAAATACCCCTGGCCTAATAAACGGCGCAAGTTACAACTTTGTTTGTAAAAACGCAACCAAATCCTCCATTTTATTTGCATCTTCCACCTGAAAACTTCCGATCTTTGTGCGGCGTAAACCTGCCAAGTAAGCCCCACTCTCACAGGCCTGACCGATATCGTTGGCCAAAGACCGGATATAAGTCCCTTTACTACAATTGATTCTTAACGTTAAATCAGGAAGATTAAAATCGATGACCTCCAATTCATTCACCACCACTTGACGTGCAGGCATCTCATAACGCCATCTGTAAACTGGATTTCTGCGCTTCGGTCATCAAACTTGATGATAGCGTCGTCGCCGTCCTTGCTCAGAATGTTCTTCAGCAGAGAAGCTGGCTTCTTAGGCAAGTTGAATGCTGAAGGAGATTCGCTCTTGATAGTGAAGTTCTTGCTGCGAACCAGCTTGTGACCATCGCTTGCTACGATAGCGAGAGCATCTGCTGTCAGGTCGAAGTAAATACCGTTCATGACAGGGCGCAACTCATCGTTGGCTGTAGCGAAGAGCGAGCGTGAAATGTTGTTGATCAGCATTTCTGTAGGCAAAGAAACGGTGGTGCAAGCATCGTTCATGCTCTGTGTGCGAGGATATTCCTCTGCGCTCTGACCTGTGAAGTTGTAAAGACCATTCTGGTAAACAATCTTGATGGCAACGGCTTCTCCGGTAGCATCCACATCGAAGTGAAGAGGCTGCTCAGGCAGTTCCTTCAGCGCATCGAGGATAACGCGGTTAGGCACACAAAACTCACCTTCTCCATCGTGGTCGGTAAGAGCAAGTGTACTCTTGATGACATTATCACTATCGCTAGCCGTGATGCTCATTTCACCGTTAGCAACTTGGAAAAGGAAACAATCGAGGATTGGCAACGAATTCTTGCTTCCAATCACTTTTGCGAGCATGTTGAGCTTGCTGCTCAATGCAGAACTTGATACTGTAAATCTCATGAGTATTTTATTTAAATTTTATTTTGTTTTCTGTTTCACCTTAATTTAATTAGGCAATATCACCTAATTGAGCACAAAAATACAAAAAATATCGCTGATAAGCAAAAATAATTGGAGAAAAGTTCTAGTTTTTGAACTATTTTTAGTAATTTCGCAGTCAGAAAGAAAAAAACACCCTTTAAACAAAGGAAAAACTTTAAATATTATCATATGGAATTACAAGGAAAGGTTATTGCCGTTTTGCCTGAAAGAAGCGGCGTCTCTGCAAGAGGAGAGTGGAAAGCTCAGTCGTTCGTAATTGAAACCCACGAGCAGTATCCAAAGAAATTGTGCTTTGATGTTTTCGGAGCAGACCGTCTGGCTCAGTTCAACATTCAGAGTGGTGAGGAACTCCTGGTTTCTTTCGATATTGATGCTCACGAGTATCAGGGCCGTTGGTTCAACAGCATCCGTGCCTGGAACATCCAGCGTGTTGACCCTAACGCCGTAGCTGGTGCTATGGGCGGAATGCAGCCAGGTGCGTTTCCTCCAGTAGGTGCTCCTGTAGCTCCTGCTCAGCCAGCAGCTCCTGCTAATGGTGCAACTGCAGCATTCCCTCCAGTTCAGCCTGCAGCTCCTGCAGCAGAGGGTGGTAGCGCAGATGATCTTCCTTTCTAAAAACAGAAAAGTAAGATAAAAATAAGAGCACTTCGCCTGAGACTTTCTTCTGTCTCGGATGAAGTGCTCTTTTTTTATTCATAATCTTATATTTTTCTTTATCAACAGTTTTCTATTCTCTGCGTCTCTTCTCAAAGAATTGTTTCGAAGCGGCAAAGAAGAGGAGAACGGAAGCTGCATTTTCTATAGCAACCATCCAGAATGTTCCGTTGTAACCGAAATGTTCTGCCACAACTCCGCCTAGCAGACAGCCGATTCCGAAGCCCAAATCCCAACCTGTAAGAATGCTGCTGTTTGCCGTTCCACGCTGGTCGTGACGAGCCACATTAATGAACATGTTGAGAAAGGCTGGGTAAAGATGACCGTTGCCCAGGCCGATAAGACAAGCCGAAAGATAATAGGCTACCGGGTGCTTGACGGCAACAAAGATGATGAAACCAACAAGCGAAAGCAGCATTCCTTCGGCCGCATTCTGGGTGAGTTTGCCCTGGCTCAAGGCTTTTCTGCCTTGCAGTCTTGAGAGGAACAGACCCATGGAAAGAAGGGCGAAATAAGTGCCCGTTCCACCCGTAATTCCGAGTTCCTCCTTGCTGTAGATTGCAAGATAATTGCTCAGAACGCCCCAGCAGAAACCGAACATGGCGATGTTGATGGCAAGGAGCCAGGCACGCGTCAGGAAGAAGCGGTCGAGAGAAAGCTTCTCCTTGTTCTTAACGATTTCCTTTTCGGGGAGGCGGATGGTTCCTGCAATCACAACTGAGGCTATCGCCACGATGAAAGCTATCCAGAAGAGAATCATGTAACTGTCTACCGCATTATGGAGATAGATTCCGATGGATGGAGCAATCGCCATGGCAAAATTGTTGCTCAGTCCGTAGAGTCCGATTCCTTCATTTCTCCTACTTGCCGGAAGAACGTCGATGGCGCAGGTGCTGTTGGCAACCGTTACGGCTCCGAACGGACCTCCGTGCAGGGTTCTGCAGATGGCAAACATCAGGATGGTGCTGGCTGCAATATAGCCGGCAAAGAAGATGGCGAAGGCCGAGAGACAGACCATCAGAACCTTCTTGCGCGAAAAGCTGTCAACCACATATCCGCTGAATGGACGAATGATGAGGGCGGCAACCGTATAGCCGCTCAGCACAATTCCAATCACATCTTTCGTGGCTCCAAAATTTTCGCTCAGATAGAGAGGGAGCAAAGGTGTGAGCAGATAGAAGGCGAAATACAGCAGAAAGTTGGTAGTCATCACCTTGATGTAGTTTGCATTCCAAAGTTTCTCTTTCATCATTTTTTAGAGTTTATCCCCACTTTTAGAGTTTGTCCTCATTATTAGAGTTTGTCCGCCAGCCAGGCGTCGATGAGTTTTCGGGCGATGGAAAGTTTCTCTGGGAGAATAGGGAGATTCTCTTTCGTGAACCATTTACCACGAGAGAGTTCTTCTTTCTGAAGATGAATTTCTCCATCTACATATTCTGCCGAGAAGCCAATCATCAGACCGCTCGGATAAGGCCAAGGCTGGGAACCGAAATATTTCAAGTTCTTGATAGTCAGACCGGTTTCTTCCATTACTTCACGATGAACCGCCTCTTCCAGATTCTCGCCAGTCTCTACGAAACCAGCCACGAGACTGTCGAAATTTCCCTTGAAATTGCGAGCGTGTACCAGCAAAACCTGATCATCTTTCTTAATCAGAACGATGATGGCTGTGGCAAGCGAAGGCCAGACCTGTTTGCCGCATTCTGTACATTTCTTACTGATGTCGGTTGCCATTTTCATCGGAGCTCCGCAAACGCCGCAGAATTGGGTATTCATGTCCCAATAGTTTAGTTCCTGACACTTTCCTGCTTTTTGGTAAAGGGCAGGAGAGAGTTTGTAGAAACTAGGGCGCAAGCCGCACATTTCGTACTTCGGATTGCCGGTAACGGGCTCAGAAATGGTGAAGGTCTTCACCTCTGTTCCGTCTTCCATCGGAGTAATGTTGAGAATGTGAGTCCAAGGCTTTGTTGGGATTGGACTCTCTTCTGAACAAGGAATCGTATAGGTTCCGTCTTCTTTCTTTTCGAGCAAGAGATCAGTCTTACAAAATATAAACCAATACTTCATTCTTTATTTTGAACTTATTTACTTTGAACTTTTTAATATGCTTTTCCAGAAGCGTTTCGAGGTGCTATTTCTTCTTACCGAACAGCAATTCGAAATCGCGCTGGGCAGCAGGCTTGGTCCATGCTTCCGGCACAAACTTCCAGTTGTTGTTGGCCTTTGCCTCTACGGTTCCCATCTTCTCTATCGCTTCCATCAGATAGTAACGCTGGTCGCGCTCGCTGCGGTAGATGATGCGGCTGTCAAGACTATCCTTCGGGATGCCTGCACCATGGGTGAGGAGCTCGCCTCCGCCATTACCACGATAGCTGTTTACTGCCACCTTGTACCACTTCTTCTCATCGAAAGGCTGGCCGTTGCTCATGCGCAGAATCTTCACCTTCTCGCCATCTGGCTTCGTAACATCCACCTCGTAATCAATGCCGGCAGCACTGTCGAAATTGAACGAGAGGTTCTTGAAGCCCAGGCGCTGCTGGTCGCCCTTGGTGTGGGTGTCGAGCAGGAGGAGATGGTCGTCGGGACTCTTCATCGTGTTCACCCAGAGGTCGTAGCTCATCTCCAGATGCTTGCGGATTTCCTCGCCGGTGAGGCGCATCACGTAGAGCTGGTTCTCATATTTATAGAGGTTGAACATGTCGCCTACGCAGATAGGACCCGCCTGGATGGTGGCGTTGAACTGCAATGGGGCGTTGAAGGCGATGTCGGCCTTGGTGATGTCGAGCTGCAGGTTGAGGATGAAATCATTGAACGCGCAACTGCCGAAGAACGACTCGCGGCTGTGGATGGTGTTCTTGAATGTACCGATCTGCTTGCTCACAAACTGGTTGATTTCGGCTATCTGAGGCTCGAACGCCTTCATGAAGTCTTTGTCGATAGGACATTTTGTCACATCGGGCAGGGAGCCCGTCACCTTCTTGTCAGTCACCACATACTGCTTCTTGCCATTCACCTTCTTTTTATTTAAGGTGAGCGTTACCTCGGCGTCAGCCACGTTGAGGGCGTTGTTGGCAGGGTCGAGACAGACCACTGGCTTGCCTTCCACGTTGGTGATGGTCTCGTTGCAGCGGGTGTGGTCGTGGCCGAAGAGCACCATGTCGAAACCTGGCACTTCCTTTGCTACACGCAGGGAGGCATCCTCCTCGTATTCCGGGGTGACAATGCCACCGTCCTTGCCGCTGTGGAAAACGCCAATCACCACGTCGGGTTTCTCCGTCTCCTGGATGTGCTTCATCCATTTCCGGGCACAGGTTACCATGTTTTCAAACTTAAGTCCGCTCCAGAGGTTTTCTGTCAGCCAGTTGGGAATGGCTGGTGTCAGCATTCCGAGCACGGCAATCTTCACGCCCTCACGGTTCAGGATGATGTAAGGCTTCACGTAAGGTTCGCCCGTCTTGGTGTTGATGATGTTGGCACCGAGCACCGGACAGTTCAGTTCCTTGATCCATTTATCATACACGGCATGACCCGTTTCCACATCGTGGTTTCCGAACGCCTGGGCGTCATACTTCATATAGTTGACTACGTCGGCAGCCACATTGCGTGCCTGGGTGTTCACATAATTATAATAGTAGCAGGTAGGCTGGCCCTGCAGGATGTCGCCGTTCTCCAGGAGGATGACGTTGTCCTTGTAGGTCTTGCGCAACCCGTTGACGTAAGAGGAGACGCGCGCCAGGGTTCCAGCCTTGGGCTTGCGGGTGATGAAGTCGTATGGAAAGAAAGCTCCATGAACATCACTCGTCTGAACCACTCTCAGTTTTACGGTACGCTGTTGTGCCATTGCCTGCGAATTAAAGGTGAGCGCCATGAGGAGCGCTGCGAACAGTTGTTTCATATTATTTTTTATTTATTATTTAAATTCATGTGCAAAATTACAAAAAAGTTGCCAATTACGGCATACTTTTTGTTGGATTCTTATTAAAAACATAAAAATAGGAGGTTTTATAATATGGCATTTGTAGATTATTACAAGATTCTCGGTGTTGACAAGAACATCCCCCAGAAGGATGTGAGGGCAGCATATCGTAAACGTGCAAAACAATTCCATCCGGATTTGCACCCGAATGACCCGAAGGCGAAGGCTAAGTTCCAGGCGCTGAACGAGGCATACGAGGTGATTTCCGACCCTGATAAGCGCGCCAAATACGACCAGTTTGGCGAAAACTGGAAGAACGCCGGAGGCTTCGGTGGTGGCGGCTTCGGTGGTGGAGCCGGTGGTGCTGGAGGAGCCGGAGGAAATCCTTTCGAGGGCTTCGACTTCAGCAGTTTCGGAAATGGCGGAGGTGGTTTCTCCAGCTTCTTCGAAAATCTCTTTGGCGGTGGCCGTGCCCGTGGCGGTCAGCAAGGCGCTGGTTTCGGCGGCTTTGGCGGCTTCGGAGGTTTCGGCGGTGGAGCCAACGCCGGCTATGGTGCTGGTGCTGATTTCGGGACTGGTGGCTGCGGTGGTGGCTGCGGCAGCCAGGGTGCCCGAACCAACACGGGCGAGATGAACATGAACGTGAACATCGACATGTACACAGCCTTGCTTGGTGGCGAGGGAATCATCACCTTGAGCAATGGTTCGAAGATTAAGCTGAAGATTAAGCCAGAGACCCAGAACGGCACGAAGGTTCGTGTGCGCGGCAAGGGTTACGACAGGGGCGACGGCACCTTCGGTGATTTGATGATTACCTATAACGTGAAGTTGCCTACCGGCTTGAACGAAAAGCAGAAGGAGTTGTTGCGACAGATGAAGGAAGCGCAATAACAGCACGTTTTGAGCGTTTTAGACAATTGATATAAAAAAGGGGTGTGACTGTAAAAAGCCACACCCCTTTTTTATATTCATTGTACATTACAACCTATAAACTATAAACTATAAATTGTAAACTATAAACTATTCTGTTGTAACCTGAGTCATGTTGAAAGAAGAAACCTTGCCGGCTGGTGAAACCACGGCATTGATCTTGAAGTTGTTCTGTTTCTTGCTTCCATCCGTGAGGTCCAAATTCTGGACGGCAGAGAACTGCACCTGATATTCGTAATCTTCTTCTCCCACCTCGCGCTTCTTAATCTGGTAATCATTGTTAATGTGCCAGTTCATATTAGCTACATTATCCTTATAGAGCTTGTCCATAAAGGTAACCACATCGGCCTTGGTGGCAGAAGTCTTGCCCAAGAGAGAAGAGAGGATGTCTTCGCACGTGGCAGAAAGTCCGTCGGCATTATGAGAGTTGATGCTCTGGAAGAACTGCCTGAACAGTCCGCTAACCATCTGCTTCTCTTCTGGCTGCAAGTCGCGGCTCTTTGCCTTCTTCATCGCATTCTCAGCCTCCTCGATATGTGCTCCGTCGGCGTGGGCGTCGAGATAAGCCTGATAAGCCTGCACGTTGTCGGCAGCCTTCGCAACATTCCAGTCGATGGAATCAATCTTGTTCCACGCCTCCTGCTTATGCGGACTGTTAGGATACTTCTGCAGATAATCCTCCAAAGCCTGCTTCGAACCGCTTACCAAGGCGTTGGTCCAGTCCTGGTCAATGCTCTTGAGCATTTCCAAATGCGCCATGATGGAGTCACGATGTGCCTCTTCTGCGTCCTTATAGGTGTCGAGATAACTCTGCAGCACCATCGGGTCGCTGCTCTGCATTGCATACTCGTAGGCTTCCTTCTCCTTGTTGCGGTTGGCATTATCGTAGAAATAATACAGGATTCCGCAAACCAGAACAGAGAAGACCAACGAGATAATCAGAATGTTTCGGGCATTCTTCTTCTTGGCTTTCTGCTGGGCTTCATTTTCAGGATTATTTCCGTTTCTTCCATTTCCGTAGCCGTTTCCGCCGTTTCCTGCTGCCATCGGAGTCTGTTTTACCGGAGGAACAGGAGGGGTAGGAGGAGTAGGGGGAGTCGGAGGAGTAACAGGAGCTGCTGGACCAGCAGGAGCCGAAGTTTCCGTTGAATCCATCGGAGTCTCAGTTCTAACCGGAGCTTCAGTTCTAACTGTAGTTCCAGAGGCAACCGTTGTAGGAATTCTATAACCGGCTGAAGCTATTTCATGGCAGTTAGGGCACATTTCCTGACTGCTGAAATAAATCTCTCCACAGTGAGGGCATTTGATGATCTTTCCTGCGATTTCCACACCGCAGTTAGGACATGTAGGGGCTTTGTCACTGATTTGACGTCCACATTCCGGACATTTTATAATTGCCATAGTTTTATTTAATGTTTATTGATTTACTTATTTTATCTGTGTCTGAATCTGATTTCTCGCAATCTGTGTCTACCCATGAATCGGCTCTTATCCACGTATCCGTTCACGCCGTTGAGCTTTCCCTTACCCGTGTATTGCCACATTTCGAAATCCCTGCCGTCTCTGAGCACAGGCTCTCGCTTGGAGTATTGGGCAATCATCAGCTTGTAGCTGTCCAGTTTGCCCAACAGGTAATTATCGTAGAAATTGGCTCCGGTGTAGATGAGTGGCTTCTGCCTATAGGCTTTCTCCACGAGATGGAGGAACTTGAAGAGGGAGTCGCAGAATTCTTCCGTTTCCATTCCGCTCTTGGTTTCCACATCAATCATCGGGAGCAGATCCTGGTCGCCCGGGCGGCATTGCGCCATGAAGTTCTCCAACTGGGTTTGCTGGGGAATACGGGCACGATAGAAGTGGTAGGAACCTACCTTCATTCCATACCGATGCGCCAGGTCGATATTCTGCTTGTATCTGCTGTCTACATTGGTTCCTCCTTCAGTTGCCTTCAAATAGACGTAAGCCATCTTGCTGTTGTCGCCGATGGTTTCCCAGAACACTTTTCCCTGATAATGGCTCATGTCAATGCCATGAACGTGGCTACAGGTATCTTCGCATTGCACCTGGGCGTGACTGCAAAGTGTGAGTATTGTCGATATAATTGTTATAAAAATTCGTTTCATACGTGCAAAGGTACGAAAATCATGCGATATTCGTAGCGTTAAGGGCTTATTTTTTTAATATTTTATATTATCGTAAACTTCTTCTAGAAGAATCATCTTCTAGGAATCTTCACCAAAGGAATCTTCTTCTAAAGAATCATCTTCGTGAAATGATTCTACTCCTCAATCTCGGAGAGCGACTTGAAGAAGTTGTTGCAGAAGTTGCTGATGGTTTCGATGGGAGCATACTCCAGATACCTCATGCTGCGGTGCAGGTTCTTGCGCATGGTACCGCCAGTAACGTGCACGAATCCTGCCTGCGTCTCGTTGAAGTGGATGTCCTGCATGTCCTGCTCGTTGTAATACAGCGATCGCAGGGTGAGCTTGTAGGCTCCCCGCTCCACATGGCGCACGTAGGGAATTTCATCCTGTTCGAAATCGAAGAAGAGGATGAGTACGCTGCCCTGCAACTGTGCCATGCGCTGGATGCGCAGCTTGCTGAGCCACTTGTCGAGCTTCACGAAATCCACCTTGTCGCCCTTGGTGCGCAGGTAGTTGCCCATCTCGATGATGCCGCTCAGGTTGATGCCGTAGGCAAGAATGCCATTGATGTTCGACACGATGATGCGCAGCAGGTGCAGGGTCTCGATGGAAGTATCGATGGCGTGACGCTCATTTTCCTGGATGTTGGCGAGTCGTCGGTTCAGGAAACCATTGTTCATGCGTACTTCGCCCGCAGGAACATCGTTGAGATTCTTCATCATCTGGGCAATCTTCTGTTGCTTGAATGTAGTCATGGGTTCCATCTCCTCTTCAATGCCGAAGTGGGCGGAACGCAACTTGATAAAAAGGTTCCTTTGTAAGAAGTCCATCGTATTAAAGTTTTAAATGAATTGATTTATCTTGTTTCTTTCTGGCTCTAGTCCTTAGGCAGAAAGAAATCTGCCTAAGGCTGGAATTTTATTAACTGTATCTCTTAGGATATCTCAGCAGGATGGAGAGCAGTGCCGCTACGCCGATGGCCATCGGATAGTAGAGATAGGGCAGGATGTCCATCGGACTGAGATTGGCGAGTCCCGCAGCCAGAAGCATCTGAACTCCGTAAGGAATCAGACCCTGCACGGTGCAGGAGAAGGTGTCGAGGATGCTTGCCGCCTTGCGGTTGTCCACGCCAAACTTGTCGCCTATCTTCTTGGCGATGTTGCCCACCGTGAGAATCGCCACAGTATTGTTGGCGGTGCAGATGTTCACCATCGACACCAGGGCGGCGATGGAGAGTTCGGCACCACGCTTGCTGTTGACATGGGCGGTAATCTCATCGATGATGTAGTTGATTCCGCCGTTCTCGCGGATGATTTCGAGCATTCCGCCCGCCATCATGGCGATGATTACCAGTTCGCCCATGCCCACGATTCCGTTGCCCATCGCCGAGAACCAGCCGAAGAGGTCGTAGGAGGAAGTGGATCCCAAGAGATGACTTCCGATGCCGATGACTCCGCAGAGGATGGTGCCCATGGTGAGCACTGCCATCACGTTCATTCCGGCAATGGCTGTGACGAGTACTATAATATAAGGTATTACCTTCATATATTCCACTTCAGGAATATGGGTAGGCGCCTGCAAGCCGAAGCCCATCACGCCATAGACGGCGAGTACGAGGACGGCGGCAGGAACCACGATGAGGGAGTTGACCCTGAACTTATCGCTCATCTTGCAGTTCTGGGTCTGCGTAGCCACCACCGTGGTGTCGGAAATGAACGAGAGGTTGTCGCCGAAGTAGGCGCCGCCCACGATGATAGCCGTCATCATGCCCACGTTCACCCCCATGGAGTGCGCCAGGCCCGCAGCTATCGGAACAAGAGCCACCACTGTGCCGACGCTTGTTCCGATGGATACGGAGATGAAACAGGCTGCCAGGAAGAGCCCTGGCAAAATCATGCTGGCAGGCAGGGCACTCAACGCCAGGTTCACCGTAGCGTCCACCGCTCCCATCGCCTTGGCAGAAGCAGCGAAGGCGCCTGCCAAAACGTAAATCCAGAGCATGAGCATCAGGTTGTTGGCGCCGGCTCCGCGACTATAGGTATCTACTCGCTTCTTGATGGGCATTCCGCCCGAGATGGCCACCGCATAGATGCTGGCTATCATGAATGCCACCGTGAGTGACAGATTCGTGTCCTTATGACTCGCATCCGCCGAATAGAGGGTGTAAGCCACGATGAGGACTATCAACAAAATTAATGGCGATAATGCCAACAAACCTTTCTTGTTACTCATAATTATTCTAATGAGACTGATTACTCATAATTATTTAATGAGACTTATTGCTCATAATGATTCAATGAGAAGAGAGAAGCAGGGAAACAGGACTCTATCAGAATCCCGGTTCCCGACTTCTCACTCCATGTTTTAAAATGTTACTCCATTTCTGAAGATGGAAAATTACAATGTTACTCCATTCTTGAAAATGGAAATTTCACGATAGCCGTTGCGCTCGTTGCGAGCCTCCTCGCCACTGGCCACGGCAATAATCTTATCGATAAACTGCTTTACCAACTCCTTCATGTCGGTGCCTTCTACCAGGGCGCCAGCGTTAAAGTCAATCCAGTTTGGCTTGTTCTTAGCCAGATTGCTGTTGGTTGAAATCTTCATGGTTGGAACGAAGGTGCCGAATGGGGTTCCACGGCCGGTGGTGAAGAGCACGAGCTGGCAACCTGATGAAGCCAAGGCTGTGGCTGCTACGAGGTCGTTGCCCGGAGCTGACAGGAGGTTCAAACCATTTGTCTCCAGACGCTCACCATACTGCAATACGCCGCTCACCGGAGCACGACCGCACTTCTGGGTGCAACCGAGAGCCTTATCCTCCAAGGTGGAAATACCGCCAGCCTTGTTGCCCGGAGAAGGATTCTCGCCCACAGGCTCGCCATGGCTCAGGAAGTACTCCTTGAAATCGTTGATCAGATGAACAGTCTTGTCGAAGAGTTCCTTGTTCTCGCAACGGTTCATCAGGATGGTCTCAGCACCGAACATCTCAGGCACCTCGGTGAGGATGCTTGTACCGCCCTGTGCCACGAGCCAATCAGAGAACTCGCCCACCAATGGGTTGGCGGTAATGCCGCTGAATCCGTCAGATCCGCCGCACTTCAATCCCACGCGGAGCTTGCTCACGGAAACCTCCTCGCGCTCATCCTCCTTGGCCTTGGCATAGAGATTGCGAAGAATCTTCATGCCTTCCTCAATCTCATCGCCTTCCACCTTCTGGGTAACGAGCAGCTTGATGCGGTCCTTGTCGTAATCGCCCAGCATCGCCATGAAATCGTCTGGCTGGTTGTTCTCGCATCCCAATGAGAGAACGAGCACGGCACCAGCGTTAGGATGGAGACAGATGTCGCGCAATACCTTGCGGGTGTTCTCGTGGTCGCCCGAGAGCTGAGAACAACCAAAGTTATGGTGCCAGGCGTGGATGGCGTCAATACCCTCGCAGCCTGTTTCCTGCTTCAGAAGCTCGACGAGCTTCTCGGCAACACCGTTTACGCAACCCACGGTAGGGACTACCCAAACCTCGTTGCGTGTTCCCACTTCGCCGTTCTTACGCACATAACCCTTGAAGGTTCTGCCCTCATCGGCGATGTTCAGCTTTTCCTCCACCGGATTGTAGGTGTACTCCAAAGTACCGGCAAGATTGGTCTTGAGATTGTTCTCGTTAACCCACTCGCCCTGCTTCAAGTCTTTCTTTGCGTGACCGATAGGGTAGCCGTACTTGATGATGTCCTGTCCTTCGACAGCATCATTGATGAGCACCTTGTGACCGGCAGGAGTATCCTGCAAAAGGGTGATGGTCTTGCCATCTACCTCAATAGCTTCGCCCTGCTTCATAGGGCGCAAGCAAACCACTACTGAATCAGCAGGGTTAATCTTGATAAAGCTTGATAGTTTCATTCTGTAGTCTTGTTTTTGTTTATTATGAATGTTATTCTACTTCTATTTTTAATGCAGATTCTATTTAAAGCAGACTTTTCTCATCTTACAGAAAATCAGATCTGCGTTCTGCGATAGAAATCCACGTTCTCCTTCATCAGCAGCTCGATAGGCATGTAGTTCACGGGATTGACCTTCTTCTTCAGCACGATGGCCTGGAAGAGAGTGTCTACGCAGTAATAACCCTGCATGAAGGCGTGCTGGGCGATGAGGAAGGAGATGCTTCCCTCGCGAAGGCATCTGGCATTCTTCTCTACCATGTCGTAACCCATAATCTGAATGTCGCGGCGGTTGGACTTCAGCAGATAGTCGCCCACGATGTGCGCCTTCGATGTCATGGTGATGCAGTGGTGGGTGTCGGAATGCTCGGCGAAGTATTTCTCCAACATCTTGACAAACTCGTTTCGGGTGCCGTTGAGCGGCAGGTCGAGCGTATGGATCTGCATCTGCGGGAAATGGTCGTGCATGTAGTGGCGGAATCCCACCTCGCGGTTGTCCTGCTGCTTACTCATCACCTGTCCGTCCTTGGTCTGGCGCATCAGCATCACTTCTTTCTCGCCGCCGGCAATCATGCAGAGCATCTTGGCTGCAAAGTAGCCCGAGCAGAAGGAATCCTGTCCGAAGAAGGAAAGCGGACGCAGGTCGGGCATGTAGGAGTCGAGCAGGATGAATGGAATGCTGAGATGATGCAGCTGCTCGGTGAACTCGCGTGTCACGGCAAGCGATGCAGGCACCACGACCACTCCCTCGGGTCTGGCTTCCAGAATCTCGTTGGCAACCTCGCGGAAAGAGGCTTCGTTCGAACGCTCGTAGAACTTGATCTCCAGGTTGATGTGGAAATCACGGCGCTGGTCTTCACATTTTCTCGCACCTTCCTCAATCTCTTCCCAGTAAGCCTCAGACTCGTGCTTCGGGAGGAGGAGATAGAAGGTGTACTCCTTGTTGTAAGCCAAAGCACTAGCATACATGTTTGGCTGGTAATTCATTTCCTTGAGGGCTCTCTCCACCTTCTCTCGTGCGGGTTTCGACACGTTAGGGCGGTCGTGTAGAACTCTGTCTACTGTTCCAACAGATACGCCGGCTCTCTCGGCAATATCCTTGATTCTGATTTTTTCGGCCATTGTTTTTAAGTTTGTACTTAAGGGCACTTCTCACGCGTACATTATATATATGATAGGGAATGTGCGAAATCTGTGCTTTTTTGCATTTTACTAACTCTCAAATCGGCTGTGTGCGACCACACGTCGACTTTCGGGCACAAATATACAACATTTTTTTGAATTGTGCGAATGCACAGCACTTTTTTTGCACGAAAAATGCAAAAAAAAGAAAGAAACATACAAAAATAGGAGGAAAAACAAGAAAAATTGGGGTGAAAGTGAAAAAAAACGCGATTTTATTTCGTTATTCGAGAAATTATAGCTATTTTTGCCAACGATAAACGACAATGTATTGTTATTTGTCTGCCGGCTGACTGCCAAAGGCACAAAATCGGCAAGAAAAGGCAACTACTTTAAAATTTGTCAATCAATAACAAACAATAAAAACATAAAAGAATTAAAACATCAAATGGCTAAAATTGTAACATTAGGTGAGATTATGCTTCGTTTGTCTCCAGAGGCTAACGATCGCTTCATTCAGAGTGAATCATTCCGCATCATCCCTGGCGGTGGTGAGGCTAACGTAGCTGTAAGCCTGGCTAACTATGGTCATGAGGCTTACTTCGTATCTAAGTTGCCAAAGCACGAAATCGGTCAGATTGCAGTAAACGCTCTCCGTCGTTATGGCGTAAACACTGAGTTCATCGCTCGTGGCGGTGACCGTGTGGGTCTTTACTATGCTGAGACTGGTGCTTCTATGCGCCCATCAAAGGTTATCTACG
>OGKS01000971.1_pt1 | contig 14893 bp, 14 predicted proteins | sample 1572491 | NCBI WGS metagenome assembly OGKS01 (sample SAMEA2582153, study PRJEB24529) | metagenome | biome: Human gut stool | place: China | collected 2011
GGTTTTGTAATTGAAATAGTTGATACAAAAGACTTTAAAGAAGGTAAAAACTTATTACATCCATATACTCAGGCATTATATGAAGCATTGCCTAAAAATGGATTTAAACTAACTAAAGGGCATCAGCCATTACACGGAGAAATTCCAAACGGATGTCCGTACTATGACCGGTGTGATTCTCCTTTAGAATACTGTAATGAAAAAAGACCTAACTTAATTAACAACATCAGATGTTTTAAATACAATCAGGAGGAATAAAATGGAATTAATTGGAAAAAACATAACCTACAAATATCCTTCTTCAAAAAAATATGTTTTAAAAGATGTGGATATCACATTAAACAGCGATAAAATTACTGGACTAATTGGAGAAAGCGGAAAGGGTAAATCAACATTATGTAAAATATTATCTAATTATATTCCAAAATATGATGGGGAAGTTTATCTGGATAATCAGATACTTCCTAAAAATGGATTTTGCCCTGTTCAATTAATTTTTCAGCACCCTGAAAAAGTAATGAATCCAAAATGGAAAATGAAAGATATTTTAGAAGAATCATGGAATGTCAGTGATGATTTAATAAGTGAATTTGGTATTCAGCAGTCATGGATGAGCAGATATCCAAGAACTACCGCCTCTATCCGGGTAACTATGTGGCTCTTGATTTGCTTGAAAACTCAACTGCTCATCAGGCAGAATATACTGCCGAAGATAAGGCAAAGTTTGAAAAATATATGGCAGGTCAACTTGCGAAAATAGACCTTCCAAATAAGGATGAAGCTTACTTGAGAGAGAGAATTCTCGAGATGTATGCCAATCCAGTACGTAATTACCTTGCTGCTCAATAGCGGCAAGGTAATACTTTTTCTGTTTGATGATGTTGGAAACTGTTATTATCTGCCTGTTTTAATCAGACTCCTAATTGGTAATACATAAGCTGTTTAAGGCAGACTGTTAACTGGCAAACCACAGACAGCCTACTGGCGCTATAGCCGCTAGTGGACTGTTCGCCTAGAACAGCCTTCCCCAATGCCTTTGTTTCGTTTTTATGCGAAGCTTACGAAGAAATACTCTTCACTCTTCACCTTTCGCTCGGAATCCCCTGTGTTTATCGGCATTCCGGGCGGTGAAGAGTATTCGGGCACTCTTCACCTACTCTTCACCACTCTTCACCTTTCTTCACCTCTTTGTTTCGGCGGATTTGCGTTTCTTCTTACGCTTCGATGCCTCGTGCCTAGGTGAAGAGTGGTGAAGAGTAGGTGAAGAGTCGCTGATAACTCTTCACCCCTTGAAACGCCCTGTTTATGGGCGTTTCAGAGCATAAGGTGAAGAGTGAAGAGCTTTTGGCTGTAAATTCCTGCATTTATCAGCATTTATTTCTGTTCTTGTTTTTCTGCAATGCATTCCATTTCTATCAGCCAGCCTGGTCTGCATACTCTTGCCTCTACGGTGATATGCGGTATCTGAGGATAAAACTGATTCATCAGTTGCTCTACGGTATAATAGTCTGAGATATCGCGCAGGTAGATGATAAAGTATTGGATATCGTTCATCATCGCATCGCCATCCTTCAATAAAGCACCGATGTTCTCGAGCAATCTGCCGGTTTGTCTTATAATATCGCCTTCGTATACAACTGCTCCATCTTTATCTATGCTGGCTGTTCCTGATATGAAATATTGTTTCTTCTGGGGCAGAGAAAGGCTGGTTCCCCGTTCAAAGGCTACTCCGTATTCGTGAGTAGGATTCAGATGGTTGAGTGCCTGAAGATATTGCTTGTCTTCTTCCCTGATACCGGGAACGGTCAGAAAGTCGATAGCTACAGATGCATGACGTACGGATGTTGCTCCGCCGATGCCCGTACTGGCTATATAATGGGTTTCTGCCGTCAGACCTTGCTGGTCGAAAACATCATTGCGCGCTTCTACTACTCCCTGATAGTTTACATCGATATGAGTTACGTATATCCATGTTCTTACCAGGTTGCGCTCCATCGTCATATCTGTACCGGCGATAAGTTGCAGGTATTTGTCGAATAGCATTCGGGTCTGTTCGTATGAATCCTTTCCCTTCGCTTCTTCCTCAGTGAGGCGAAGACTATGGAACAGGATAGGGATCTTATCGTCTGTGGTCTTGATAAGAAGTGAAATCTTGCTTCCGTTGAGCGGAGGTTGCTCCACAACCGTAAGATGGGTATCCTTAAGATACTCCTGATAAAGGAGTGATTCCTCAAACTCTCTTATCTGGTTTTGGGAGTCGCTGAGGAATACCTTACAATATTGCAAAGTACGATTTCCCAGTTTCTCGGTGTCGAGATAGTTACCTAGTTTCAGATACAGAAAATTCAAGCGGTCGTTGAACGTCCCCTTGGCTTCTGGTGATAGTATTATGTATTTGTCCATCTTGTTTTTCTTTTTTTTCGCCGGCAAAGGTACGGATAATATATGAGATATAAGAATATAGACTGGATGAAAAGATGAAAATACCGAGAAATGGGGATAGGATGATGTGGAATAGAACGAAAAAGAGGGAAATAAAGGCATGCTTTCCTTTACTTCCCCCTATCTTTTTCTTATTTCCAGCTTTAGAGTGATTCGAGCATGCGCTTGATGACAACCTCGGCTGAAATCTCACGGTTGGCTGCCTCTGGAATCACCAGGCTGTTCTTGCTTTCAATGACATCATCGGTTACAATCAAGCCACGGCGAACTGGCAGACAGTGCATGAAGCAACCATCGTTGGTCCAGCTCATGTGCTCCTCGTCGATGGTCCAGCTCATATCCTTGCTCAGGATTTCGCCATACTGTGCTGGGTCTTTCACGCCCGGACAGCTCCAGTTCTTGGCGTAAACGAAGTCTGCACCTTCCAAAGCCTTCTTCTGGTCGTACTCTACCTTGGCATTGCCTACGAACTTAGGATCGAGTTCGTATCCCTCAGGGTGAGTAACCACGAAATCTACATCGGCTGCATTCATCCACTGGGCGAATGAGTTTGGTACCGCTTGAGGCAAGGCACGGCAATGAGGAGCCCAGGTCAGGACTACCTTAGGACGAGCCACCTTCTTATGCTCCTCGATGGTGATGAGGTCGGCAAATGCCTGGAGAGGGTGAACGGTAGCAGTCTCCATAGCGAAGATAAAAGAATCAGTCACATATGAAATAAAAGATATCAATTACCTTTATAATCAGGAGGATTTATTAAATGAAAAGCTATACAATTACCGTAAATGGAAATGTTTATGATGTTACAGTAGAAGAGAACGGAAGCGTAAGCGCTCCAGCAGCAGCTCCAAGACGTGCAGCAGCACCAGCCGCTCCGGCAGCAGCTCCAAAGGCAGCAGCACCGGCAGGTGGCGCAGGAAGCGTTAAGATCGAGGCAGGAGCAGCAGGAAAAGTATTCAAGATCGAAGCTTCTGTAGGCCAGGCGGTGAAAAAAGGGGATGCTGTTCTCGTATTAGAGATCATGAAAATGGAAACACCGGTTGTTGCACCACAGGATGGTACTGTTGCAAGCATCAATGTAAATGTTGGTGATATGGTAGAAGCAGGCGCTTTACTTGCTACATTAAACTAGTATTTTAGGAGGATAACTATGAGTTATTTTATGGAGACAATGGACAATCTCCTTCACCAGACTGCCTTCTTTAACCTGACAGTCGGAAATTTCATCATGATCCTTGTTGCCTGCGTATTCCTTTACCTTGCAATCGCCAAAGGATTTGAACCATTACTTCTGGTTCCAATCGCATTTGGTATGTTGCTTGTAAATATCTATCCAGATATTTTTGCAGAACCTGAAATGATGAGCAATGGTGTCGGTGGTTTATTCCATTATTTTTACACGTTAGATGAATGGTCGATCCTGCCTTCACTGATCTTCCTCGGTGTAGGTGCGATGACAGACTTTGGTCCGTTAATTGCAAATCCAAAGAGCTTCCTTTTAAGATCGGAAGAGCGTCGTGTAGCAGCGGCACAGTTTGGTATCTTTGGTGCTTACTTCCTTGCAATTTTATTAGGTTTTAATGATAAGGCAGCAGCGGCTGTTTCTATCATTGGTGGTGCAGACGGACCTACCTCTATTTTCCTTGCAGGAAAATTAGGACAGTCAGGTCTGATGGGACCGATCGCAGTGGCAGCGTATTCCTACATGGCGTTAGTTCCTATTATCCAGCCTCCGATCATGAAATTATTTACAACCAAAAAAGAGCGTGCGATCAAGATGGAGAACCTTCGTCCGGTATCAAAGCTGGAGAGGATTTTATTTCCTATCGTAGTTACAATCGTGGTATGTCTGATCCTTCCTACAACGGCTCCATTGGTTGGTATGTTAATGCTTGGTAATTTATTCCGTGAATCCGGAGTTGTCCGCCAGTTATCTGAGACAGCATCCAATGCGTTAATGTATATCGTAGTAATTTTACTTGGTACATCTGTTGGTGCTTCCACAAGTGCAGAGGCATTCTTAAACTGGACAACGATCAAGATCGTTTTCCTTGGTCTTGTAGCATTCATGTTCGGTACTGCGGCCGGTGTATTATTTGGTAAATTATTATGCTGGATCACAAGGGGCAAGATCAATCCACTGATTGGTTCTGCAGGTGTTTCTGCCGTTCCAATGGCAGCCCGTGTATCTCAGAAAGTCGGAGCAGAAGAAGACCCGACAAACTTTTTACTTATGCATGCAATGGGACCAAACGTTGCCGGTGTTATCGGTACTGCAGTAGCGGCCGGTGTATTCATGGCAATCTTTGGAATTTAGGAGGAATAGAAAATCATGGCAGAAGTTGTTAAAAAACCTTTAAAAATAACAGAAACCGTTCTGCGTGATGCGCATCAGTCCCTGATCGCAACACGTATGACAACAGAACAGATGCTTCCGATCGTTGATAAAATGGATAAAGTCGGATACAACGCTGTTGAGTGCTGGGGTGGTGCTACATTCGATGCATCCCTTCGTTTCTTAAAAGAAGATCCATGGGAGCGTCTTCGTAAATTAAGAGATGGATTCAAAAATACAAAATTACAGATGTTATTCCGTGGACAGAATATCTTGGGATACCGTCCTTACGCAGATGATGTTGTAGAGTATTTTGTACAGAAATCTATCGCAAACGGTATTGATATTATCCGTATTTTTGACTGTTTAAACGATATCCGTAATCTTCAGACAGCAGTTACAGCCTGCAATAAAGAGAACGGACATGCACAGGTTGCATTATCTTATACATTAGGTGATGCATATACACTGGAATACTGGATGGATATGGCTAAGAGAGTAGAAGATATGGGAGCTAATTCTTTATGTATCAAAGATATGGCCGGACTGTTAGTTCCTTCCAAAGCAACAGAGTTAGTTCAGGCTTTGAAAGATTCTACATCATTACCGATCGAACTTCATACACACTATACTTCCGGTGTTGCTTCCATGACATACATGAAAGCAGTAGAGGCAGGATGCGATATCATTGATACTGCAATCTCTCCTTTTTCTATGGGAACAAGCCAGCCTGCAACAGAAGTTATGGTGGAGGCATTCAAGGGAACAGAATTTGATACCGGTTTAGACCAGAACTTACTTGCAGAGATCGCTGATTACTTCAGACCAATGAGAGAAGAAGCATTAGAGAGCGGTTTGATGAATACAAAAGTACTTGGCGTTAACATTAAGACTTTATTATACCAGGTACCAGGTGGTATGTTATCCAACATGGTTTCCCAGTTAAAAGAGCAGCATGCAGAGGATAAATACGAAGAAGTATTAAAGGAGATCCCAAGAGTTCGTAAAGACCTTGGTGAGCCACCTCTTGTAACTCCTTCTTCCCAGATCGTTGGTACGCAGGCAGTATTTAACGTATTGATGGGTGAACGTTACAAAGTTGCTACAAAAGAGACAAAAGACGTTTTACTTGGAAAATATGGTCAGACTGTAAAACCTTTCAATCCAGAGGTTGTTGACAAGGTTCTTGGCGAGGATAAGAAGAATGCAATCACATGCAGATATGCAGACTTACTTGAACCTGAATTAGACAAGATCGAAGCTGAGATGAAACAGTGGAAACAGCAGGATGAAGATGTATTAACATATGCTTTATTCCCACAGGTTGCCACAGATTTCTTCAAATACAGAGAAGCTCAGCAGAAAAAAGTAGATGCAACGGTAGCAGATACAAAGAACGGAGCATATCCGGTATAAGACAGGACAGAAAAGAGGCTGGTTTTCAGCCTCTTTTTTCTTGCAAAAAAGTTCCTATTTGCTATAATTAGAATGTTGGTATTTTGAACGTGTTCCGAAAGTGGCAGATACCATGTAAAAGCTGCCGGGGACAGAAATTGAATAACAGGATGGGGAGCTATGGGTAATACGAACGATCTGAGTAATCGTATTAATGAATCTTACAGCAGATTAAGCAAAGGACAAAAGTTATTAGCTACATATATTACAGATAATTATGATAAAGCAGTTTTTTTGACAGCAGCCAAATTAGGCGAAGTAGTTGGTGTCAGTGAATCAACCGTTGTGCGTTTTGCAACACATTTGGGATACAAAGGGTATCCGGAATTTCAGAATGCATTAGAAGAACTTGTGAGAAATAAGCTGAATTCGATCCAGCGTATGGAAGTGACCTATGGAAGAATCAGCCAGTCAAAAATACTGGAATCGGTATTGCACTCGGATGCAGACAAAATCAATTCCACGTTGGAGAAAATCGATCAGGAAGCATTTGAGGTTGCAGTGAATACGATTTTAAATGCAAAGCACATTTATATTATTGGAATCCGGAGTTGTGCGCCGTTAGCATCCTTTATGTCATTCTATTTTAACCTGATGTTTGATAATGTGCATTTGCTACAGACAAGCAGTTCCAGTGAGATTTTTGAACAGATGGTCCGGATTGGAAAGGATGATGTGATTATCGGGATCAGTTTCCCACGCTATTCCATGCGAACTTTAAAGGCAATGGAATTTGCAAATAACCGCAATGCAAAAGTAATCACATTGACAGACAGTGTACATTCCCCAATGAATCTGTATTCCTCCTGCAATCTGATTGCAGACAGTGATATGGCTTCGATCGTGGATTCTCTGGTAGCACCGCTCAGTGTCATCAATGCGCTGATCGTTGCACTTTGCATGAAGAACCGCAAAAAAGTTGCAAAAACGCTGGAGATGTTGGAAGATATCTGGGATGAATATCAGGTATATGAGAGTGATGAGATTAATTATATTGATGACTCCATTAAAATGCGATATGGAAAAATAGGAGATACCGAATTTAATGAGTAGAGTAGTTGTGATCGGCGGAGGACCTGCCGGAATGTTTGCGGCAATCGCTGCAGCAGAAAATGGTCATCATGTAACATTATTGGAAAAAAATGAGAAACTGGGAAAGAAGCTTTTTATCACAGGAAAAGGCCGGTGTAATATTACCAATTCCAGTGATATGGATGTACTTTTTAACAGTGTCATGACCAATCGGAAGTTTTTATACAGTGCATTTTACGCATATGATAACCAGATGGTCATTGATTTTTTTGAACAGGCTGGGCTGCCGGTAAAAAATGAACGCGGAAACCGCATTTTCCCGGTTTCAGATCATTCTTCGGACGTGATCGCAGCACTGCAGCGTGTATTAAAAAAAGATCAGGTGGAGATCAGACTTCACAGTGAAGTGGACACATTATTATATGAAGATTCCGGGGAAGAGGGACAAAAAAAAGTATGTGGTGTGCGGCTTTCTGACGGAGAGAAAATCCAGGCGGATGACGTGATCGTTGCCACCGGAGGCTTTTCCTACCAGACAACAGGATCAACCGGGGATGGCTACCGCTTTGCAAAAGAGGCAGGACATACTGTGACGGAGATAAGACCTTCCCTTGTGCCGTTTAACGCAAAAGAAGACTATGTCAGGGAGATGCAGGGACTTTCTTTAAAAAATGTCAATGTCCGTCTTTACCGTGGAAAGAAGGTACTTTACGATGAATTTGGAGAAATGCTATTTACGCATTTTGGCGTCAGCGGACCATTGATTCTGACTGCAAGTGCGATGATCAGGCCGGATATCGTAAAAGAGCCTCTTGCAATGGAGATCGACTTAAAGCCGGCATTGACGGAAGAACAGTTAGACAAGCGTGTGTTGAAAGATTTTGAGGAAGCAAAGAACAAACAGTTCAAAAATTCCATTGGAAAGCTTTTCCCGGCAAAAATGATCCCGGTCATGATCAGATTATCCGGGATCGATCCGGATAAAAAAGTAAACGAGATCACAAAAGAGGAGCGACTGAAATTTGTGCGGCTCATCAAGGCTTTCCCGTTAACGTTAAATGGACTGCGTGATTTTAATGAGGCAATCATCACGAAAGGCGGGGTCAGAGTCAGCGAGGTAAATCCATCGACGATGGAGTCAAAACTTGTCAGACATTTATATTTCTGTGGAGAGGTGTTGGATTTAGATGCTGTGACAGGTGGTTTCAATCTCCAGATCGCATGGTCTACCGGACATCTCGCGGGGACATGCATCGAATAACGAAAACAAATAATAGGTAATGCGGAACTTCTCAACGTAAATAAGAGTTTCGCAATCACTTAAAAGTAGATAAAAAAGAGAGGAATGGATATATTATGAGTATGAATATTGCAATCGACGGACCAGCCGGAGCTGGAAAAAGTACAATCGCAAAAAAACTGGCAAAGGAGCTTGGTTTTATCTATGTAGATACCGGTGCGATGTACCGTGCCATGGCATATTATTTCCTGACAAACGGAATCGCCTCTTCAGATGAAGCAAAAATCGCAGAAGCATGTCCGAATGTGGATGTGACCATTGCATATGAAAATAATGAACAGCAGGTTATTTTAAATGGTAAAAATATAAACGGATTTATCCGCACGGAGGAAGTGGGCAATATGGCTTCTGCGACAAGCGTGTATCCGGTTGTCCGTACCAAATTAGTGGAACTGCAGAGAAAACTTGCAGAGAACACAGATGTTATCATGGACGGAAGAGATATCGGAACATGCGTGCTTCCAAATGCGCAGGTGAAGATTTATCTGACCGCAAGTTCTAAGACAAGAGCGCAGAGAAGATACGATGAATTGACTGCAAAAGGTGTTTCCTGTGATTTTGATGAGATCGAGAAGGATATCATCGACCGCGACTACCGGGATATGCATCGTGAGACTTCTCCGTTAAAACAGGCAGAAGATGCGGTTTTAGTAGATTCTTCTGAGATGGATATTGATGAGGTCGTGGAAGCAATCCGCTCTATTTATGAAGAGAAAAAAAGCTGTTAGCAGGAAAACGGCTGAGAGAAGCAGGCGTCAGAAAACGAATAGATAAGGAATGATTTATGAATATTATTTTAGCAAAAAGTGCCGGGTTTTGTTTTGGCGTAAAAAGAGCCGTGGAAACGGTATACAAAGAGGCAGAAAAAAATCAGACACCGATCTATACCTTCGGCCCGATCATCCATAATGAGGAGGTTGTTGCAGATCTTGAAAAAAAAGGTGTGCAGGTCATCCATTCGACCGATGAATTGAAGGGCAGACCAAAGGGAACCGTGATCATAAGGTCACACGGTGTGGAGAAAAAAATCTATGATGAGATCAAGGCACAGGGATTTGAGATCGTAGATGCAACCTGTCCGTTTGTGTTGAAGATCCACCGTCTTGTGGAACAGTACAGCAGAGAAGGATATCATATTATTATTATTGGAAATGAGACACATCCGGAAGTGGAAGGCATTAAAGGATGGTCTGATCCAGCGGAGACAACCGTGATCGGAACATGTGAGGAGGCGGAAAAATTTACGCTTTCATCCGAAAAAAAAGTGTGTATTGTATCACAAACGACATTTAATTACAATAAATTTCAAGAATTAGTTGAAATTGTGAACAAAAAAGGTTATGATATTATTGTTTTAAATACTATCTGCAATGCTACAGAGGAAAGACAGACTGAAGCAGAACATATTGCAAAAGAAGTCGATGCCATGATCGTCATTGGCGGCAGGGCTAGTTCTAATACGCAGAAGTTATTTGAAATCTGTAAAAAAGAATGTGAAAATACTTACTATATACAAACAATAAAGGATCTTGATTTGACCAGATTAAAATCCACCGATAACGTAGGTATTACCGCAGGGGCATCTACCCCAAACAATATTATTGAGGAGGTTCAAAAGAATGTCAGAAATGAGTTTTGAACAAATGTTGGAGGAATCATTTAAAACAATAAGAAATGGAGAGGTAGTTGAAGGTACCGTTATCGATGTGAAACCTGATGAGATCGTTTTAAATATCGGATACAAATCAGACGGAATCATCACTCGCAATGAGTATACAAACGAGTCTAACGCAGATCTTACAACTATGGTTTCTGTTGGTGATACAATGGAAGCAAAAGTATTAAAAGTAAACGATGGCGAGGGACAGGTTCTCTTAACGTACAAACGTCTCGCTGCTGAAAAAGGAAGCAAGAGATTAGAGGAAGCTTTTGAGAACAAAGAAGTTTTAACAGCAAAAGTTTCCCAGGTATTAGATGGTGGTTTATGTGTTGTTGTTGATGAGACGAGAGTATTCATCCCGGCAAGCCTTGTATCTGATTCTTATGAGAAAGATCTTTCCAAATACAAAGATCAGGAGATCCAGTTTGTGATCAGCGAATTCAATCCAAAACGCAGAAGAATCATCGGTGACAGAAAACAGTTATTAGTTGAGAAGAAATTAGAACAGCAGAAAGAACTGTTTGCAAAGATCAAAGTCGGTGATGTCATGGAAGGAACTGTTAAGAATGTAACAGATTTCGGTGCATTCATTGATTTAGGTGGAGCAGACGGATTACTTCATATTTCAGAGATGTCATGGGGCAGAGTAGAAAGTCCTAAGAAAGTATTTAACGTTGGAGATACTGTAAAAGTATTCATCAAAGATATCAACGAGACCAAGATCGCACTCAGCATGAAATTCCCTTCTGAGAATCCATGGAACGGAGCAGCAGAGAAGTTTGCAGTTGGTAATATCGTAAAAGGAAAAGTTGCAAGAATGACAGATTTTGGTGCATTCGTTGAGCTTGCTCCAGGTGTTGATGCATTACTTCATGTTTCCCAGATCTCCAAGGATCATGTAGAAAAACCGGCTGATGTATTAAAGATCGGACAGGAAATCGAAGCAAAAGTGGTAGATTTCAACGAAGATGACAAGAAAATCAGCTTATCAATCAAAGCCTTAGAGGCACCGGAAGAGGATACTGTAGAAGCTGCTGAAGTTCATACAGAGGAATAATATGCTTGATAATTATGAAAAATTCAAAAAAGATGTATATGTGTTAACTAAGATCGATCTGAACTGTTATAAGGAAAAACAGATGCGCCGTAGAATTGATACGCTTATTAATAAGAATGGGATCTCTACCTACGATGCATATGTGGATCTGATCAAAAAGGATAAAGAAAAATTCGAACAGTTCGTCAACTTTTTGACCATCAATGTCTCTGAATTTTATCGTAATCCGGAGCAGTGGAAGATCTTAGAAGGTGAAGTATTCCCAAAACTGATCAAAACCTATGGAAAGAATCTGAAAGTCTGGAGTGCGGCATGTTCTACCGGAGACGAACCATATTCTCTTGTTATGGCGTTGTCCAGACAGATACCGCTTGCAAATATTAAAGTAATTGCTACGGATATTGACAAGCAGGTTTTGGATAAAGCAAGAATGGGACTCTACAATGAGAAGAGTATTGCGAATGTTCCAAAGGATCTGAAGGATAAATACTTTAAGAAGATTGGAGCATCTTATCAGATCTCAGATGAGATCAAACGCAGGGTGGAATTCAAAGAACACAATCTGCTGAAAGATCCATATCCGGCTGGCTGTAATCTGATCGTATGTAGAAATGTTGTGATCTACTTTACCGAGGAAGCCAAGGATGAGATTTATAAAAAGTTCAATCAGTGCATGACAAAGGGAGGAGTTCTCTTTATCGGAAGTACAGAACAGATTATGAATTACAAGGAACTTGGATTTGTCCGTGATAAATCTTTCTTCTTTGAAAAAGAATAATAGAATTACAAAGGCGAAAAAACCATCACAAAAGGTTTTTTCGTCTTTTTCTGTATTGCAGTGGTGAGAGACCAAATTCTTTCCGAAAAGCATCCCCAAAATAGTTCCCATCATTAAAACCGCAGCGGATGGATGCAGAGCAGAGCTAATGTTTTTCGGTAAGAAAATGCCGGAAAACATGACGGGTATACTGGAACAGAAGAGAATCGGAGTCCAGAAATTCCAGGGTCAGTTCAAAGTAAGAGAGTTTATCTTTATTTGATTCTTTGAAAAAAGGCGTGATCAATGTTTCATATTGTGGAACAAAGATGGCGTCTTTTTTTGTGTAGCAATTGGAGGCAGTTGCCTTTTTGCGGAACTCTTTGTCCACATAGGAGGCGACGCTTTTGTGGATTGCCATATCTTCCGCCGGAAGATAGTAGTAATCTTCCGGGTGATCGAAGAAAAACTTCAATGTGCCCTCAAACAGACGGATCCGCAATCTGGACTGCATGCCATCACAGATCAGATAAAATGCATCCGTCTGGCAGGAGACACGCTGTGGGATCGGGTATTGGTTTTGCAGCGTGAGGATCAGCTCCTTCTGAGGGATGCCATTGCAGTCTTTGTAAATATTTGTTTCTGTCGAATTCACAGTAAAAGCCCCGTCAAAAAGCTTTCTGTAACTGCGGATGGCAATCAGTCCGGTCATGCCAAGCACATCTTCGTAATTGTGCTGTTTCAGAAAGAACATTGCCTGCTCATCGGGAGTTTTTAAATAATTCTGGTAAACTTCGATCAGTTCACCTCCGGAAAAAGTATCATTTCTGGAGAGACCGAGGAAACGTTCTATGGTTTTCTGTTTGTAGTCTGGCAGTTTGAGCAAAAATTTTAAGCCAGAAACTTCTTTATAAATATCAATATAGTCTTTTTCGTCAAAAGGGTGTGTAAGACCATATTTTTCACATTTCTTTTTTAAATAAGGAATATCAAATCCAAGTCCGTTGAAGGAGATGACGGTCTGATAGTGGCAGAGTTCCTGCAGAAAGGCAGAGAGAATCGCGCCTTCCTCCTCTTTTGTCTCGGCGAAATACTGTGTGATGATAAAATCGTCACCCACACGGTGCGCACAGCCAATCAGGTAGAGCGAGGTATAGGTGGGAGAGAAGCCGGTCGTTTCAATATCGAAGAAAATTGCAGCTTGTGATTAACAGAAACCATGGCGAGGAGCTTATCTCACAGGTGGACAATATAAAGGAGCAGAGCATATACTTAAAGGTTGTAGTTGATAAACTGACAAGAAGCTTTTTCTACAGCTATGATGGTGAACAATGGGAACCAGCAGGAGTGCTTGAAAACTGTATATATCTGTGTGACGAGGGTGTGCCTGATGACAGAAAGCGCCATACAGGAACGCTTGTTGGAATATATGCCAATAATGGCGGCTGCGGAAGCAGGATTCCTGCAGATTTTGATTATTTTGAATATGAGGACTAGATTTTATGAGTTTTGATTGTGTGGTTATAGGCGGAGGCGCAGCCGGAATGATGGCTGCCATACAATGTAAAGAGAATAATATGCAGACTGTGATTATTGAACACACAGCAAAGCTTGGAACTAAGATATTAAAGACTGGTAATGGCAAATGTAATTTTTCTAATACATTTATGACTAAAGAAATGTACCAGAATAATAACGCAGATTATGCGATGAGAATTATTAACAGGTTTAATGTTGATGATACAATACATTTTTTTGAGGGCTTAAGTGTATATAAGAAGGAACGTAACGGTTATCTGTATCCGAGGTCAGAGATGGCGGCTTCTGTGGCGCTGGCGCTTACAGGAAAGATACAGGCACTTGATATTCCGGTTTTTTTTGAGACATCTGTTAAAAGAATTGACAGGGCAGGCAGCGAATATGTGTTACAGCTTGAGGGTGCGAAGACTAATACAATTAAGACTAAGACAGTGATTCTTGCATGCGGTTCGGCGGCTTCACCGTCTTCTGGTTCTGATGGAAGTGGTTATAAGCTTGTCAGGAAACTTGGAGTTAAAGTTGTTAAGCCACTTCCGGCTCTTACGGCACTTGAATCGGACAAGAAGAATATGAAGCTTGCAACGGGTGTAAGAGCATATGGTAATGTTAAGATTATGGCAGCAGGCAGAGTGGTTGCTGAGGATACTGGCGAGATTCAGTTTACTGATTATGGAATATCAGGAATCCCTGTTTTTCAGGTGAGCCGTTTTGCTGTCAGGGCGATGGAAGAAGGTCAGAGGGTTGAAGCTCTTGTTGATGTGGCAGCAGATATTAAAGAAGATGACCTTTTATCAATGCTAAAATGTGCTGTTAATACAAGAAAACATCAGTCAGTAAGCGAAAGCCTGTCGGGAATATTTAATAAAAAGCTTGTGATGATGATATGTAAGGATACCGGAATCGAGGGCAATTCCTCAGCTTCTGATATAGATGACGACATATGCCAGAAACTTGCCAGACATATGAAATCCCTCCGCTACCATATAACAGGATATAAGGGAAATGATTATGCACAGGTCTGTCAGGGTGGTGTCAATGTATCAGAACTGAATGATAATCTTGAATCAGTTAATAATCCTGGGATATTCTTTGCAGGGGAGCTTGTGGATATAGACGGCAGATGTGGTGGTTATAACCTTCAGTGGGCATGGAGCAGCGGCGTGGTTGCTGCTAAGTCAGCGCTTGATTATTGTAACAGACAGGAATAAGAATAATGGAAAAGAAATGTATTAAAATTAGCAATATAAAGATATCTCCTGATAAAGATACAACATTTTTAGAGGGAGTCATAAGAAAAGAATTAAGACTTGGAAAAG
>OGKS01000981.1_pt1 | contig 14831 bp, 10 predicted proteins | sample 1572491 | NCBI WGS metagenome assembly OGKS01 (sample SAMEA2582153, study PRJEB24529) | metagenome | biome: Human gut stool | place: China | collected 2011
ATTGTTGGCTATTCCTGTCAGAAAGTAGCTGAAAAGGTCGGGCATGAATAAAAGCCGTTGGGCTGCGTCTAATTGCGCATCCTTACTTTTTTTCATGCTGTAAAGCTGGAATAACGTATTGATCGCCATTACTTGTATACCGGTATCGGCATAGTGTTGCTGCTCGTTTAGGAACTTGAACACTTCTGTCGGCATTCCATCCGTTCGTGCATCCCGGTAACAAACTGGATTTCCTAGCAGGTTACCATCCTTGTCAATAAGCCCGAAGTCGACTCCCCAAGTATCGATCCCGATTCCTTTAACGTCGTATCCTCTTTGTGCGGCCTGTTTTAATCCGGTCTTCATATCCTCAAACAAGGCGGGAAAATCCCAATAAACATGATTGCCGAGTTTAACCTGACGATTGGGGAAGCGGTGAACTTCCTCCAATTCCAGCTTACCGTGGAGAAGAGAGCCGGCGATAATACGCCCGCTTCCTCCTCCAAAGTCTGCTGCTAAATAAGTGTTTCTATGCGTATCTTTCATGGTATGTGTTTCCGGATACTATTTTGTTTTCTTTCCCAATACATAGATTTCCAGATCTTCTATCTCCGCCGGAGTCAGTACTGAGTAGTCTCCACCGGATTGGACAATGATACGGCAAGCCATTTCAAAGAAAGTAGCCCGTTCATATACCTGATCGAAATCTTTTCCGCATACCACTTGCCCGTGATTGGTCAACAATACGGAATTATGATTCAACATGGCTTCTACCACTGCTTTGGCCAGTTCCGGCGAACCGGGACGGTAATAGGGAATCACCGGTATTTCCGAACCTACATGGCAAGGAATTTCTGCCGTTACATTGAAGTTGGTCGGCTTGTTTTTCATGCAGGAAACGGCCGTTGCATATTCCGACTGAAAATGGAGGACTACATTTACATCCGGGCGTTCGCGAAGAATGCCCAGATGGAAGGTACTTTCCATTGACGGTTTTACTCCATTGGTAGGAGTGCCACTGGCAATATTGCAGATGGAAACTTTCTCCTTATATAAAGTCGGTACCCAAGACCCCGTACCTGAAATCAATGCTTCTTCACCAATTCGCCAAGAGAGATTGCCGCTACTACATAACATCAACTTGGCAGCTCCATAGCGATGTGCCTGTGATAGAAACTGTTCAATATGTTCGTTGGTAATCATAATCTGCGTTTTAATCTTATTTATAAATAGGACCGTAAGTTGTACAAGCTCTGTAGTCTGCACCCTCTTTGTCCATACCGAAAGCGTTCCATGCGGCTGGGCGGAAGATCTGGTCTTCTTCTACGTTGTGCATACATACAGGGATGCGGAGCATAGAGGCAAGAGTGATTAAGTCCTGTCCGATGTGTCCGTAACTGATAGCTCCGTGATTGGCTCCCCAATTGTTCATTACTGAATATACATCTTTGAAAGCCGGTTTATCGCACAGGCGGGGAACAAACCAGGTAGTAGGCCATGTGGGGTCGGTACGCATATTGAGTTTCTGGTGAATTTCCGGGTCAATCTCAACTGTCCATCCTTCTGCGATTTGCAGGACAGGACCAAGACCTTTGACCAGGTTCAGACGCATCATAGTGACAGGCATTCCACCTTTTGACAGGAAGTTGGATGAGAAACCGCCTCCGCGGAAGTAGTCACGGTCCGCCGGATACCAAGTTGTTGCCTTCAGGCAGTTTTCTACATCTGCATCAGTCAGGTTCCAAGGTTCTTTCATCACCGGATTGCCTTCCGCGTCTACCGATTGACCGGAACCGTCGAGCGTAGTGGCACCGGAATTGATAAGATGGATAATACCGTTTGCTGCCAGACCGCTCAACTCTTTGCCGGTCACACGTTTCACGGCTTCGGGGCTCCAATAAGTACGCACATCTGAGAATATTTGAGCGCGATTAGTCAGCAAGTGACCGAACAGCATAGCTACACCGTTGCAGGCATCATTTTCAGTAGCTACTACAAATGCTTCACGGATACCGTTCCAATCGAAGGAAGTATTGAGTAAGGCTTCCGGATAGTCACCGTTCGGATAGAAGTCAGTCCATTGGCGTTGTCCCTGGAAACCGGCTGCGATAGCGTTATGTCCCAAAGCTTCTTCCTTGAATCCCATCTCTTTGAGTTTCGGGTTTCCGGTCATCAAGTCACGCATGATAATCATCATCTTTACGATAAATTCCCAGTCTGCGTCTTTCTGCTCGCGGGTTTTACGTTTTTCGGGACGGTTCTTGAAGTCATTGCCCTCGTTTACCTTGCAATACTTTTCAGTCCATGCCATTGCTTTGGCGTATTCTTCGTGGTCGTAGATGCCCTCTTCCATGCGGCGGATAATCTCTGTCAGGTCGATAGATTCATTGCGCATACCCAAATATTCCTGGAAGAAATCAGGATTGACGATAGAGCCGGCAATACCCATAGATACGCTACCCATTGACAGATAAGACTTGCCTCTCATGGTGGCTACTGCCTGTGCGGCGCGTGCAAAGCGAAGAATCTTTTCCGCTACATCTTCGGGAATTGCGTTGTCGTCCAGATCTTGAACATCATGTCCGTAGATTCCGAATGCGGGAAGTCCTTTTTGTGCGTGTCCTGCCAATACTGCTGCCAGATATACAGCGCCCGGACGTTCTGTTCCGTTGAATCCCCAGACTGCTTTCGGGTAATACGGGTTCATATCCATTGTTTCCGCGCCATAACACCAACAGGAAGTTACAGTGATAGTAGAACCTACACCTTCTCTTTCGAACTTCTCTGCACAAGCTGCACTTTCGGCTACGCGGCCGATGGTACTGTCGGAAATCACGCATTCTACGGGACTTCCGTCACCGTTTTTCAAGTTGCTGCTGATTAATTCGGCTACGGCTTTAGCCAAATTCATTGTTTTTTCTTCAAGGCTTTCACGAACGCCACCCTGGCGACCGTCGATGGTGGGACGAATCCCGATTTTCGGATACTTTTTCATGGTTTCTTTTTTAAATATTATATGATTAATTGAACTCTGTGCTGAACTGTGCTGAATATGCGGCAAAAAAAATTAGAGGGATTTTCGAAGCCTGACTCCGGTAGGGAGGTACTTCTGTACAGAGGCGTCATTGAGAACGAAGTTTGCCGCTTCGTTCCCCATCATTTCCCAGTCAATAGTCAATGAGGTAATTCCTTCGTCAATCACTTCGTAAGAAGGAATATCATTGTATGCCAGCAGGCCGAAATCTTTTCCACATTTCAGTCCCTCCAATCTTCCTTGTTTGACCACCTTTACAACGTCTTGTTGCTTGATGGCTATATAGGCTGCCCCTTTCTGCACTACCAGATTTTCAATGTCTTCCTGTATCTCGTATGAGAACCCTTGTTCTTCGCAGAAACGGATAAAATATTCTTTGCTGCTTTGCGGATGTTTTAATCCTTTAGAGAACAGGAATACGATCTGACGGTATTTGTGCATTTTGTCTTTCAACGTCAGTAATGCCTGATAGAAAGACTCGTCAAAATCCTGACAGATATAGAAATACTTGCTTTTCTCGAATTTACCGAAGTCCAGAAGAAGCAGTCGTGCAGGATTAATTTTGTTAAGGGCTGTGCTGAATTTCTCGTTGTCGAAATTCATCACTATATATTTGTTGTATTTTCCTACGGATTCGCGAATGATGGTATTGAACAATCGCTCGTTGTATTGGTGAAACAACAGGTCGACCTTATAATTAATAGGCAGTCGTTTGATGAAACTGTTGTATAAAGCTTCTTTGAAAGGGGTATATTGGTCGAGTAACAATAAGACATTAGTCACCTGGCTGGTCACATAGTAACCTTTTCCGGGAGTGGAGTCAATCAGCCCCCGTTCACGTAAATCAAGAAAAGCCTTGAACACCGTATCACGCGATACTCCATAGTGTGCACTCAACTGATTGATGGAAGGCAAAGAATCTCCTTCAAGAAATTCTTTCCTGGAAATAGCCTGACTAAGTGTGTCTGCCAATTGTGTGACCTTAGTTGCCTGTTGTCCGAATGTTGCTTTCTTATCAGTTCGTTTCATGCTAATATTATAAGAGTTAACCGTGCTGAACTATGCTGATGCAAAGAAAGGCATTTTATTTTGAAAGAAACTAATTATTTACTATGTTTTATAGCAGAAAATAAAAAAATCCCCTTCGGCGAACCAAAGAGGATTTATAGCTTTTTCCTAATTTCTTATTCGGAACCTGCTGAAAATTATTCAGCAGCAGCCTCTGTTGCAGGAGCTTCTTCAGCCGGAGCTGCAGCTTCTTCTGCGGGTGCTTCAGCAGCAGCTTTTTCAGCAGCCTCAGCAGCTTTCTTTTCAGCGAGTGCTTTTGCTTTCACTTCGTTGATTTTCTTTTCTGCTTCCAGACGTGCTTTAGCTTCAGCTTTCTTAGCTTCGTCTTGTTTAGCTTTCAAAGCAGCCAAACCTGACTGTTTGTTGTTTTTCCAAGCTTCGAATTTAGCTTCTGCTTCTGCTTCTCCGAATGCGCCTTTCGCTACACCGCCCAGAAGATGTTTCTTCATGTAAACTCCTTCACGAGAAAGGATATTACGTACAGTGTCGCTTGGTTGTGCACCTTTCAGTACCCATGCCAATGCAGCGTCGAAATTCAAATCTACTGTAGCAGGATTGGTGTTAGGGTTGTAAGTACCAATCTTCTCAATAAATTTACCATCACGTGGTGCTCTGCTGTCTGCAATTACAATTGAATAGAACGCGTAACTTTTACGTCCGTGTCTCTGCAATCTGATTCTAGTTGCCATTTTTAATAATTGTTTTTAATGATTGATTTGAATTATGCCATTATCTCGTAATAGCGGGCACAAAGATACGGCTTTTCTTTTGATTGACAAACATTTCGCTATTTTTTTACGAATATCGTTTAGGGTAGCGGAATAGGATGGCTAGCAATGCGCAGGCTCCCATTGTGAAAGGATAATAGAGATTACCGATGATACTGATAGGGGAAATATTGGCAAGTCCTGCAGCAATCAACATTTGAGCACCGTATGGAATAATGCCCTGTATCAGGCAGGAGAAGGTGTCGAGAATACTGGCGGTTTTCCTCCGGTCGAGATGGAATTTCCGGGCGATATCTCTTGCTATCGGTCCTGTTGTTATGATGGCAATAGTATTGTTGGCGGTACACAGATTGGCGATACTTACCAAGGCGGCAATGCTTAGTTCCGCACCCCGCTTGCCGTTGACGTGGCGGGTAAGTTTCCGGATAATAAAATCAATGCCTCCATTGTAGCGGATTGTTTCCAACATTCCTCCTGCCAGTAGGGTGATGATGATTAATTCTCCCATTCCCGTTATTCCTGTTCCCATAGCTCCGAACCAGTCGAATATTCCGAAACTTCCGGTGGCAATGCCGATAATGCCACTTGTCAGGATACCTATAATTAATACAAGCATCACATTCATTCCGGCAACGGCTGTTCCTAATACTATTATATAAGGTATCACTTTTATCCATTCGATCGTTTGGATCTGAGTGGGGGCGGTGATGGATAATCCTTGAAAGATATAAATGCCCAATACGATGATGGCTGCCGGGACAACGATCATGGAGTTTACCCGGAACTTGTCACGCATGACGCATTCCTGTGTTTTCGTAGATGCGATAGTAGTGTCGGATATAAATGATAGGTTATCTCCGAAGAAAGAACCGCCGACTACCACTGCCACCATGAAAGGAAGCGCTATTTCCGTTTTTTCTGCCAGCCCTACAGCTACAGGGGTGAGGGCTACGATAGTACCCACGCTGGTTCCGATAGACAGGGAGATAAAACAGGCTGCAATAAATATACCGGCTAGCAGCAGATTATCCGGAAGAATATGTAATGTCAGATTGACGGTGGCGTCAATCGCTCCCATCTGTTTGGCACTGTGTGCAAAGGCTCCGGCAAGAATAAATATCCATATCATCAGTAGGATATTCTTGTTAGCGGCTCCTACGGAAAACTGGTAAATACGTTGATCGAGCTTCAATCCTTTGGTGATAGCGATTGCATAGCAGGAGGAGACCAGAAAGGCCACTGTAATAGGCACTTTATAAAAGTCGTTGACCAGGATAGATGTTACCAAATAGAGACATAAGAATACGAGCAAAGGACTTAATGCCCACCAACTTCCCGTCCGGTCTTTATGTATTTTTTCTTCAGTCATAAATTAATATTGCAGTATTTATTTGAGTTGCAAAGATAGTAATGAAACACATAAGTACGATAAAAGGCTCAATATTTCATCTCTTCTTTTTCTGTTTCATCCCTGTCTTTTCTGTCTCGGAAACTTTAAAACGGCTGCTTTCTCTTTTTTCGTCTATTTTCGTGTCGTTGATAACATAATTTATTTTTAGAACAGAATGACAACGACTAGATTCTCATTATGTATTTTTTGCCTTTGCCTGTTTGCTTCCTGTGAAAGAGGAGAACAAAAGGCGGATGAACCGATACGGGTGAAAGTGGCAGAGGCGGAAACTTTGGTTCCTTCTTCGGAACGCGAGTTCCCGTTTATCTCAAAACCTTTTAAAGAGACGGAACTTTCTTTCAGAGTTGGCGGACCGATTGACCGTTTTGAAGTATATGCCGGAAATTTTTATCATCGTGGGGATATCATTGCAGAAATAGATTCCCGTGATTTTCGTATCCGAAAAGAACGCGCGGAAGCTGTTTACAATCAGGCGAAAGCAGAGTTTGAACGGATAAAGGTGCTGTATGAAAAAGATAACCTATCGGCCAGTGCTTATGAAAAAGCGCGTGCTGACTACACTTCAGCCAAGACAGCTTTTGAGACGGCGACGAATGAATTGGACGATACCCGGTTGATTGCTCCTTTCGACGGATATGTAGGAGAAGTCTATATCGAGAAGTTTCAGGATGTAAAAGCTACTCAGCCGGTGGTGTCTTTTATTGATATTACCCAACTGAAAATAGAAGCCTATGTCACACAGGACATAGCGCTTCAGGCAGAAAAAATAAAAGAAGTGGGTGTCCGTTTTGATGTCTGTACAGAGGAAGTATATCCGGCAAAAGTAGTGGAGGTTTCCAAAAGCACTACCCGGAATAATCTGTCTTTCTTGCTGACGGCATTGCTACCGAATAAACAGGGAAAATGGCCTGCCGGTATTTCGGGAAAGATGTTGTTGGACTTTCCGGCTTCTTCATCTGTCGCAATGGTGACTGTACCTCAAACTGCCCTTAGTCACCGGCCTACTGAAGGGGATTATGTCTGGACAGTGGACAATGCTACGAGAAAAGTCTCAAAGAAGAAGGTGATATTGGGTGAATTACTCCCGAATGGAAAAGTCGAAGTAAAAGGTGGATTGCAGGCGGGAGAAACGGTGGCTGTCAGCAAACTGCGTTTCCTGTCGGAAGGGACTCCGGTAGAAATAATGAACCGGGAAATGCCGGTAACTGCTCAAAAGTAAGAGGAAAGTATGAAACTCGTTAAATATTTCTTGCAGAAGAAGTCAGTGACTATTCTGCTATTGCTACTGGTATTGGGTGGTGGACTGTTCTCCTATGTTAAGATGGGAAAGCTGGAAGATGCTCCGTTTACTATCAAACAAGCATTGGTGCTGACTCCTTATCCGGGGGCTTCGCCTTCCGAAGTTCAATCACAGGTGACGGATGTATTGGAGGAATCTATACAGTCGTTGGGGGAATTGTATTATCTTAAAACTGAAAATCGTGCGGGACTTTCTAAAATAACAGTCTATGTAAAGAAAGAAATCCGTGCGGACGAGATGCAACAGCTTTGGGACAAACTGCGTCGAAAAGTCAATGATGTGCAATCTAAATTGCCTGCCGGTGCGGGTCCGTCGGTGGTAAACGATGATTTTGGCGATGTGCTGGGAGTCTTTTACGGACTGACCGGAGAAGGATACTCATATCGGGAACTCGAAGATCAGGCGAAACTGATTAAAAATGAGGTGCTGAAGGTGAAAGACGTTGCAAAAGTGGAAATCTATGGCGTGCAATCTCCTACGATTGATGTAATCCTCAGTCCCTCCGTCATGGCGAGGAGTGGTATTACTACGGCTGATATTTCCCGTGCCTTTGAAGCTCAGAACCGGGTGGTGGATGCCGGAGGTATCGACACGGAAGTCAACAGAATACGTATCGAGTCTACCGGAAACTTCTATTCGTTGGATGATATTCGGAATTTGACTATTGTATCCCGTACAGGAGAACATTTCCGATTGGCGGATATTGCTGAAATAAAAGAAAGTTATCAGACTCCGCCTAGCAATAAAATGCGGATTGACGGAAAACCGGCGATAGGAATTGCTATTTCCACTGTACCCACAGGCAATGTAGTCGATATGGCAGATGCGGTTAAAGTGGAGATAGAACAATTTTCGGAGACAATGCCCGAAGGTTTTGAGTTGCAGTCAATTTATGATCAAGGATATGAATCCGCTGTAGCGAATAAGGGATTTATATTGAACCTGATTGTTTCCGTCGTGACGGTCGTTGCTATCCTGTTGTTCTTTATAGGGGTCAAAAACGGTATTCTGATTGGTAGCGGATTAGTGTTTTCTATCTTTGCCACATTGATAGTCATGCTGGTGCAAGGAATAGCTTTGCAGCGTATGTCATTGGCGGCTATCATCATTGCTATGGGAATGTTGGTGGACAATGCTATCGTAGTTTCCGATTCGGCGTTGGTCAATATGCAGCGTGGAATGCGTAAACGGATAGCTATATTGAGAGCTTGTTCTTCGACTGCATTGCCGCTACTGGCAGCTACTGTGATTGCGATTCTGACTTTTTTACCAATATATTATTCGCCGCATATTACTGGCGAGTTGTTGTCATCCTTAGTTGTAGTTATCGGCGTTTCGCTGATGTTTAGTTGGGTCTTTGCGCTGACACAAACACCTTTCTTTATTCAGGAGTTTGTCCGTCGGCCAAGACCCGACGAACTAAAGACGGCACTTTTTTCAGGTAAATATTACGAAAAGTTCCGCTCTTCTTTGGGATGGGTAATTCATCACAGGTATGCTACTGTAGGATGTATGGTTATATTGTTGGTGTTGTCCGCCTGGAGTTTTAAATTTATCCCGAAAGTATTTGTGCCGGCATTGGATAAACAATATTTCACGCTTGATATGTGGTTGCCCGAAGGGACACAGATAGAAGAAACGGATAAAATGGCGACAGAGATGGCGGACTTTATTCGCGGACAAGAAGAAGCGGAAATGGTATCTACCTATATAGGAAGGACACCTCCGCGTTATTACTTGTCTAATGTGGCTTTCGGACCTCAATCCAATTATGCGCAGATATTGGTGAAGTGCAAGACTTCGAAACTTTCCCGTCAATTACACGCACGCTTACAAGATTCAATTTCGATCAAGTATCCCGAACCTCTGATTAAAGTGAATAATTTTGAATTGAGTCCATTGACGGAAGCGGTTATTGAAGCTCGTTTTCTCGGACCAGACCCGGCCGTACTCGATTCGTTGGTAGGTCAGGCAATAGAGGTGATGCGACGGAATCCTAAAGTAGCGGATGCGCGAAATGAGTGGGGAAATATGGCAATGGTTATCCGTCCGGTTTATGATCCGGTGAAAGCCGGAGCTTTGGGGATTACGAAAGCGGCTATGATGGAGTCAGTGAAATCTATTAATGACGGCTTGCCTGTCGGCATTTACCGGGATGATGAGAAAAAAGTTCCCGTACTTTTGAAATCGGGTAATGTGAACATCACCGATGTACATTCCTTAGGCGACTTCTCTATCTGGAACGGTGAAAGGTCGGCTCCGCTTTCACAAGTGACGGAACGTATAGAAACGACTTGGGAATTTCCACAGATACGGACTTACAACCGTCAGCTTTCGATGGCTGCCATGTGTGGCGTGAAGCCGGGACATACAATGGCGGAAGTACACGGAGAAATCAGGGAAGAGATTGAGAAAATGCAACTCCCTGAGGGATATACTTTCTTCTGGGATGCGCAATATAAGGATCAGGGAGAAGCGATGCAGGCCATTGCTAAGTATTTCCCGTTGGCATTCCTTGCGCTGGTGCTTATTCTGGTTGCTTTGTTCGGCAATTTCCGTGAACCGATTATTATCATCTGCATCTTGCCGCTGTCGCTCATTGGTATTGCTGTGGGGATGTTGCTGACGGGATTTGACTTCGGTTTCTTTCCGATAGCCGGCTGGCTGGGACTTCTCGGAATGATTATAAAGAATGTGATTGTACTGATTGACGAAATAAATGTGCAACATCGGAGTGGTATTGATCTATATACTTCTATTGTTGAGGCTACGGTTTCCCGAACCCGTCCGGTATTGATGGCGGCTACGACGACGATTTTTGGTATGGTACCGCTGTTGTTTGATGTCGCATTCGGCGGTATGGCTGCCACTATTATCTTCGGACTTACATTTGCTACGGGACTGACCTTGCTTGTCACCCCTGCATTGTATGCTATGTTTTACAAAGTAAAAGGAAAATAAAAATGAAAAAGAGAATATTTTATCCGTTATTCTGCTGTTGCGCTTTTCTGTCTGTACCTCTTATGGCGCAACAAAGTCCCTTGTTGGAGAAATACCGGATGATGGCATTGGATTATAATCATGATTTGAAAGCGGCTGAGAAGAATATCGCCGCCAGTGTGGAGATAGAGAAATCGGCAAAAGCGGATTTGAAACCCAAGCTTTCGGGAGCTGCGAACTTTCAATATACAGGCAATCCGTTGGAGTTGACTTTGGATGCCCCTTCTATCGGATTGTCGAAGACGGTGGAAGGAAAGCAATTGAATTATGGTGGCTCTCTTTCTCTCTTGCAACCGATTTATACGGGCGGACGTGTATTGGAGTCTATCCGTATGGCGAAACATCAACAATCATTGGCAAGCAATCAGGCGAAGGTTTTGAATGACGCAGTCTGTTATCAGACGGATATGCAATATTGGAGTGCTGTAGCGCGACAGGAGGTTGTATCTGTTGCCGAAGATTTTCGTAATTCGATAGCAGCTTTGGTAAAGACCATCAAAGAAAGGGTGGAAGTGGGGCTTGTAGATCCGCAGGATTTATTAATGGCGGAGGTGAAACTGAATGAAGCGGAGTATCAATTGCTACAGGCGCAAAGTAACTTCGAGACAGGTAGAATGGCACTGAACTCAATGATCGGAGTCCGATTGGAAAATGCGACGGAACTGGATGATCAGATACCGGTGGTCGTTATTGAAGATTCTGTCTGGTTGTCTACAGGTGCGGAACGTCCTGAAATCCGGATGGCCTATGACCGGATCCGTATAGCGGAGAGTACGAAGAAACTGAATGATTCACAGTTTAAGCCGCAGTTTTATGTGGGAATAGATGGTAGCTATTCTTCTCCCGGTTATAATTTCAAGAAAGATTTAGACCCCAATTACGCTGTTTATGCTAAAGTGTCCGTCCCTATCTTCGAATGGGGAAAGCGGAAAAGTGAGAAGCGTGCGTCGTCCTTTCGTGTCGGTATGGCGGAAGATAATCTGAATAAGGTGATGGATCAGGTTGAGTTGGAGATAGGTGTAGCACGGAAAGCTTTGTCGCAAGCTATCGAGCGTGTTCGCTTGAGTGAAAGTTCATTGGCAAAAGCAGAGGAAAATGAAGCGAAAGCTGTGGAGCGTTATAATGAGGGTAAGGTGTCTGTGGTGGAAGTAATTGATGCGCAGACTTACCGGCAGACCTCGCAGGTAAACTATGTGCAGGCAAAAGCTGCCGCTCAGGGACATTATTCGGAATTAATAAAAGCTCTTCATGGCTATGATTATCGGTAAAAAACAGTAACTTTGTATGAAAAGAACTGCCAATATAATGAATGTGAAATTTAATACCTTATTCTATACCGCATTATTTTCAGGATTGGGAGTATTCTCTTTTCTGTTGCTGATCAATTATGCCGCCTTTCCCGATAAGGTTGCCGACATTCTTCATTCTGTCGGTACATTGGCTTTCTTTGTGCTGGCATTCAACGTGTTGGGATATGCGACGATACGGTTGAGTACGTGGGTGGATAATCAGTATGCACTGAATCTGCATCGTCGCTGGAAATTGATATCTGTCTATGTCGTTGTGATGGGGATGTTCTTCCTGTTGAATTACGGTTTGCTGGTAACAGCCAAACTGCTGGCCGGAGCTTCCCATCCGTTCATGTTTCCCAATGGAGGGTGGCGGATTCTGATTACGGTATGGCTGGTGGAACTGGTTATTCTAGGTTTGCTGTTGGCCAATCGTTCCATACGGAATGCCTTGAAACTGCAACAGCAAGCGGCTGCCTTGCAAAAAGAAAACAATACGGCACGTTACACTGCCTTACAAAATCAGTTGAATCCTCATTTTCTGTTTAACAGTCTGAATACATTGATTTCTGAAATTCGTTACAATCCCGCTAATGCGGAATTGTTCACCCAACATCTTTCCGACGTATACCGTTATACGCTCCAATGTCAAAACCAACGGCTGACAACCTTACGGGAGGAGTTGGACTTTTTGAATTCTTATGTCTTTCTGCATCGGGTGCGGTTGGGGGATTGTATTTATATTGATAATCGTATTCCGGAGTCTTGCCTGGAATATCAGCTTCCACCGCTGACTATACAGCTGCTCGCTGAAAATGTGATAAAACATAATGTTATCCACATGGGAAAGCCGATGACGATTGAGCTTATCTATATGGAAATGGAAAAAGAGCTGGTTGTTAGAAACCGGATACAGGCGAAAAAAAGTGCAACAGCTTTCGGTACGGGATTGAAGAATCTTTCTGCCCGGTATAAATTGTTGTGCAGTCGTGATATTGTGATAGAAAATGATTCGCAAGAGTTTACTGTAAAAATACCTTTGCTCTATGAATAAGATTAAAGCTGCTATAATAGAGGATGAAATTCCGGCTGCCCGTCTGCTTCGCGACACTTTATTGTCTCTGCGCCCTGATTGGGACGTACAGTTACTTCCGGGTAATATAGAGGAAGCGGTAGAGTGGTTTGCCCAGCATCCCCATCCGGACATTCTTTTTCTGGATATTCAGTTGACAGATGGCAATTCGTTTCTCTTTATTGAACAAGCCCATCCGGAAAGCATGATTGTGTTTACTACTGCCTATGATGAATATGCCGTACGTGCTTTTACGGTCAACAGCATTGATTATCTTCTAAAACCAATTCATGAAGAACGCCTGTTGCAGGCTATCCGGCGTTTTGAGGGACTGACTAAGAAAAATATTCATGATTTCAATTCGGAAAGCCGGATGATGGAAGTTTTGCAGCAGCTTTCTGTTGCACAGGAGTCTTTATCGTCGGCGCATAAAAAGTATCGTACGCGGTTTCTGATTTCCAGTGGAGAGAAACTTCTGACTTTGCAGGTTAGTGACATTGCTTATTTTTATTCGGAGAATAAGTATACCTTTGCGGTGACACATAAGAACCGGGAATTCCTTATTGATTTGGCTTTGGATAGATTGTGCGAGCAATTGGATCCCGACCGTTTTTTTCGTACGAATCGTCAGACTCTTGTCTGTATTGATGCAATTCAACGTATTGAATCCTATTTTTTAGGGAAAGCAATCGTACACGTATTGCCTCCCTTCAAAGATAAAATTATTGTCAGTAAGGATAAGATGGCTTCTTTCAGGATGTGGCTGAATTATTAGAAGTTTACCTTACAGTAAGATAATGCGTTTCTGCATGATGTCTTTTAGCTGCGCCTTCAATAAGTTGGCATTGATGGGTTTAGGCATATAACCGTCAAAGCCGCTTTCCATTACCCTCTGTTCATCTGAGGCAAAAGCAAAGGCAGTAATGGCGATAATAGGTACTTTGGCCGAATATTTGCGGATCTCTTTCGTTGCTTCATATCCATCCATGACCGGCATATTGATATCCATCAATACGATTTGCGGATTGTACTCCTTGAATAGGTTTACAGCCTCTTGTCCATCCCATGCGTGTATCAAGTGGTAATCGTATTTCAAAATAGACTCAAACAGTTTATAATTGCTTTCGTTATCTTCGGCCACTAGGATAATCAGTTTGTCTTTTTCTATCGCAATGGTCTGGATTTCTTTTTGGGGAGCTTTTTCTATTATGTTACTTGCTTCTTTATAAGGTAATGTAAACCAGAATGTAGAACCTTTTCCTTCTTCTGATTCTACACCGATTTTACCGCCCATATTATCTACAAGAGTACGGCAAATGGAAAGCCCCAACCCTGTGCCTTGAGCAAATGAGTTCAGTTTGACAAAGCGACCGAAAATACTGTCTTGTTTGTCTTTGGGAATACCGCAACCCGTATCAGCGACATAAAAATACAATTCATCTTTTTGGCGTTTGTACCCGAATCGGATGCTGCCTTCAGTTGTGAATTTGATTGCATTTGTTACAAGATTGATAATCAATTGGGATAATCTGTTTTTCTCTATATGTGCACAGCAAGGTTGTTCGGGAGCGATGAACTCCAGTTTTACCTTGTCCGATTTTAGTTTCAGTTGGCAGCTGTTTTCTAAATCACTCATTAAATCGTTAATCTCTACATTGGAATAATTAAAGTCCAATGTCCCGGCTTCTATTTTTGATAGGTCCAAAATATCACTTATAAGTTGTAATAACAAGGTGTTATTATTCTCAATGATACTTACATATTCTTGCTTTTCCTCTTCTTCCTCGGTAGAAGCCAATATGCCGGAGAAGCCGACAATGGCATTGAGTGGAGTACGTATCTCATGACTCATGTTTGCCAGAAAAGCAGACTTCAGACGATTTGATTCTTCGGCACGGCTTTTTGCTACGTTCAGTTTTTCCCATTTGTATGCACTTTTTGCCGGAAATT
>OGKS01000982.1_pt1 | contig 14821 bp, 16 predicted proteins | sample 1572491 | NCBI WGS metagenome assembly OGKS01 (sample SAMEA2582153, study PRJEB24529) | metagenome | biome: Human gut stool | place: China | collected 2011
TTTTACTGTCAAGTTAACTAATTGTTCTGCAAAAGCTTTCAAATCTGCCATTTTTTGTATGATTTTAATTGTTTAAATACTTTGTTGATTTTTGAAAATTATTCGGGACGTTCACCAAGAGTCTTGAGAACTCCGTGAAGGGTGTTACCACCTGATTGAAGAGCAGAAATAACATTCTTGGCCGGAGATTGCAACAGTGCAACGATATCGGCGATAACTTCATTCTTACTCTTGATTGCAACGAGAGCATCCAATTGATCTGCACCAATGTAGAAGCTTTCTTCTGCATATGCAGCTTTCAGTCCGGGAATACCGTCTTTCGCTTTATCCTTGATAAGTTTTGCAGGAACGTTTGCAGTGTTGCAAAACATAACAGCAGTAGTACCCTTCAAAGAATCGTAAAGAGGTGAAAAGTCTTCTTCCAGGCTTTCAAGTGCTTTGTGAAGCAAGGTGTTTTTAACCACCATCAATTTGATGTCTGATTTAAAACAATCTCTTCTCAGTGCGCTTGTAGCAGTAGCGTCCATCGCTGTAACGTCTACCAAATAGAAGTGACCATATTCCTTTACTGTAGCAGCAATTTGCTCTATAATCGTACTTTTATCTTCCTTTCTCATTATTTCTCTGTTTTATTAGATTTCATCCACTGATTTCGGGTCGATTTTGATACCCGCACTCATTGTACTAGAAAGATAAATACTCTTAATATATGTACCCTTTGCTGCGGTCGGTTTCAGCTTGTTCAGTGTAGAGATGAACTCCTTCGCATTGTCGCGAATCTGATCAGGACTGAATGATACCTTACCGATAGAAGTATGAACGATACCGCTCTTATCAACTTTAAAGTCAATCTTACCTTGTTTTACTTCTTTTACAGCTTTAGCAACATCCATAGTTACAGTACCACTCTTCGGGTTCGGCATCAATCCACGAGGACCAAGTACACGACCGAGTGCACCAATTTTACCCATGATAGATGGCATAGTGATAATCACATCAATATCAGTCCATCCACCTTTGATCTTTTCAATATATTCGTCAAGACCAACATAGTCAGCACCAGCTTCTTTTGCAGCAGCTTCAGCATCCGGTGTACAAAGTACCAACACACGTACTTGTTTACCAGTACCATGAGGAAGTGAAACAACACCTCTCACCATCTGGTTAGCTTTACGTGGATCGACACCTAAACGTACATCAATATCCAATGAAGCATCAAATTTGGAAAAAGTGATCTCCTTTACCAAAGATGCAGCCTCTTTCAGTGAGTATGCTTTCCCTGCTTCAATCTTTTCTGCAGCTAACTTTTGATTTTTTGTCAGTTTACCCATTACAATTGAAGTTTATTAGTTATTAACCGGGAACTCCCCTTTTACAGCGATACCCATACTTCTAGCTGTACCTGCAACCATTCTCATGGCAGCTTCCACAGTAAAACAGTTCAAGTCAACCATTTTGTCCTGAGCAATCGTACGAACCTGTTCCCAAGTAAGCTCGGCAACTTTCTTACGGTTAGGCTCAGCAGAACCACTCTTTACCTTAGCCATTTCAAGCAACTGAATGGCAACGGGAGGAGTCTTGATTACAAAATCGAAAGACTTATCTGCGTAGTAAGTAATGATAACAGGTAAAATCTTACCTGCCTTGTCTTGGGTTCTGGCATTGAATTGCTTGCAAAATTCCATGATATTGATACCCTTAGAACCCAAAGCAGGTCCAACGGGAGGTGATGGATTTGCAGCGCCTCCTTTAATCTGTAATTTGATTAGTCCAGCAACTTCTTTAGCCATTTTTTTATTGATTTATATATAAACATTAAACGAAGAACAACAACAGCGTAACAATTCCGCGTTATTCCTTTTCCACTTGCATAAAGCCCAATTCAAGCGGCGTTTTGCGCCCGAATATCTTTACCATGACCTTTAGTTTCTTTTTTTCGCTATTCACCTCCTCAATGATACCACTGAATCCGCTGAAAGGACCAAAAGTAACTTTAACAGTTTCACCAACCACGTACGGAATATTGAGTTCTTCACCCGTTTCCTGCAATTCGTCCACTGTACCAAGTATACGATTCACTTCTGATTGTCTGAGAGGCACCGGTTTCTCGGAGCCGCCTAAAAAGCCTATCACATTCGGAGTATTGCGCAAGTGATGAGAAACCTCACCAACCAAAGCAGCCTCCACCAAAACGTAACCAGGAAGATAACTTCTTTCCTTCACAATTTTTTTACCATTGCGAACCTGGTAAACTTTTTCAGTAGGAATCAATACCTGAGATACATATTCACCAAGGTCGCTGTTTTTAATGTCAGCTTCAAGGTATTCCTTAACCTTAGCTTCTTTTCCGCTAATAGCACGCAGAACGTACCATTTCTTCTCAATCTCAGCCATTTTCAATTCCTAATTTTTAATGTGGATAAACAATTTTTTCCATGAAGTTCTGGAAACAGACATCCATACCCCATACTACCAATGCAATAAGCAGGGAAGCATATAAAACAACTACTGCACTGTTAGCAAGTTCAGAATACGTAGGCCACGAAACTTTATGAACAAGTTCGTCGTAAGATTCTTTAATATAAGCTATTACCTTTTTCATTTCAATAATATTAGCACGGGAGGAGAGGCTCGAACTCCCGACACCCGGTTTTGGAGACCGGTGCTCTACCAACTGAGCTACTCCCGTGTTTGCGGCTGCAAAGGTAGTAGAAACTTCTGAATCTCCAAACATTCGGGTAAATAAGTTTTGAACTATTTTAATTTTTCCCATTCATCGGGCTTGAAACCGACCAATACCAAACTGTCTGTTACTACTAGAGGACGTTTCACCAACTTACCGTTTGTTGCCAGCAGTTCTATTTGTTCCTCTTCGCTCATGCTTGGCAACTTCTCACTCAGTTTCAGCTCTTTATAAACGAGTCCGCTAGTGTTGAAGAATTTCTTTATAGGCAGACCGCTACGGGGAATCCATGCTTTTAGCTCTTCTACTGTAGGATTTTCTTCTACAATCAACCGGTTTGTATATTCAATGTTATTTTCTGTTAACCACTTTTTGGCTTTTTGGCATGTGCTGCATGCCGGGTACTGCAAAAATAAAGGTGTCATACTCATTTCTAATTTATTATTTGATATTTGTTGTTTCACATTTAGGGTAGTAACTGTAAATCCTGATACATGATTCGATAGGCAGCCGCTTTCTTATCCAATGCCAATGGATATGCTCGCGATGATGAAGGCATACGATACAGCCTCATTGCGCGTTTCTCAAAAACAAACTCCGAATAATCGCCGACTTTCGGTTCTTCTACATCCAATTGTTGCCGGAGTGTGTCAGTAGCTTTCTGACCAGTCGTAACGATGGCCTTACATTCGGGAAGCCGACGAAGCATTGCGGCAATATCGGTGGCTTCCACAACCTCCAGAAACTTATCGGACGCATTGTCTTGTAGTCGGCGAACGGACGAGGCCGTATCGAACAGTGCAATTCCTTTCTCATTTAGAAAGTCTATAATCCGTTCACGGCAAAACGCTTTTCGTGTAGGATTTAGAAAGTAGTCTTTGTCATTAAAAAACAACACACCGAAAATACGCCACATATCATTATTCAGGTTCGGGTAATAGAAGTCCATAGACCAACGCTTTTTCTGCGGTGGAAAACTTCCCAGCATTAGCAGTTTGGCTTTTGTCGGAAGAAATGGTTCTAGTGGATGTTTCTCGATTTCCATCATTATGTATCATTTTAATTTCATGCAAAAATAGTGATAATGTTTATTTCGTTCAAAATCAATGTGAAAAAATGCAATATATAAAATATTTACGTATTTTTGTGGCATAATGAATAGACAGTCTTTTATAATATCATTGAGAGTTCAAGTTGTTGTAAGTTGTTTATTGAGTTCATTCTTCTTTTTAAGCGAGAATGGTTACGCTTCGGAACAAGTTACGTTTATAGAAACCATAGAAACCCCTACGGATAATGCAACGGCAACGGTAAGGGGACGTGTTGTCGATACCAACGGCGAGCCGCTTATCGGGGCAACCATTCGTGAGAAAGGAGGAGCGAACGGAACTGTCAGTGATATAGACGGTAGCTTCTTTTTGTCCGTTCCGGATAGCGCTATTCTGCAAGTTTCCTTTATCGGTTATGAGACAGTGGAAGTCAAAGTAGCGGGTAGGGCAATGCTTGAAATCTCCCTTCGGGAAAATACGGTCATGCTTGATAATGTAATTGTGACTGCTCTAGGGCTTGAAAAGGATGAATCTACTTTGGCCTATTCGACTCAGAAAATAAAAGGAGAAGAACTGAATCGGGTAAAGGAGGTAAATATGATAACAGCCCTTGCCGGAAAAGCTGCAGGAGTGCAGGTCAACAAGAATTCTTCCGGTATGGGTGGTTCTGCCAAAATCGCTCTCCGGGGAGTCCGTTCGGTATCCGGAGATAATCAGCCGCTTTATGTGATAGACGGTGTGCCGATGTCCAACACTTCTTCGGAACAGGCTTATTCGGCGATTGGCGGAACGGCAAATGCCGGAAACCGGGATGGAGGAGATGGTATCTCCAATCTGAATCCGGAGGATGTAGAAAGTATCAGTATCTTGAAAGGCGCCCCGGCAGCGGCTTTGTATGGAAGTCTGGCTGCCAATGGAGTAATCCTGATCACTACCAAAAAAGGAAATTCTACAGGGAAAAGAAGTATCCACTTCTCTACCGGACTTACTTTTGAAAAGGCTTTCAGCTTGCCACGGATGCAAAATAGCTATGGGGTGAGTGATGTGATAGATAGTTGGGGTGAAAAGGAAAGTTTGGAGGTGCATGATAATCTGAATGATTTTTTCCGTACCGGACTTACTTCGATGACTTCCGTATCCGTCAGTCACGGAAATGAAAATCTGCAAACTTATTTCTCTTATGCCAATACTACCGGACGGGGTATTATTGAAGGGAATAAATTAAAGAAGCATAACATCAATCTGCGTGAAACGGCTGCCATGTTCAACAAACGTCTGAAGTTGGATGGCAATGTCAATGTTATGAAACAAACGGTTGAGAATAAGCCCGTCTCAGGAGGTTTCTATATGAATCCGTTAGTAGGGCTTTACCGTTTTCCGCGTGGCGAAGATCTGTCTTATTATAAGGAGCATTTTGAAACTTATAATGAAGAGCGTAATTTGAATGTGCAGAATTGGCATACGTTTACCGAAGATTTCGAGCAGAATCCATATTGGATAGTGAATCGCATCCAAAGCAAGGAAACACGCACACGTGTCATTCTTGCTCTTTCCGCCACTTTCAAAGTGAGTGGTTGGCTGACGATACAAGCACGTGGCAATATGGATTATTGGGCTGACAAATTGCGTCAGAAATTCTATGCTTCTACCGCAACTGCTTTATGCGGAGTGAACGGGCGTTATCTTGAAATGGACTATCAGGAAACGCAGATGTATGGTGACGTGATGGCTATGTTTAAGAAAACATGGGGTGATTTTACTCTGGATGCGGCTATCGGCGGCAGTATCAATGATAAGGTGGTGAACTCAACCCGTTACGACTCGAAGAATGCTTCTTTGAAATATGCCAATGTGTTTAATATTGCCAATATCGTGATGAACAGCTCTGCCAGTATTGATCAGAAGATAGATGCACACCGGCAGTTGCAATCACTTTTCGGTACGGCTCAGATAGGTTATAAGGAAAAGATATTTCTTGATTTGACAGCCCGTAATGACTGGTCGTCCACGTTGTCCTATACCAAACATGAGAAATCAGGATTTGCTTATCCGTCCGTCGGTCTTTCCATATTGCTTGATAAATGGCTGAAATTGCCTGAATGGATTTCTTTTGCAAAGCTACGCGGGGCTTACAGTAAAGTGGGAAATGATATCCCTCTGTACATCACAAATTCCACTTCGCACGTCAATGCCGGTGGTGAAGTACAGGCAAATGATGCTGCGCCTTTTAAAGAAATGGAACCGGAAATGACTCATGCTATGGAATTCGGAACGGAATGGAAATTCTTCCGACACCGTTTGGGAATTAACTTGACTTATTATCGCACAAATACGTATAATCAGTTTTTCAAACTTCCTGCTCTCGCCGGTGATGAGTTTGCTTATCGGTATGTGAACGCCGGAAATATTCAAAACAAGGGATGGGAAATTACGCTGAATGCTACTCCGGTGTTAACTTCTGACTTCACATGGAAGACGTCGCTCAACTTTTCTTCCAATAAGAATAAGATTGTGAAGTTGCATGATGACTTGAAGGAGTTTGTTTACGGACCTACAAGTTTTTCTTCAAGCTATGCTATGAAATTGGTGAAAGGCGGTTCTATCGGGGATATATATGGAAAAGCTTTTGTGCGCGATGATAAGGGAAAGATTGCTTATGGGACGGAAGGAGACCATAAAGGGCTGCCGTTGGTGGAAGGAGATGGTAATACGGTGAAAGTAGGAAATGCCAATCCGGTCTTTTTGATGGGATGGAATCATACGTTTTCTTACAAGGGATTCAGTCTTTACTTCTTGCTCGACTGGCGTTATGGTGGTAAAGTCCTTTCGCAAACGCAGGCGGAAATGGATCTTTATGGAGTGTCGGAAATAACTGCAGATGCTCGTGATAAAGGATATGTTGTGCTGGAAGGGGAACGGATAGACAATGTGAAAGGATTCTATAAGAATGTGGTAGGCGGACGTGCCGGAGTGACGGAATATTATATGTACGATGCCACCAATCTGCGTTTGCGTGAAGTGTCGCTGAGTTACAATTTCCCTAAGGAATGGATGCAGAAAACTAAAGTATTGAAGAATGTGCAACTTTCGTTTGTAGCCCGTAATCTGTGTTTCTTGTATAAGGAAGCACCTTTTGACCCGGATCTGGTACTTTCTACAGGAAATGATAATCAAGGTATCGAGGTGTTCGGAATGCCTACTACCCGTAGCCTGGGTTTTACGCTGAAATGTGAGTTTTAAAAGCTGAAAAGGGAAAATGAAGAAACGATACATATATTTATATTTGATAGGATGGTGGCTTTTTTGCGTAGCATGCACGGGTAACTTCCGCGATTATAATACCGATCTGTCCGGCATTACGAATGAAGATCTGAACATTGACGATAATGGTTATGGAATCCGTCTGGGGATTGTCCAACAAGGCATTTATTTTAATTATGATTACGGAAAGGGGAAGAATTGGCCTTTCCAGTTGATACAGAATTTGAATGCGGATATGTTCAGTGGATATATGCATGATGCCAAACCTCTGAACGGTGGTTCCAATAATTCCGATTATAATATGCAGGATGGTTGGAACAGTGCGATGTGGACACATGTGTATTCGTATATTTTTCCACAGATATATCAGTCGGAGAATGCTACCCGTGATACTCATCCAGCCCTGTTCGGTATTACGAAAATATTGAAAGTGGAAGTAATGCATCGGGTAACGGATTACTATGGTCCTATTATTTACAGGCATTTTGCGAATGCGGAAAAGCATTATCAACCTGATACGCAGAAAGAGGTCTATTATGAATTCTTTAATGAACTGGATTCTGCCGTTGTCGCTCTTATCGGTTATATAGAAGAAAAACCGGAATCCAATGGGTTCGCCCGGTTTGACATTCTGCTGGATGGCAAGTATTCCTCTTGGGTGAAGTTTGCCAATTCTTTGCGCTTGCGTTTGGCTATGCGTCTTGCATCAATCGCTCCCGACAAGGCACGTTTGGAAATAGAGAAGATAAAGGAAAATGATTACGGTTTCTTTGAGAGAGGATCGGAAAAAGTTGCGGTTTCTACAAAATCGGGATATATTAATCCGTTGGGAGAACTTAATCTGGTGTGGAATGAAACGTATATGAATGCTTCAATGGAGTCTATACTTACGGGATACGATGATCCTCGACTCAAAGCCTATTTCGTTCCTTGTACGGATGAAAAGTTTAGGGGAGAGTATCGTGGCATTCGTCAGGGAACTTGTTTTGCACATAATCATTATGCAGGGCTGTCCCGATTGTCGGTCACACAGGCTACGGACGCACCTCTGATGACGGCTTCTGAAGTCTGGTTTTTACGTGCTGAGGCCGCTTTACGCGGTTGGACAGACGAAGATGAAGAAAACTGCTATCGGAACGGAGTGATGACTTCTTTCGAACAATGGGGTGTCTATGGAGTAGAAGATTACTTGAAGAGCGAACGGATTGCTTCGAATTTTGTAGACACTTATGAAACGGAGAATAATGTGGAAGCTCGTTGTAAGGTATCACCAAAATGGAATCCGTCGGATGATAAGGAGAAAAAGCTGGAGAAGATTATTACCCAAAAGTGGATTGCCATGTTTCCCGAAGGCTGTGAAGCTTGGGCTGAACAACGACGTACGGGATATCCCCGCTTGTTTCCCGTACGTTTCAATCATAGCAGGAACGGATGTATAGATTCGGAGACGATGGTACGCCGACTTCACTTTCCCGGTACTTTGCAAACAGAAGATCCGGAGCAATATTCTGCCCTTGTGAAAGCTTTGGATGGAGAAGATCACGAAGGTACATACCTATGGTGGGACACGGGAAATAATAGTTTGGAATAAAAAATCTGTGTAAGTAATGTGTGTATATGTGCAGGTTTAACTAATTTTGCGCTTTCATTAAAAACACATTTATTCATGAAACAGATTATTGCTGCTTTTTTCCTTTGTATGTTGCTTTGGCCCGTGTCGGGATTGCGGGCTCAAAACATACAGTTGCATTATGATTTCGGACGTTCCCTGTATGATAAAGATTTAAAAGGTCGTCCTTTGCTGACTTCTACTGTAGAGAAATTCCATCCCGATGCTTGGGGAAGTACCTATTTCTTTGTTGATATGGATTATACTTCCGATGGGGTAGCTTCCGCTTATTGGGAGATTGCCCGTGAGTTGAAATTCTGGAAAGCTCCTTTTTCCGCACATCTCGAATATAACGGTGGTTTGGCAAAAGGATTTTCTTACAATAATGCTTATCTGGCCGGTGCTACCTATACTTATAACAATGCTTCTTTCTCAAAAGGTTTCACTGTGAGTGCCATGTATAAGTACATTCAGAAGCATAAATCACCTAACAATTTCCAATTGACAGGTACTTGGTACATTAATTTTTGCCATAACTTGCTGACTTTCTCCGGGTTTGCCGACTGGTGGCGTGAGGAAACGGATTATGGGAAAACGATCTTCCTTACCGAACCACAGTTTTGGGTAAACCTGAACCGTATTAAAGGAGTAAATAAGAATTTCAACTTAAGTATAGGCTCGGAAGTGGAATTAAGTAATAACTTCGGTAATCGTGATGGCTTTTATGCAATCCCGACACTAGCCCTAAAATGGACATTGAATTAAATGAAAACAGATTTAATCTACGGTGTTGAAGACCGTCCTCCTTTTAAAGATGCGCTGTTTGCCGCTTTGCAACATCTGTTGGCTATCTTTGTTGCCATCATTACACCGCCACTTATCATTGCGAGTGCTTTGAAACTGGATGTGGAGAAGACGAGTTTTCTGGTCTCTATGTCTCTCTTTGCTTCAGGAGTATCAACTTTCATTCAATGTCGCCGTTTCGGAACGATAGGAGCAGGGCTGCTCTGTATTCAGGGAACCAGTTTCTCTTTTATTGGGCCTATTATTGCCACAGGGCTTGTCGGTGGATTACCTCTAATTTTTGGTTCCTGTATGGTTGCCGCGCCCATCGAGATGATTGTCAGCCGTACTTTTAAGTACTTGCGTAATATCATCACTCCGTTAGTATCCGGTATTGTTGTGCTACTTATCGGATTGAGCCTGATAAAAGTCGGGATCGTGTCTTGCGGAGGCGGATATTCTGCTATGGATAACGGAACCTTTGCAACTTGGGAAAATCTATCTATTGCTGCACTGGTGCTTTTAAGTGTATTGTTTTTCAATCGTTGCGGAAATAAATACCTGCGCATGAGTTCCATTGTTCTTGGGCTTTGTCTTGGTTATGGTTTGGCTTTTGTCTTAGGGAAAGTCGATATGAGCTCTCTGAATGTAGGAATGCTGATGAGTTTCAATATTCCTCAACCTTTTAAATATGGCGTTGACTTCAATGTTTCTTCTTTTATAGCTATTGGGCTGGTTTACTTGATTACGGCTATTGAAGCGACGGGAGACGTGACTGCCAATTCTATGATATCCGGTCTTCCGATTGAAGGTGATTCTTATCTGAAACGAGTTTCAGGTGGAGTAATGGCAGACGGATTCAACTCTTTCCTTGCCGGAGTTTTTAACTCCTTCCCAAACTCTATTTTTGCGCAGAACAACGGTATTATTCAACTGACTGGAGTAGCCAGTCGCTATGTGGGTTATTATATTGCTGCAATGCTTGTACTTTTGGGCTTGTTCCCTATTGTAGGGGCTGTTTTTTCATTAATGCCCGATCCAGTACTGGGTGGCGCAACCTTGCTTATGTTCGGTACGGTAGCCGCCGCAGGTATCCGCATTGTCTCTTCTCAGGAAATCGGTCGTAAAGAAACGTTGGTATTAGCGGTCAGCCTTTCTCTTGGCTTGGGAGTAGAATTAATGCCGGACGTACTGCAACAAGCCCCCGAAGCGATTCGAAGTATCTTTTCATCGGGAATCACTACCGGAGGCCTGACTGCAATTATTGCCAATATAGTAATACGTGTAAAAGAAGAGAAAGATTAATCTTCAATACTCAGATTACTCATTTTGTCAGTTATATGGAAGGGGAAATCCGGATATTCGTAGAGACTGAAACGAGTTTCGGTTTCCCCTTTGGTGTAGTTCCATATCGAAGCATAATCTTCCGGGTCTTCTCCCATTTTAGCCAATTGGCGCAGATAAGCGGCCAACGATTTGTTCTCTACAATATAAATTTGTCCCATCCGGTCAATAATCGGACTGTGGCGGCGCGTTCCGTCATGTTCAAAACATAGGATGCGTTTCCCTTCTTCTGTAAGTCCCACTAATTGGAAAGTCATACTTTTGCCGATGGCTGGTAAATTCAGTACACTGCGATCTGTAGCAAGGAAAGGTAAGTGATGTTTTCTCATGAACCGCCTTAACTGTTTGGCAACCTCTTCTTTTTCTTTCATATCTTTTTCTGCTCCCGTCTTCGTTTCCAATATCTTATATAATTCTTCTGCTTGTTCCGGTGTCATTCTGCCATATATTTTTTCCTCCTGCTGTTCCTGCATTGAACGGCTGTTGGGTGCGAACACCGCATAATTTTCATTAAAGCCCTTCACGGAAAAAGTATAGTAACACATCACTCCCAATGAATTAAGCACTTGTCGGAGCCGTGTTGTATGTCCTCGTCGCGAAGCTGCCACTGTGTACACCAATTGGTTCGTGATGATCCATCCAGCGGAAAGTATCTTCCGAATAGCCTCTTTAGCTTCCGGAGTCACCTCCAATGGGGTCTGGAAATGGGTCTGGATAATAAACTGTTTCACACCGGCTGCCGAAGCCTTTTCTTTGAATTCCCGCAATATCTCCACTAACTCGTCATTAATGCGCATCGGTAAATAGGCTGGTAAACGGGAACCTAACCTTACCCGTTGCAGTTCTGCATATTTTTCACCCTCCGGACGGTCAAGGTTCGCTTTCTGTTTGCGTACGGCCATTCGATATACTGCATCCAGAATGTGTTGAAGTGTCTTATTCTGGCTCATCAGCGCATCTCCTCCGGTGATAAGAATATCCCGCAATTGCGTATCTTCTTCAAAATAAGTCATCAAGCGTCGTAATTTGCGTTCCCATGACTCTTTCGGTCGTAACGTTTCAAACTCAAAATTCAACCGTTCGCTCTGAAAATCATACATCCGTTGACAAGAAGCGCAAAGTCCTCCGCACGCTCTTCCCATCGTATCAGGAATAAGAATAGCAACCTCCGGATAACGTCGATGAATATTATGTCCATCCGGTAATAGCCATCCCGCTGCATTCGGTTTTTCCGCCTCTACAATATCTTCTTTCTCCCATGCGCGGATATTTCCATAAGTTTCTACCAGTCGTGGTGAGTAAAGAATATAGCTCCGGATCGCTTCATCGTTATATCCATATCCCGTAACATTGAGTAATGACAGGTAATAAGGAGTGGCAAAAAACGGCATCCTTTTCTTTCGGGCACGATGAAGTAAATACATTGTTTCTGACGAAAGTGAATTTCCTAGAAAACGGTTCAACTCTCCCGGACTCTTAACAGCCATTGCCAAATGAAAGCGAAAGTCATTCCACCATTCACTCACCAGTCTGTATTTCTCTTCATAACTCATCCCTTCTTCAAAATGAAAACGTGCCGAAGGTTTCGACTTTCTGTTTTCAATCTTTTGAATCAGTAAATGCAACATCCGCTCCTTATTCTCATCCCGCACTTCCCGTACCTCTTCATCTAATCCTGTTTCCCAACGGTCATTCCGGTTTTTGATACGTTGCGGAGACGGTAAAGGTATTACATCCCCTTTCAATCGTTTGAACATTTGAAAGAGTTCTATGAATAAGTCTGTCGGTAATTCCATGTTTTCTAATGTTCCCGTCAGAAATTCATAAAGCAACCGTATTGTCTTTATTGACATATCCTGTCCCGTAGACAGTTCATGGACATCCTGTCCATCATAATGGAGTAAAAGTCGAATTTGCTCCCTAGCCTCTTTCGCAGTCTTATTCTCCATTCTGCAAGTCTCCAGAAATCGTTGCATTTTTAGCTTAAACTCCTCAACAGAAGAGCTTTTATCAGCCATCTCCACCACTTCCGGAATTTCTTGATTATAGATTTGTTTCAATTGTGAAAAAGTAAGTGTAAGCATTTTCTTTTGTTTCATAAGCAATCTCTCTATTTAATGGTATATAAAGATACGAAAAAAGCGGAAGTTTCATACCTCCGCTTTTTCTATCGTGCTAATCTTTACGATTTTCTAACATTTTAGAGCAACTTATTTTTTCGTTTCCGTGTCATCATTCTTGCGTTTCGGCTCTTTTTTTGCCAATAAGACAATATTATACACATAATCCGTCATCCACTGTTCCGAGTATCCCAGACGTTCCTTGTATTGACGTACAGCCGCTGCAGTCTTGTGCACATCATCAGCTTTCCATACAGTCTTTGTGCAAACATCGTGGACCGTTTTCTGAGTCATGCCATAAAGTGCTTTCTTAAAGATAGACGGCATGCGGAACTTCCATTGCATCAGATTCCCCATCAACATCATCAAGTCGTTAGAGAATCCTTGATACATAAACAGATAAGATTGAATATCATTCTGAGTACGGCAGTTGCGTTTTACGGAAGAATCGATTTCTTTAAAGAAACTCTCATTCAATCCATAGTCCTGCATCAACATTTTGCGCGAAGCTGACTTTTCGGCCAATCCTAACTTGCCGTTTTGCGTAGGTATCTTGAATAAACGTTTGAAGTTGGCTACATCCGGCAGGAAGCGGATATTTGTGATACCAAGGTTAGTGGCGATAACTGACTGGAAATAGACCCGGGTCAGAGAAATGAAATCTTCTACATTGCCGACTTTTGTTTCATCGGATTTTTTCTTGAATAAACCAAATAAGCCCATTGTTGTATTTACAATTTTATTATTTACAATTTACTAATTGAACGTGTGTGATTGCTTTGTTGCATACCAACCAAGCTGATATTTCGTGTGCAAAGGTACAAAAAACAGTTGGGTTTCACCAACATTCTAAGTCCTTTTCAATATCCGGCATTGTCTCTTTTCTGAAAACAGGATTCTGAATGCCGACTTTCTTCTGCGATGAGCCGAAAAGTACCATCATTGTTTAGCATAAAGTCTCTAATGTAATTGCGATCATTCACTTTTCATCCGGAAGTAGAATTTATGATTTTCGAATACAGGTTCTGCAATACCATAACGAACGAATTTGGCAAGCAGATGTTCGGCGGCACGGCGTGAGATTCCTGTCTGACGACAATAACGGTTGAGTGATAGTAGAGTACCGTGTTCCAGTTGATCGAGCAAAAGCTGTTCACGTTCAGTGTAACGGATTAGTTCGCCACGGGGATTGTCGTTCTGTTGCCACACGCGGAGATGTATAGGTGTCGCCAATATGTTTTCGTCCTTGATACGGAGATAGGCGAGCGGTTTTCCGGTTTCGTCTTTGGCATACACCGGTTTGTGAAGGGTCTCTTCGATAGTGACTACCAATACCTGTCGTCCTTCTACTATGTATGTTTGCATTGTATATTCCACTTCGGGTACACAATAAAGTTGTGCGGCCGCCTCAATCATATATTTTTCCTCTTCGGAACGTACGCCTGCTATTTTTCCATTGTCTTTCACGCCAATAAGCAATCTTCCTCCGTCGGTGTTGGCAAAAGCGGACAAGGTTTTGGCTATCTTGCGTGCATCGGAAATTTCAAATTTGAAGTCCTGTTGTTGATGCTCTCCTTCAGCAATCAAAGTATGTATATAATCGGTATCTGTAAGCGGTTTCATGGCTACAAAGGTAGGTAAAAATGGCGAAAAGACCTTTTTTTGCATTATTTTCAAAGAATATTTCAAAAAAAAGATTGTTTTTATGCGTTTATTTCGGGAAACAGTGTATTTTTGCGACACATTATTAACGAAAAAAATAAAAGGATTATGAAAGAATTGGTAGAAAAAGTAGCAGCTCTGTATGCTGACTTCGCAAAAGATGCTAACGCTCAGATTGAAAATGGTAACAAAGCAGCAGGAACTCGCGCTCGTAAAGCTTCTTTGGAAATCGAAAAAGCAATGAAAGAATTCCGTAAAGCATCTTTGGAAGCTTCTAAGAAGTAAGGAAAACGCAGATTTAATGCTGTGA
>OGKS01000984.1_pt1 | contig 14808 bp, 10 predicted proteins | sample 1572491 | NCBI WGS metagenome assembly OGKS01 (sample SAMEA2582153, study PRJEB24529) | metagenome | biome: Human gut stool | place: China | collected 2011
TGGTAAATATATTTGATGTGTGCAATGGCATTGACTGATATTTTATGAAATGTTTTATTATACATCAATAAAGCTTCAAAGTTAGTAGAAGTACTGTTATTGATCCAGTTCTTCATACCACCGTCCACATCACTACGTGCACCCAGATTAAAGAACTCCATTCCTTTCCACCAATAAGCATCCAGTCCGGCTTTACCTACCGCCTTCAAGCCCGGAAGTAATTTTACTTCCAGATTCATCGATCCGCTCACCCTGTCACGCGTGTCAGAGTTCGTATTTTCATAAATATTCCAATACGGATTATAACCACGTTCACCAATCGGAATCATTTCATTTCCATTTTCATCCTTATAATGTTTCAATACATCAATAGAAAGCGAACGGGGAAGAGTAACAAACGCATATATAGGATTCTTATCCGAACCATTCATATATTGACGGTTGTCTACCTTTTCATGTGAGTAAGTCATTTTAGAATCTAAAGTCATCCATTTGGTAATCGTATTCATCAACCGGAGATTGAATATATCTTTAAAGCTTTCATTGATACCGTGTACTACACTATTACCCTTACTTCTCGTATACGATACGCGATAATTATTCTTTTTCGAACCACCTTCCACAGCCAATGTATGTGTGTACCGATGGGCGGTTTCGTAGAAATCCTTCACATTGTCCGGATGTGAAGAATGAGTAGTAAGTACACCGTCATGTCCATAGATAACCTGATCCCACAAAGGCGCTCCCCAGCTACGCAATTTAGCACCTGCAGAAGAATTATAACCACTGAAATTCGGTAAATCTGTTGGTAATCTGTTACCATTAGGTTGAAGTGTCAGTTTATGGTCAAGCAAATAAGAGTTCTCTCCCGTTCCCCAACCATTCTGATAATCTAAAAACTGGTTCACTTTTTCAAATTGGAAATTTCCGCTATAAGATACTTTTGTTTTTTCGAATGTGCTCGAACGTTTAGTGGTTACCAATACAACTCCCTGTGCTGCACGCGAACCATAAAGTGCAGCTGCATTCGGTCCTTTCAGGATTTCAATGCTTTCAATATCATCCGGATTGATATCCGCTACCGGATTACCAAGGTCGGTAGAACCTGTACCACCATCAACGGTCACACTTGTATCACCCGGTTCGTTTTCAATAATCATACCATCAATCACGAATACGGGCTGTGAGTTTTCAGTCAGTGAGCTTGTTCCGCGAATGACAATACGCGCACTACCATTGCTCGTTCCCGGAGGAGTAATGGTAACCCCCGCCACCTTACCGGAAAGAGAAGATATCAGATTGCCACTACTATTTTCTGCCAAGGCTTCCGCATTTACACTCTGCCGTGAATAATTAAGACTCTTAGCTTCACGCGTCACTCCGAGAGCGGTAACAACCACTTCATCAAGAGCCTTCGCCGTGCTGGCCAAAGATACATTGATATGAGTCAAACCGGTAATTTTAGCCGTTTTCGTCTCCATTCCGACATACGAAAATTTCAATTCTTGACATCCATTAGGCACATGAAGTGTAAACGTACCATTTATATCGGTAATTGTACCTACCGATTTAGCGTTCGTCTTACCATCCGGATCAACAGCTACCACCGTAGCTCCTATGATAGGCATTCCATCCGCAGCATCTGTCACTTTACCCGTTATACGCTTTCCTTGCGCATAACCCGATACACTTATTACTAAAAAGAATAAGAATAGGAAGTAGTTTTTCATAATACTTAATTATTAAATTAAAGAATACAGTATTGATTAATGCATTAAAGATGAACCAAAGATATTTTATGGTGATTAATATTAGATTAATATTCTCTTAATGGCGAGACTTTACAAAAAAAATATTTGTAGAAGATAGATTTTAAGGTTACATTAAGTTTTCATTAATCAAACTACTATATATTTACAGCAAATCTAATTAAAACCATCGAAAAATAAAAAAATCTGTTTATGTACAAGAGAAAATTCATTCCGTTAGTACTGTTAATGATTTTAATCGTCAATGGATGCAGCAACAAGCAAGAGGTAATGTCAACTCCGGTTGACTATGTAAATCCTTATATGGGGAATATCAGTCATTTGTTAGTTCCTACTTACCCAACTGTCCATCTTCCCAATAGTATGCTCCGCATCTATCCGGAAAGAGCAGATTACACTTCTGATAAAATAAAAGGCTTACCGGTCATTGTTACCTCGCATCGGGGAAAGTCTGCATTCAGCCTGTCTTTCTATCAGGGAGCAGAGAGCGGATTACAACCGGTATATTACTATTGTTATGATAATGAAGTGATAAAACCCTATTCCTATTCTTCCTATTTTGAAGAAGAAGAGGTTTCCACTAAATTCGCTCCTTCCCACCAGGCAGGAATCTATGAACTAAGTTTCCGGAAAAACGATGCTCCATATTTAATACTTAGTACCACCAATGGTGAGCTTAAAACTACGGAGAATACCATTTCCGGTTATCAGAACATAGATCATCAAACCAAAGTATATGTTTATATGGAGACTTCCGCACTGCCGGAAAAAACGATGACTGTCAGCAAAGAAGAAATAAATCACAGCCACACTGCCATAAAAGGCAAGAACGTGGGTATCGCTCTCTTATATTCAACAGATATAAAAACAATCAAAGTTCGCTACGGTATATCCTTCATTGATGAAAAGCAAGCAAAAGCCAACCTACAGCGGGAAATAAAAGATTATGATGTAGAAAACCAGATGAACATTGCCAAAAACATCTGGAACCAAACATTAAGTAAAATCAAAGTGGAAGGAATAGACGAAAATGCAAAAGCAATATTCTATACTTCCCTCTACCGGACTTACGAACGGATGATTTGCCTTTCGGAAGACAACCGCTATTACAGTGCTTTCGACAATAGTATCCACAAAGATTCTGTCCCATTTTATACCGACGATTGGATTTGGGACACGTATAGAGCAGTCCACCCCTTACGTGTTATCATCGAACCAGAAATGGAAGCTGACATGATTCAGTCTTTTATCAGAATGGCACAACAAATGGAACATAACTGGATGCCTACATTTCCTGAAGTTACGGGAGACAGCCGTAGAATGAATTCCAATCACGGTGTAGCCACTGTTATTGATTCATATATAAAAACAAAAAATCCGATTCTCATGATGAAAACCGGATCTTTATATCTTTGAGTTATTTTTTGGGAAAAGTGGGTAGTGATGGATTCGAACCACCGAAGGCATAGCCAGCAGATTTACAGTCTGCCCCATTTGGCCACTCTGGTAACTACCCAAAAGCTTTTGATTTGCGAACTTTCTTTATTTGATAAAAGCTTTGTTCTTAAAAGCGAGTGCAAAGGTAGTGTTTTTTTTTCATTCCACCAAATTTTTCTGCATCTTTTTTCACTTTTTTCTCAAAAAACTTCATTTTCCCCCTAAAAATAAGGCTTTTGCCCTTTCAGGGCGTCTTATTGACTGCCATTATACCCAGGGTGTTGCCCTGGGCTAGGAGCTTCTGCCCTTTCAGGGCGTGAGGAGTAAAGCATGCTTCTGCCCTTTACCTTTCCCTTCGGCCGGTGACCGTTGGTTCAGGGCGTGAGGGGTATGAGCTTTTATCCTTTTACTTTTTACCCTTTAACTTTTATAATGTGGTGTCTGCGATGTTTTCTCGACAATCTTCTGTGCTTGTAGTGCTCGATTTTCTTGATAGAAACGAAGACGGTTAAGCCCAAGACTACTGCCAGGAGGAAAATCACGATGCCGCCACCCAGGTTGTCACCCTTTACTTTTGACCACATATCCAGAACTTCCGGAGTATGGTCGCCGGCATCATGAATCATCGCACATCTTGCCACTACCGTGCTGTCAGGATACATAATCGGGTTGAGATGCGCCTTTCTGCCTTCCTCTCCGAAGAAATAAGCCAGATTCACCGTCTCTGGATAAGCCTCCTTGTCGCTCATCGCTTCGAAGACCTTCTTGCCTGCTACACTGCTCACATATCCTGTGGTTTCCATATTGGCGAGAGCCACATCCTCCCGGCAGAGATAGTTGATGAAGTAGGAAGCTGCCTTCGGATTGCGGGAATACTTCGGAATCACCCATCCGTCGAACCAGACGTTGCTTCCCTCCTTAGGTACTTCGTATCCCAGATCCACGCCTACCTTCCCGGCTTCTTCTATCGCCCAGACCGCATCACCGCTCCAGGTCATATTTAGATAAGCCTTGCCTTTGGTCATCGTCTCCTTGCCGAAATCAGCCTCCCATCCCTCGATGCTCGGTTTCAGCGCCTTCAGCTGTTTCTCTACGATGGCAACGGCTTTTGGCGAATAATCGTTCATCAGTTCCGGAACGGTCACCTTGCCGGCAGCCAGTTCCTTGCGGTGCTCCCAGATCAGGGCGGTGCCGTAAGAATCGCGGTAGGAATCCTTCATCAGGAGCTTGCCACGATATCTGGGACTCCACAGCGTGCCCCAGGTCTGCGCATCTTTTATAGGTACGTGTACCTTATTATATAAGATACCGCAGGTTCCCCACATATACGGAACGGCATAATTGTGGGCGATTCTGCCATGATTCGAGGTTGCATCAATCTGCTTCACGATGTATGGCGACACGTTTTTGAGATAGTTTGGCGTCTTGCCGAAGGCGGTGTCGATAGGCAGCAGAAGGTCTTTGCGAAGCATTCGCTCAATGATGTATTCTGATGGGCACACCACATCATAATCTTCGTGACCACGCTCAATCTTGGTGAGCATCACCTCGTTGATATCGAAAGTCTGGTAGATGACGCGGATCTTCTTGCCCGTCTGCTCCTCATACCATTTCGGGAATTCAGCAAGGATATCCTCATCGATGTAATCTCCCCAGTTGTAAACCTTCAGAATCTCCTCTCTGTTCTCCTTGTTGTAACAGGAAGAGAGCGGCAGAATCATCAGCAGGGTCAGGAAGAGAAAAGCTATTGTCTTAACTTCTTTAACTCCTAATAATATCTTGTTCTTCATTCTCATTTCTTCTTGTTTTTATCCGAACGACGATTGATGATAATCAGCATCACGAGCACCAATACGAAGATGATCGTACTCAGCGGACGAAGTTCCGGCGTCAAGCCTCCCTTTCTGGCATCGGCATAGATGAAGGTGGAGAGTGTCTCCAATCCCTCGTTTCCGATGGTGAAGATGGTGACGGCGAAATCGTCGATACTCATCGTGATGGCGAGCATGAAGCCCGAAATCATACCGGGCAGAATCTCCGGAATAATCACCTTGCGCAATGCCTGCATCGGAGAGGCACCCAGGTCGAGAGCCGCTTCATAGAGGTTCGGGTTCATCTGCTTCAGTCTAGGCATCACACTCAGGATGACGTAGGGCAGACAGAAGGTGATGTGAGAGAGAACCACCGTGGTGTAGCCCTGCGGAATGCCCAGCGTGATGAAGAGCAGGAAGAGCGAAATACCGATGATGATGTCGCCGTTCAGAATCGGGATATTGTTGACGAACTGGATGGCGTTTCTCGCATACCGGTTTCTCAGATTGTAGATTCCGATGGCGGTGAGGGTTCCGAAGATGGTCGATACGGTTGCGGTGATCAGGGCGATGGTTATCGTGTTGACGAGTGCCGCCGTCAGCGAGTGGTGGGTTCCCTCTACAAAGAGGTTCTTGTAGAGTTGCAGTGAGAAGCCCGTCCAGTTGCCCATGACCCTGGCCTCGGTAAACGAGAAGATCACGATGATGAGGATAGGGGAGTAGAGCAGCAGCAGGAGCAGCCACAGATAACCCTGACAGAAAATCTTCTTCATCATATCCTTGGTAAACAGTGAATTCGTCATCTGATACCTCCTTCCTGTTTACTGCCGTCGCCTGCTATGAGGGTAGAGGCACCGATGAGGAAGAGCATGATGAGCGAGAGTGCCGCACCATAGTTCCACATCGAGTTGTTGATGTTCTCCTGTATGGTGGTACCGAAGAGCTTGATGTTGTTCATCGTGAGCAGCTCTGAGATGGCGAAGGTTGAGATGGTTGGCATGAACACCATCAGGATTCCGCTTGCCACGCCCGGCATCGACAGGGGCAGTATCACCTTATAGAACTGTTGCCAAGGCGATGCGCCCAGGTCTTCGGCTGCCTCGATATAACTGCGGTCCATCTTCTGGAGGGTGTTGTAGATTGGATAAATCATGAAGGGGATGAAGTTATATACCATACCGAACAGCAGTGCTCCCTCGCCCAGTGGCAGGTCGGCGAAATCGAAGAGTGCCACGGTGGCGAGTGTTCTTACCAGGATGTTCACCCACATAGGCAGGATGAAGAGCATCACGATGGTGTTGGCATACTTCATCTTGGTCTGTGTGAGGATATACGCTGCCGGATAGCCCAGCAGGATACAGAGCAGGGTGTTGAGAAAGGCGATTCCGATGGAATACACAAAGGTATTGATAGCTTCGGGATGCGCCAGGAATTTCTGGAAATTATAGAGCGTGATGTGACCATACTCATCGGTGAATGCGAAGAACACGATGAGCAGCAAGGGCAGCACCACGAAAATTGCCGCGAAGATGGCGTATGGAATCGACCAACTCTGTCGCGAAGAGATAAACTTAATGAGTTTCAATTTCTGATCTACAATTTTATAATTTAAAAAGTAATATTCTCTCGAGGAATGGTGATTGCTACGTGGTCGCCCAGATCCCATACATCCTGTGTATCCACATAGAGCTTCTCGCCCCAGTCGGTGTCGATGGTCAGGTGATAGTGGTCGCCCTTATAAAGGATGAAGCTGATGTCGCCCGTAAAGGTTCCTTCGCTCTCGTTGTCGAAGAGCTCAATCTTTCCGAAATCCACGTTGACATTGATCACTTCCTTGCCGTCTTCATCGGTATGAATCAGATTCTTCTTATCCTCCGGAATTTCTATCTGGTATTCGCAGCCCAGGAACTCGATGGTGCCGTCGCCATTCACCTTTGCTTCGAAGGTGTTGGTGGTACGCTCCTTCTTCATAATGTGGATGTTGTCTGGAATCACGCTCATACCGATGGTCTGTCCCACCTCGAAATGCTTGTAGTTCTGAATCAGAAATTCGCAACCCTTGTCGCTTTCGGCAAGCATCTCGTAGTGTACGCCCTTGAAGATGGATGAGGTAATCTTGCCGACAAACTGGGCGTGCTCTGTGTCGGTGCTCACCTCGATGTCTTCCGGTCTGATTACTACATCTACCTCCTGGTTGCATCCGAATCCCTTATCCACACAAGGAATCTCCGATCCGGCAACCTTTACCAGACAGTCGTGGATCATCGTTCCGCAGAGGATGTTGCTCTCGCCGATGAAATCTGCCACAAACGAATTGGCTGGCTCGTTGTAGATATCGGTAGGCGTTCCTATCTGTTGGATTTCTCCCTCGCTCATCACCACGATGGTGTCGCTCAGGGTCAATGCTTCTTCCTGGTCGTGGGTAACATATACGAAGGTGATTCCCAGACGGTCGTGCATCTCCTTCAACTCCAGCTGCATGTCTTTTCTCATCTTGAGGTCGAGTGCAGCCAGCGGTTCATCGAGCAGGAGTACTTCCGGCTCGTTGACGATGGCACGGGCGATGGCGATTCGCTGCTGCTGTCCACCCGAAAGCGAGTTCACATCGCGGTATTCGTAATCACTCATGTTCACCATTTTCAGGGCACGCTTCACCTTGGGCATAATCTGGTCCTTCGGCGTGTCCTTGAGTTTCAAGCCGAAAGCGATATTGTCAAATACATTGAGGTGAGGAAACAGGGCGTATTTCTGGAACACCGTGTTCACGTTTCGTTTGTAGGGTGGCAGGTTGGTTATGTCGTTGCCGCTGATGGTAATCACGCCTTCTGTGGCTGTTTCGAATCCTGCCAAGAGTCTCAGAAGAGTAGTTTTTCCGCATCCCGAAGGACCGAGAATGGTCATGAATTCACCCTTTCTCACAAAGAGATTAATGTTGTTGAGGGCTGTTTTCTCGCCGAATCTTTTCGACACATTTTGTATGTCAATGATGTGCTGTGCAGTCTTGTTCATTTTATCGTTTAAATTTGGCTGCAAAGTTACTCATTTTCGACAAGAAAATGCTATAAAAATACAAAAAAATAGCCTCTGCAAGTTACAATCCTGTTGCAGAGGCTAAAAAAGTTTGATATGGAGATACAGAAGTCTAAGCTTCTGCATATTTATTCGTAATATATGCAAGATGGGCTGTGTTGTTATGCTGGGAATGTGCCTCGCCCATCTTCTTAAGGAGTATGGTAAGCTGTTCTATGCTTCTGTCGAAGTCATAGGTCTTCCATCTTGTCTTGAAGAAGAAACTCTTTGGAATGGCTAGATAGCTTTCAGCGCTCTTCCAGAAGAGTACAGAGTCTGTATTTGTGTTAATATGCTGGCAGTCTGCATAGCTAATCACGTAGATATCCTTGTTGCTGCCAATGCATTTTGGGATATAGACGATGCGTCTGTTGGTGATAACCAGTCCCTCTGTCCGGTTGTTCCAGATAGAAGTATCGCGAGCCAGCAGGATAATCTCGTCCTGTCTCAACTTGAAGTTCTCTCTAAACATCTCCTCAACTTTGCCAGGAATGTCTAGGATGAAGCAATCTGCATCATTACTCTGATGAATGATCGAAACATCGCCATAGCGATGAGCGCGTACGCCTTCTTCGAAAAGCTTCGTACAATGAAAATCGTAATCGTATCGTTCCATAAGTTCTTCGTTAAAGATTATAAGTCATTTTATCATATTTCTGATAATTGTATTTGCAATAACATCTGTCTTCTGCTAAGTACCAATCATTTACTCTTTCTTGCCTCTCGTATAATGTCTTTTTTTTAATAGCCGAGTGCAACGTCTCTTTGGCTGCAAATTTAAGGAAAAAAACGATAGGTTGCAAATTTTTAAGGGATTATTTTCAAAAAAGAAGGGAAATGAAACAAATTGAACCAGTTTGAACCAGTTTTTAGTGATTTGTTTTTGTTTTATGAGCAAAATGCTGTACCTTTGCCGCCATGATTGTAACAATAGAATGGATGGAAGAGTGGTTTCGGCGTTTCGACCACGACTACTTCGGGGGCAAACTGCCCGTTCCGGAGTTGGGGCTGACCCGTGCCAAGACCCGTCTGGGACAGCTTGCCTACAAGCGTGCCACCCGATGGGGGCGCACCAAACTCTATGATTTCAAGCTTTCCATGAGTACGTATTACGATATGACCGACCGGCAGGCAAAGAGCGTCCTGCTCCACGAGATGATTCACTACATCATCGGCTTTACCGGTTTGAAGGATACGGCTCCTCACGGCATCGTGTTCAGGGGGATAATGGATAATCTGAACAGGAAATACGGTTGGGATATCCGGGTGATGACTTCTACCAAGGACTGGAAGGTGAGTGAGCGGGTAGAGAAGAGGCAGAAGGCGAAGGGACCGCAAACCTATCTGATGCTTGCCATCGAAATGCAGGATGGCAAGCATTATCTTTCGCGTGTGAATCCCAGCTTTGCCCGCCGCATCGAATCGAAACTGGTTCTGGTTCGCGAGCTCCGTTCTCATCGCTGGTACACCACCCAGGAGCCTTATTTTGAGGATTATCCGCAGGTAAGAAGTCTTCGGGGCAGACGAATCTCGAAATCCGATTTCGAAAAGCTTCGGAATGTGTTGACTCCATTCGAAATGTAAGTCCTGCGATGTGTGATTAATAAAATGTATTGCATATAATGAATTTGAAAAAATAGAGATATCGTATGAAAAGAATGATTACCATTGCCTTCATGATGACGGTTGTCGTGATGATGGCGCATGCTCAGGGAGCATTGAAGAGAGTGTATAATGAGACTATCGACCCGATGACCCAGATAGACGAGGGCTTGCAGAAGGCGAAGGCTGAAGGCAAGTTCGTGATTTGTCAGGTGGGTGGCAACTGGTGTCCATGGTGTCTGCGCTTTGCCGATTTCGTAGAGAAGGATACGGCGGTGAATAAGGCGGTGAACGATAACTTCGTGTATCTTCACGTGAATTACAATCCTCGCAAGAAGGAAGGCGATGCTTCTGTTGAGAAGGCTGCGCAGCTGATGAAGCGATTGAATTATCCTCAGCGTTTCGGTTTCCCAGTCTTCGTGGTTCTGGACGAGAATGGAAATGTACTCCATATCCAGGATTCCAGCTTCCTGGAGCAGGGCAAGGGCTACGATGAGCTGAAGACTCTCCGATTCCTGAAAAACTGGACTCCTAAAGCGGTGAAGTAGTTGATAAAGCTTTATATAAGAAAAAAGCGTCCTCCTGATTTTTTTGGGGGACGCTTTTTTCTTATATGATTTTCTTTCTTACAATCCTCTTGCCTTTAGGAAACCAGAGGCATCAGGTTCCTTCATACCCGTGAAATCGGTGAACATTTCCATCTGGTCCTTGGTATTACCACGGCTCAGAACCTTGTCGCGGAATGCCTGACCGATAGCTGGATCCAAGGCACCGTGCTTGGCAAAGTAATCAGCTACATTCACGGCGAGCACCTCTGTCCAGAGATAGCTGTAGTAACCGGCAGCATAACCGCCACCCCATACGTGATTGAAATAGGTGGTAGAGTAGCGAGGAGGAATCTGGGAATTGAGCAGACCTACATTGTTGAGGGCTTCCTTCTCGAACGCACCTGCCATATATGGAGATGGAATCTCGTCTGGCGTCAACTCGTGCCAAGCCAGATCAAGGCAGGTAGCTGCAAGGTTCTCACCCAAAGCATAGGCTGGCTGGAAGCTGATGCTCTTCAGCATGCGCTCCTTCAAGTCTGCTGGCATCGCTGCACCGGTCTCAGTGTGACGGGCGTAGTGATCGAAGATTTCTGGGATGCTGGCAAATGACTCGTTAAACTGTGATGGCATTTCCACGAAGTCGCGAGCCACAGCTGTACCTGAAAGGGTATTGTAACCGCACTTTGACAACATGCCGTGGAGAGCGTGACCGAACTCATGGAACATGGTGCAAACCTCATCCCAGGTAATCAGGGTAGGTTGACCCTCTGGAGCCTTGGCATTGTTGCATACATTATAGATAATAGGCAACTGTCCCCACTTGTCGCTCTGCTTGGCGAAAGCACTCATCCAGGCACCGCCACGCTTGGTAGGGCGACGGAAGTAGTCGCTGTAGAAGAGGGCGATAGGCTTGCCGCTCTTGTCGCTTACCTCGAATACCTTCATGTCCGGGTGATAGGTAGGAATATCCTTGCGCTGCTTGAAGTTCAGACCATATACGCGATGAGCAGCATAGAATACACCGTTTATCTGAACGCTATCCACATTGAAGTAAGGTTTGATTTCATCGTCAGAGATATTGAGTATCTCCTTCTTCATCTTGGCAGAATAGTAGAAGCGGTCGTATGGCTGGAGCTTGAAGTCCTTGCCCTCGCTCTTCTGTGCGTAAGCCTCTATCTCGCGGGTCTCGGCATCAGCCTTAGGAGCGTATTCCTTGATGAGGCTCTGCAGGAAGTTGTTTACGTTCTTGGCAGTCTTTGCCATCGTCTTCTCCAGTGAATAGTCTGCATAGGTGCTGTAGCCCATCAACTGTCCCTTCTCGGCACGGAGCTTGGCAATCTCGGTTACGATAGGGAAGGTGTTGAACTTAGGGTCGGTACCGTCGGCACGGTGGATGCTTGCCATGTAAACCTTGCGGCGGAGCTCACGGTTCTGGAGATTGGTGAGGATAGCCTGCTGGGTAGTGTTCACGATGACGATGCAGTATGGAGCCTTGTTTCCCAGGCTTTCTGCGTCTTTCTTGCACTGTGCGATGTCGGCATCGCTGAGTCCGGCAAGTTCTTCCTTGCTGTTCACCCAAACCACGGCGTTGTTGGTAGCTGCAGGAAGAAGATTGCCAAACTGTTCCTGGAGGTCTGAGATGCGGGTGTTAATCTGCTTCATGCGCTCCATTTTCTCTGGAGAGAGCAGGGCACCTGAGCGGACGAAGCCCTTGTAGATGACTTCGGTGAGTCGCTTGTCCTCGCCCTTGAGTTTGTTGTACTCATGGTCGTAAACGTATTAATACGTTCGAAGAGTTTCTGATTGAATGAAATCTCGTTGTCGAGGTCGGTGAGCAAAGGCATCACCTTCTTCTGAGCCTCTGCGATTCCAGGAGTCTTGTGTGCGCTGGTAAGACCGAAGAATACATTGGAAACACGATCCAGCAACATACCGCTGTTCTCGTAAGCGAGAATGGTGTTCTGGAAGGTAGGCTTCTTCTTGTTGCTGATAATCTTCTGGATATTGGCACGCTGTTCCTTGATGCCAGCTTCGAAGGCAGGGAGATAGTCGCTCTCCTGAATCTTGCTGAAATCAGGAGCGCCGAAAGGAAGACTGCTCTTTACCAGGAGAGGGTTCTGACGATTGCCGCCTGCATTCTGAGCAAACGATGAGGTTGGCATCTGCAAGAGTGTTGCAGCCAAACCGAGGGTAAGAAATGTCTTGTTAAGTTTCATCATGTTTTTTGTTTATTTATTTTGCAAAGATAATGCAAGCGAGCGCAATGAAAACTTGTTTTCAAATTGCCGAGTGCAGCTTATCTTATGCAAAGATACAACAAAAAGTTGAAAATCAGTAATAATTGAAGCAAAATTTATTGTGCGTTCATTTGCTTTTGGCACAATTATTTAACAGTAAGATTCTGGGTCTTTACCTCTTTACTGTTTCCTCCCACCATAATCTGGAAGTCGCCTGGTTCAATCACATACTTTAATTCTGCGTTATAGAATTTGAGCATTTCAGGGGTGATGTCGAAGCTGATTTCCCTGCTTTCTCCTGCAGCCAGATGGATGCGCTGGAAACCTTTCAGTTCCTTGACAGGGCGAGAAATGCTGGCAACCATATCACGGATATAGAGCTGAACTACCTCGTCGGCATCACGGCTGCCCGTATTCTTTACGTTGATGGTGGCGGTAATCTTCCAGTCATCCATATTGACTTCATGGCTGCTCAGCTTCAAATCGCCATACTCGAAAGTGGTGTAGCTCAGACCATAACCAAATGGATAGAGAGGACCATTGCTTACATCCAGACAATTGCTGGCAAACTTGGCAAATTTCTGATTGTCATCAGGTACTGGTCTTCCCGTATTCTGATGATTGTAGTAGAGAGGCTCCTGTCCGGTTGTCTTTGGCATGGAAGTGGTGAGCTTACCTGATGGAACCTTGTCGCCGAAGATGACATCGCAAAGTGCATCTCCCACTTCAGAACCACCAAACCATACGTTCATGATGGCAGGAATGTGTTCATTCTCCCATGACAAAACCGTAGGACGACCGGCAAAGTTGAGCAATACGACAGGTTTTCCCGTCTTTGCGAGTTCAGCCAGAAGTTCCTGCTGCACATCAGGCATTTCCAGATTAGTGCGGCTTGCGCATTCACCGCTCATGTCGGCAGTTTCGCCCATGGCGCATACTATCACATCTGCTTCCTTTGCTATCTGCAGTGCCTCGTTCTTCATCTTTACCTCATCTCCCCAGGCAATAGACTTGCCCTGTTCGCCGTTCTTCTGAAGTTCCCTATCGCGCCAGATATTGCTGCCCTGTGCATATAATAAGGTGGCTTTGCCATCGAGCGCTTTCTCCATGGCTTCCTTGATAGTAGTATATTTCTCTGGAGCCTGAGCTACACTCCATGTGCCGGCAATATTGTTGCGGGTATCTGCAAGAGGACCAATCAGCGCTATCTTTCCCTGTTTCTTCAGAGGAAGAAGATTTCCTTCATTTTTCAGAAGCACGAAGGTCTCGGCTGCTACGTCGCGAGCTATCTGTCGGTTTTCGGCAGAGTAGATGTCGGTCTTGTTTCGCTTGGCGTTGCAATAACGGTAAGGATTGCTGAACAATCCCAGTTTGTATTTTGCCTCGAGGATGCGGCGGCAGGCAGTGTTGATGTCTTCCTCCGTCACCTTGCCCTCTGCCACGCTTTGTGCTAGATGCTTGACGAAGGCATTGGAGCACATATCCATATCCGTACCAGCCAGGAGTGCCTGTTCTGATGCTTCTTTCAGATCCTTGGCAGTGCCGTGGTTCAGAATCTCGGCGATAGATGCATAATCTGTTACGAGAAAGCCCTTGAATCCCCATTGTTTTCTCAAAACATCGGTCATCATCCAGTGGTTGGCGGTGGCAGGGGTGTAATCTATCAGGTTGAACGAAGACATTACGCTGCCTACGCCAGCCTTTACCACGGCTTCGTAAGGAGGCAGGTATTGGTTCATCATGCGTATGCGACTCATATCCACGGTGTTGTATTCCTTTCCGCTCTCCACGGCTCCGTAGAGGGCAAAGTGCTTGAGGCAAGCCATGATTCTATCTGCTCTCAAAATCTCCTCTGTGCGCATGTCAACACCCTGGTAACCCTGTGTCAGTGCTGCACCCATCACGCCGCTCAGGTAAGGATCCTCTCCGTTGCCCTCGCTGATTCGTCCCCATCGGGCATCGAGTGCAATATCTACCATAGGCGAGTAAGTCCAGTTGATTCCTGCAGCACTGGCTTCCTTAGCCGAAACTTCGCCTACCTTCTTCATCGCTTCTGTATCCCAGGAGCAGGAGAGGGCGAGAGGGATAGGAAACATAGTCTCGTAACCATGGATTACGTCCATGCCCACCAGCAGCGGAATGCCCAGAGGGCTGTTCTTGATGGCGATGTCCTGGAGAGCCTTGATTTTGTCGAGTCCCTTGATGTTGAATACGCCGCCCATGTTGCCTTTTGCAATGTCGCCACCCACCTGGGTGTCTAGGGCTCCACCGGTAGTGATATCGCCAGCCACCATCAGGTTGAGCTGACCGATTTTCTCCTGCAGAGTCATCTTTG
>OGKS01000989.1_pt1 | contig 14769 bp, 10 predicted proteins | sample 1572491 | NCBI WGS metagenome assembly OGKS01 (sample SAMEA2582153, study PRJEB24529) | metagenome | biome: Human gut stool | place: China | collected 2011
TGATAATCAGAGGGAGACATCCAAATTGGAGGGTAGTGTCTCCAATGCATAAAAATAAAGTTGAAAAGTAGGTGTCACCGTCACCTCCATTTTATTTTGTAATGTTTTATTCCTTTTGAGTAATCCTGCTAAATCATGAGAACATCAAAGCAATTCTGTTAAAGTCCGCTAATAAGCCTTAAAGAAATCGCGATATATCGCAGAACACATGGCTTAGTTGTTTTTTACTACCTTTGCAGCCAAAATAAATAAAACAGCGAAAAGATGAAAAGAGAAATGACTTGTTTGAAAAGAACAAATGACTTGTTTACGATAAGGAAACGACTTATTGAGAGGTTGGAAATGACTTGATTACCACCTGTAAATGACTTATTTAGCACTCGTAAATGACTTGTTTACCCCTGTTAAATGACTTGTTTACCGGTGCCGTTTTCGTAAATAGGAATCACAACTATTGTAGTAAGAATGATAACATTGAAAGGAGAGAAAAGCACTTATTAGGGACTTTCCGACAAATAAATTACATAAAATTTGCATATTTCACTAAAAAGTTGTTATTTTGCACCCATAAATCAAAGAATGTATTTATTAATTTAACAGAGAGAGATATGCACAAAAACATCATCCGTTCTTGGCATCTGCTATGCATAGTAGGATGCTTGATGATAACTTTGTCCAACCCAGTTGCTGTATTGGCACAAACGGGGGAGATAAAATTATCTGTTTCCTTCAAGGAGAAAACTCTTTCGTCTATTTTGGACTACATCACAAAGAATAGCGATTATTCCATCAATTACACCAATGAGGTAAGGAACTATCCCGACAAGATGGTTGTCTCATTCGATGAAGCTACAGTAGAAAAAGCCGTTCAAGACTTGTTGAGCAAGACACCATTTACCTACAGCGTGAATGGTAAGTCTATCCGTGTGTTCCGCTTGGACACCGCCCAAAAAGGTTCATTTTTCATAAAGGGTGTAGTGAAGGATACCGAAGGTGAGTTCATCCCTAACGCAACCATAAGGATAAAAGGTTTGCGAGAAGGTACCATCGCCGACACTGAGGGTAAGTTTACCTTATCTACCAATGTCTCTAACGGCGAGCTCATCGTGTCTGCCATCGGATACGCACCCATGACCGTGAAATATAACAACGGGCACCCAGTTAACGTCATCCTCAAGGAAGAAGGCAACCAACTTGGCGAGGTAGCAGTCATCGCATACGGTAGCCGTACTCGCCGTGATATGTTAGGCTCAGTCTCTTCCTTGAAGGGTGAAGCTCTCAAAGACGTACCAAGTTCCTCAATCGAAACCTTATTGCAAGGCAAGATGGCAGGTGTCGATGTATCCAACCTCTCAGGTCAGCCTGGCGGAAACGGCTCCAAGATTGTCATTCGAGGCTTTAGTTCCCTGAATCAGCAAGGTGTCAACGACGGTTCTCCGTTGTTTGTCATTGACGGTGTCCCTGTCCAATCTTCTTCTACCTATACAGGAGGTATCAACCCACTTTCTTCTCTTGACCCTTCCAACATCGAGTCGGTCGAGGTTTTGAAGGATGCCACTTCCGCATCACTCTATGGCTCTCGTGCAGGTAATGGCGTCATCCTCATCACTACCAAGAAAGGTAAGAGTGGTAAAGTTGAATTTAGCGCTAACGTATCCCAGTCTTTCTCTTGGCTCCCTGCCACCCCAACCCAGTTGCGTGGTAATGGTGAGCGCTTGATGAACCTTCTCTTGGCGAAGAACCAACGTGTCGGCGAATATGACTGGACGACCGATAAGGTTATCTTCCCGAATAGTTACAAGGACACATGGGGATGGGATCCAAACAGTTATGGTGCATACGACTACCTTTGGAATAAGGGTAACATCACCACAGACGATTCCAACAAGATTCCTTCGTTAGCACAGGATTCCCTCAATACTTTCTATAATAACAGCACCAACTGGTGGAAGTATGCTTTTCGTGTCGGTCAGGTGACCAAGGCCGACCTTTCCATCTCCGGGGGCAACGACAATGTACGCTACATGGTAGCCGCAGGTATCTACAACGAGAAAGGTATCATGATCAACTCCAGTTTCTTGCGAGCCAACCTCATGTCCAATCTTGACTTCAAGATTACCCCAAAGGTAGATGCCTATACTCGCATCAACTTATCTTACACTGACCAAAAAGCAGCTACCACAGGCAAGGTACAAGGTCTCACTATTGATCCGAAGCTACAATCCACCCTCTTGCCAGGAAAAGGAAGCATCGCCGAAAAGACCGCTATGCAATCCTTGAAAGGAATCAATGGAGTGAACTCCAACTACAATATTCGATTGAGCGGTGGACTCAACTATAACATCATCAAGGGTTTGAAGCTCTCGCTCTCGGCAGCTATCGACCACTACAACACTCGTCTCAATACCTTTACGCCAGACTATCTGACCTACAAGAAATTATCCAAGTCAGAAGGACAGAACATCGGCATGACGATGATTCAGAGCGAGAACTATCTCACCTATAAGTTCGACCTCAAGGAAAAGCACTTCTTCGAGTTGATGGGTGGTTTCTCCTACAACCGTGACCAGCTCAACACTGTTGGCGGTTCTGCCTATGGCGGCCCTACCAACCAAATCCACTATGTAGGTGAGGAATGGCCATCATTACGCCAAGACGAATATGGCACCTATGAGGCATTGCAGACGTACAACAGCAACCAGGAAGTACAAGAGATGATGAGTCTCTTCGGTCGCTTAGCATACAACTACAAGCACAAGTACCTGGCAGAATTTTCCCTTCGTTCCGACGGTTCTTCTGTCTTCGGTAGCGACGTGAGATGGGGAACATTCCCTGCTGTGGGCTTGGGCTGGACATTCAGTGACGAACCATTCATGAAAAATCTCTGGTGGCTCAGCTTCGGTAAGTTCCGTGCATCTTGGGGACGCTCTGGTCAGAAGTTCAACGAGGCTTACCTTGCGTTGGGAACCATGAGTACCAGCAACACATTCTTAGGTAATTCAGGTTTGATACCAGGACTTCTCGCAAACAACCAGCTCACTTGGGAGAAAAACGACCAATATGACTTAGGTCTCGACCTTCAGCTCTTCAACTATCGCTTGCAAGTGAAGTTGGATTACTACTACAAATACTCCCATGCCTTGCTGATGCAGACCTCAACCCCAGGAAACTTCTTCTTGGCAGACAAGATGTGGAACAACTCTTCCGCCATATCCAACGAGGGTATTGAGTTTGAGATTTCCGCAGATATCATCAAGCGAAAGAACTGGCAGTGGACACTGGGATTCAACATATCTCACGACCGCAACCTCTTCCGCAAGTCATACGGAGGTGAGGACTTGAGCGACAAGGTATTGGGCCGCCCAGTCTATGGCATCTACACCTATCACGATGAGGGCATCGTACAGAATGAGTCCCAGATACCATATTATTACAACGCATCAGGTAAGCTCGTACCATTGAGCTTCAATAACAGCGAGAACTATCAGTTGCGTGTGGGTGGTCGTAAAATCAAGGACTTCAATCAGGATGGAACCATCGACAACAACGACAAGTACTATGCAGGCAGTACCTTGCCAAGTGCCTTCGGTGGTATCAGCAACCGTGTTTCGTACAAAAACTGGACACTCGACATGATGATGAGCTATACCATCCGTCGCAAAATGATGAACATGGTGAAGAACTCTGCATTCAACTTCACCAAGACCTTCGGCACCATCATGGCAGATCCAAGCAAGGTAACCTTCTGGCAGAAGCCTGGCGATGAGACCGACTATCCATCCTTGGAGTTCGCAGACCAAGGCTACATAGGACAGTTTGATGGCGACATCGACTCCAATATCGAGAATGTCAACTATCTGCGTCTCAAGTCCATTACCTTATCTTATGAGATGCCTGCCAAGTGGTTTAAAAACAAAATCAAGGGACTGAGCCTATATGTCACAGGTCAAAACCTCTTCTTGTGGACCAACTACTCAGGTACAGACCCTGAAGTCGTTGACCCTTACACAGGCAAGGATACGGGTCAGCAGTACCCATTGAACCGTTCAGTAACATTTGGCTTTAACTTAAAATTTTAACAAGACATGAAGAAGAAACTATTTATAGCCGCCATCTGTGCGGCAGGATTGGTGTCATGCGACTTGGAGCAGATTCCAGAGAACCAAGTCACCTTCAACAATGCATTCAAATCAGAAAATGAATTGAATGCCACTACATCCTCCATACTATTCTTCGAGAACGCCTTCTTAGGCAAAAACGATGCCTTCATCGCAGCAGGTGCCAAGGCTGACAATCTCGGTTGGAACAATGAACTACGTGATTGGAACCCACGCTATGCCAAAGACCAAGATGGTCAGTGGACTGGTCTCTACAACGTTATCTATGAGTCAAACTTACTCCTTGACAACATTGGCAAGACAGAAGGTTTGTCGGAAGAACGCTATAATTTCCACAAAGGACAAGCCTACTTTGCCATGGGACTTTCCTATTTTTTCTTGGCACAACGATACGGCGACTGCGTGATCACCAAGAATTCCACCGACATCGTGATGTATGGTCGTTCTCCGATGATAGACGTACTCAACAAAGCTATCAGCAGTGCAGAGGCAGCTTTCAGCATCTTGCCAACATACGACAAGCTAAGAGGTTTGAACAACACTTCCATCACGAGCCGTCAATATGCCTCCAAAGGCAACAGTGCCGCTCTTCTGGCTCAGATTTACGCTTGGAAAGGTAGTGTAGAAGAACTTTACGGTTTACAAGGCAACCCTAAGGAAGACTATCAGAAAGCCATCGACTACGCCACTCTCTTGACAGAAGGTAAAGTGGGCAACTATAGCTTATGCTCTTCTCCTGAAGAACTCTGCAGCAAGCTTTCCCATCCAGAAGAGACAAATCCAGAAGCTATCTTCACCTTGACATTCGACAAGGCACGTTCTGAGGACAGTCAAACACCAAACGACGTGGCAACAGCCTACCTCAGCTGGCCAGTAAAAGAGACAGCACAGATGGGTAACATTCCATACGACAACTATCTGCAACTCTACCCTTCTACCGTCGAGGAAATGTACCCAGACCCATCCGACCAACGTAAGCAAGCCTTCTTCTATGACATCGACAACCCTGTGGAGGTAGATGGTATCCAATATGCCATCCCTTACAAGTTCCGGGAGTGCATCTACACCCAAAACGAGTTCTCAGAGACAGGCAAAGACTTTCGTTCACTGAATGCGGACTACGTGTATTGGCGACTTGCTGACATTATCCTGCTCCGTGCAGAATGTTACAACAAGTTAGGACAGACAGACCTTGCCATCGCAGACCTCAACACCATCCGTAATCGTGCCGGTGCGGAAGCTTATCCATCCATCTATGATGACGGCGACCTCAAGAAAGCCATCTTCAAGGAACGTGAAAAGGAGTTATTTGGCGAGAACGATGAGCGTTACTATGACATCATCCGCAACAACTACATTTTGGAGGAATTACACGGCAAGTTCCAGACCTTGACCGCTAACGACATCCAGAATGGTGCCCTCTTCCTTCCAATTCCAAGCAACGCTTATTCTGATCGTGACGGAAAGGTAACAAACACTATGATACGCCAGACCATCTACTGGATGCGCTACATGTAAATCATCTTAAAATAAAGAAAACAAAAAAATGAAAAAGATATTTCTCCTAATAGTAGTAGTGGTAGCAACCTTAGGGTTCACCACCTCCTGTACCAAGTATAACTTCGCCGACACTGGGACATCCGTCGGCTATCACGATTGCACCATGTGGGACTATTTCAATCAAGATCACTACAACTGGGACTCTCTCGTAATCATGGCAGAGCACGCTGGTCTCCAAGAGATATTTATGGGCACCAGTTCCTATGGCAAAAACTTGACAGTGTTTGGCATGACCAACCACAGCATTCGCCGTTATCTTTTGCAGAAAGGTTATGAACAGATAGCAGATGTACCCGTAGAGGACTGCCGTAACTTCATCCTTTCCTCCATCATCAAGGGCAATCAAGTTATCCAACTCGACGACTTTACACCTGGCATTGCCTCAACGGATCCGAGTACAGTCATCGGACAAGGTGGTAAGACATACACGATGCTCTCTGGAAAACAGCTTTGGATTTACACCTATCGTGAACCATACGGAGGTGTACCACAGGCTGGTCCTAAGAAAATCTATCTTGCCTCCGAAGCTGCAGGAAAAACCAGCGAGGTTGCTTCCTGCAACATTATGACTCAGACAGGAGTCGTACACGCTTTAAGTTATGATTTCACTCCAACAGATTTTTAACAAAATGAAAAGATTATATAGTAAAATCAGTTTCGTGGCAATCACCCTCATCTCACTAATATCACTATCGAGTTGCCATAATATGCCTGTAGGCTATCTCAAGGCTGAAAACGCAGGATATGAACCAGATACCTTGGTTGTCTATCAGGAAGTAGATGAATATGCCCCTCAAGTAACCGACAATTCTCCTTGGACTTCGTATGCTATCCAAGGCGTAGCAGGTACAGTGCCTATCACCTACGAGTTTTACGACGTAGAAGCTACAGAGGGAGGTGATGCCGCTGCTTTCCGTCAAGCCATCCAGGAAGGAACCATCCGTCTTCAAGGTAGTTTGATTCAAGTATTCTATGCTGCCTCCAAGAACTTACCTGTAGGTAGATATAGCATCAGCTTGAAAGTGCAGAACGAGGATCACTCTGCCCTTCTTCCACACATCTTCACCGTCATCATCAAGAAGAACGAGTTCGGAGATTGGGACAATGGTTCCTATGGAGACGAAGACATCGACTATACATCATTAAGAACTAAATAGAAGAAAAAGATATGATGAAAAATATTAGTATATTGCTCTTTGCAGCAATTCTCTCTCTCTTCAACCTTGAGCCTTGCATGGCTCAAGGCAAGAGTAAAGAAGATGTACCAACAGATGCCACCACACAAAGTGGCATTCGTTTTTTCCAAGGCTCTTTCCAGCAAGCCCTCAACGAGGCTAAGAAGCAGCATAAGCCTTTGTTTGTTGATTTCTATGCCCAATGGTGCGGGCCTTGCAAACGCATGGCAAAGACCATTTTCACTCAAGACTCCATCGGAAAGTACTTCAACGAGAAGTTCATCAGCATACAGATTGATGCCGAAAAGCCTGAGAATGTTGCCATTGCCAAACAATACAAGATTGAGGCATTTCCTACCTTGGCATTCATCGCCAATGACGGAAAGGCAATCTCCATATCTGTAGGTGCGATGGGAGCAAATGAGTTGTTGGAAGCTGGCAAAACCGCCGCGGGCGATGTCATCGGATTTAAGGAACTCTACGAACAATACCGTGCCAACCCTTCCGACTTGAACATCCAACAGAAGGTACTACAACAAGCCCCTAAGTTTCTTATGGCACAAGAAGGCATGGATGCCGAGAAATGGGTAGTCAGAATCAGAAAGATGTTCAGTGCCTATATCCAAGCCAAGTTAGGTCCAAGTCTTATCAACCGTACAGACTATCTCATCATCACACAATTAGGTGGCGACGACACCGAACAGCAACAAAAGATAGCTGACTTCATCAACACCAATCTTCCAGCTTGGCAGAAAAATGTCGGCGATGCTGCTGCCTATTATGTCATTGAGTATAATGACAAGCGCATCGAGGACCTTGCCAAGGAAGGAAATCTAAGCTACAAGGACTATGTGGCTAAGATTTCCGGGGAGTACAAGCCTTCCTATTCAGTTATTTCCTTCGTTGGTAATTTCGACCCAGCCAAGTCGTCTGCCAAATATGCCGATGCCATCTATGTCATCTACAAGGACAAGGACATCAAGAAGTACTTGGAGCTGATGGACGACTACTTCAAGTTGATGGGTGAGAACGCCACACCGGCCGACTATGGTAAGGCAGCACAGAATCTTTATTACGCAGCTGGCAAGAAACTCGCTCCTGCCGACCACGAGATTGCCATCAATTGGGTGGAAAAAGCATTGACAGGTGAAACATCCGTCGTTGACCGCATCAACTACCTTGTCATGATTGGCGACAGCTACACGGCGATAAAGAAGTATGAGGATGCCACCAAATACTATCGCCAAGGTTACGTGGAGTCGCTTCAACTCAACAACATGACACAAGTACAGGCAATGATTCAGGCTACTATTGCCCGCAAGTTGGCTACACTTGAACTCTTACAGAAATAAACGGTTTGAAAAGATAAACAGAATGAAAAGGTCTATCTATATTCTTGCATTACAGATGGTAATTACCATCTGTATGCTATTCGTACCGACTTGCAGTCAGGCACAAATCAACGGTTTAGTACAAGGTAAACTCCCTAACGGACTCACCTATTATATATTGCGTGACCCAAGCAACGCTGGAGAGGTCAACTTTTATTTGTACCAGAATGTGGGTGCTATCTTGGAGACAAACAAGCAATATGGTTTGGCACATTTCTTGGAACACATGGCGTTCAATGCCACCGAACACTTTCCTCATGGAGTCATGACTTACCTCCGTGACCACAGTTTGGTATTCAATGCCCAAACAGGCATTAACGAGACCCGATTTCAAGTCAACAATGTACCTGTAGCAGACAGTGAAGTGACGGCATCTATGATGTTGTTGCTCAAAGATTGGTGCAATGGCATCAAGATACTACCCAAGGATGTGGAAAAGGAAGCAAACATCATCTCGGAGGAATGGAGACAAAGTCGCAACGTCAACAAGCGCTTGACGGAAGCCATCGCTCCTTACATCTACAATCACAGTGATTATGCCACCCATAACGTCATCGGTTCAGAAAAACAGATTCATAGTTACACTGCCAAGGACATCAAGACTTTCTACCAGCAGTGGTATCGCCCAGAGTTGCAGTGTGTTGCCATTATCGGTGATATCGAGCCTACAGAATACGAGAAAGAAGTAAAACGTATCTTCGGGGCAATTCCCGCCTCCAAGAAACCTATAACGAGGGAGAATGCACTCATCCCAGAAAATGACACACCCCTCTACTACCGTTTCATTGACAAGGAGAACACTTCGAATTCCGTCGGTATTTACCAACGTAACCTTGCTATAACAGACCCTACAAAACGTGATGTAGTGGGCGACCAACTCAAGGCTCGCCTCTTCCAACGCTTAGCTTCCCAGGAATTGGCTATGCTGCGCAATGATGCAAAGGAAGAATTCATCACAGCCACCGTCAGTTACTCACCATTGGTGCGTCAATATGACCAGAACGCCTGGGACTTCGTACCATATGCTGGCAAGGAACAAGCAGCCCTCAAACAAATCCTTGCTATTCGTGAGCGTATCTATCGCCAAGGATTCGATAGCGAAGAGTTTGAACAAGCCAAGGAAGCCCTCTACAATGAGATGAAACCTCTGATGGAATCTGATAACCTGGGAACTCCCGACAACTGGATGGATGTTTTCAAACAAAACTATCTGTATGGTATGCCGCTGGAATCCTTCCATCAACAGATCAGACGTTCCGTGGAGAGTTTAGTAGATATGGAGGTAGAAGATCTAAATGCTTGGGTTCGTTCCTGGATGAACGACAAAAACCTCAGTTTCATTACCTATTCAGCCAATCCATCCGACATGAACGTGCCATTAGCACAGTTCCAAAAGATTTTGGCTGAAGTAAAGGAAGACCCCGTATTGGCTTTCGACAAACCTGCATCCATCAGTCAACTCATTGACTACAAAATTACACCAGGAAAGATTAACAAGAGTACACTCATCAAGGACATGAATGTAACCGAATGGACCCTTAGCAATGGTGCCAAAGTACTCTACAAATACCTGCCTGATGCAAGAAAGACAATATACTTTGTCGGTTCTGCGATGGGTGGTAACTCATTGGTTACCTCAAAGGATCTCCCCTCAGAGAAAGCAATGCAGTCGCTCATTATGCAATCTGGTCTATACAAGTACAGCCGTAATCAACTCTACGAATGGCTACAGAATAAAGATATCCAACTTTCACTCTCCATCAATGACTACACCGATGGTGTAGGTGGAAATACGACTGTAGCACATGCAGAAGACTTCTTTCAGTACCTCCACTTAGTGTTGACTAAACAGAATTTCAATCCAGCTGTTTTTAATAAGTTTGTGGAGAAAAGCAAGTACCTCTATTCCAATAGGAGCAAGACGGGCATGAGTGCCGTACAAGATTCCATCAACACCATCTTATACCCACCGTCAGAAGACAACCCACGTGAAGACTTGGCATTTTATAATCGTATGAGACTTCAAGATCTACCACGTCTCTTTAACGACCGTTTCGGCAATGCCGCCTATTTCACCTTCTGCTTGGTAGGTGCTTTGCCAGAACAAGAAGCACGCCAGATAATAGAGAAGTATGTGGCTTCCTTGCCTGGGACGCCAGGAGTAGCACCACGTCAGTACAAGTTAAAGAACATCTCTTCACCAAAACGTGAAATAACTTGTGAGTTGGAAGCAGATTTGGAAGGCGACTTAGGAGAAATAGAATTAGCTTTCACCAACGACAAACCACTTTCTGCCAAGGAACAAACCGCCCTCAATGTGGTGAAAGACCTGGTACAAGCTCGCCTCTTCGATGAACTTCGCGAGAAAGAAGGTGGAGTCTATTCCATTGCCGTAGATGCAGACTACCAACAAGTACCTCGTTTCATGGAAGAGTTGAAGATTCATTTCACAACTGAACGTGAGAAAGCTACCAGGATGAAACAACGTGCTTATGAAATCTTGGCAGAGATTCGTACAAATGCTTTCACGGAAGAAAACTTCAAGAAAGTGTATATACCATTAGTCATTGAGCAAGAGGCACAACAGAAAGCTGAGAGAGACACAACAGAAAGCACAGAAGAGACTGATCCAATGCTTTGGATTGCCATGCTCAATGCTTACGTAGAGGGACATAAAAGCAACTCGAAAGACGCGCCAGAGGTAATTAACTTCAGAGATATAACACGCAAAGACGTAGCAGATGTCCTTGACAAGCTTATGGAGGGAGCGAAGAAACGAGACATTACAGTGAAGTCAAAGCAAGAGCAATACTCCGATTTCTAAAGTCAAATTTTATTCACTACCACTAACTGTATGAGAATTTAGGGGAATTTTTCCCCTAATTCTCTCCTCTGTTCGTACGAGAACGGCAGTTTTGGGGGGTGATGAATTAATAAGTTTAATATAAACCGGAATAATAACGATAAAATTTATATATGATGAGAAAGATCGTTTTATTAGCTATGCTTGTATGTACAGGCACTTTTGCGATGGCTCAGAACGAAGCAGAACAAGCAAGAGATAGAGTCAAAGCATTAATAAAGAGTGGTGTAACAGATATTACCAAACTTCTTCCAAAACATGAGAGTGAAGACGAAGAAGATTTAGATGATGACGAAGAGGTTCCTACCACCGATCCATTAGCAGGAAAAGATGAGGACTTCGTAAGAGGGTATAATGACTCCAGACGTAAGGCTTACGAGGAGCAGAAAGCATCTTTTGCAGAAGCAGGTATAGATTTTCGTAAAACAGCTTTAGGAAAATTAAAACAAGATTCCGTAGGTATTTTTGCTAATATCGACAATAAACTTGTGGCTATGAAACATATAGACTTCAAGGAAATTGAAAGAACTGGATATACCAATCCGTTTAAAGACAAGGAACTTATCACATTTGAAGGCAAGACTTCGCCATATGCATTTACTGGTGGCAAGGCTATTTTTCGCATATATTTTACGCATGACAGAAACAGTATTTCTGAGTATTATGATATGTTCTCCAGCGACTATACCATAGACGATTTCTTTGTGGCAAAATTCAAACTTATTGGGAAAGGAAGACAAATGACCAGTGCTGTGGTTCACTCCAATAAAATTATAGGTGCTAAAGAAGATAAATCTGTAAAATTAAACATAAAAAAAGTGTCCGACAACATTTATGATATGATAGTAGAAGGACAACCTGGAGAATATTGCCTTACCTACAACAATAAGAAAGGAGACACAAGCAATGGTATGAAGGACTCAGGCAGTAAGAAGGTCTTTGATTTCACTATAAAATAGCACCACTATAATTATTGAAGAAATTATCAAGTATAACGAACAGTTCGTAGCCAACAAAGGCTATGAGAAGTATTTAACAAGCAAGTATCCATACAAGACAAGAAACTTGCTATCTTGTCTTGTATGGATACCAGACTTACGGCACTCCTGCCAGCAGCCCTCGGACAGAAAAATGGAGATGCTAAACTCACCTACCTTAACTATTAGTCCAAGTGCAGGCAAAACGTGAGATGCAGTCTTAAATCCATTGCGACCATTTAGTTTTGCATCAAATTCATTTTTTCTGTTACTCTTTTTCTCTTTATATAATAATGTGTAATCCTCTATTTTCATCTTTTCTATTCTTTTTCTAATACTAAAAATATAATTTTGTGTTAAATTCTGTTTCTTCTTAGTTACATTCTGTATTTTTATCGTTATATTTGTAAATAAATAAAAGACTAATAATTATGACTAATAACTCATTTTCAATAAGATTGCGAGAAGCACGCCTGATGATGAAGCTCAGTATGGATAAACTTGTAGCGCGAACCAACGGAGCCATCACCAAGCAAAGTATATCCCGTTATGAGAAAGGCATCATGCGCCCCAAGCGTGATGCTCTGCGAGCCATAGCTCAAGCCCTCAATATCAGCGAGGAATACTTTAAAGGAACCAATCTCAAAATAGATATTCCAATGCTTCGCACCACTTCAGACGGAAAACTATCAGAGGAAGAATTGCAGTCTCTTGAAGCCCGTCTTTCGTTTTGGGCAGAGCAGTATTTTACCAAGGAACGTCTGGTACAAAGTGTTTCTAAACCAGATAAGGAAGCTAAAAGGTTTGAAAGAGTTATTTTTAGAAATCCTATCAGAGGCACAAAGGTTTCCACCTTGGAGGATGCAATCCATGCCGCCGACTTGTTGCGTGAACAATGGCATAGTGGGGATGGACCGATAGCCAGTATCCTTCGGTTAATAGAGCGAAAGGGCATCAAAATCTTATCTACAGAATTGCCTGATGGAGTATGGGGAATGAGTACGTGGGCAGATAAGTACCATCCCCTGATCGTTCTCGATATGCGTCCGGCGAAAACAACGATAGAACGTCTCCGCTTCACGGCAGCTCATGAGTTAGCACATCTTCTTTTGACATTCCCTGCAAATCCAGAGTTGGATGTAGAGAAATGTTGTAACAAATTTGCCGGCTTCTTCCTCTTTACCAAGCAGGCTTTAATCGAAGAAATGGGCGGCGAGAAGCGCGATGAACTTCTGCTTGAGGAGATGATAGATCTCAAGGAAGTTTATGGAATATCGATTGGAGCCCAAGTGCATGCAGCCTGGGACATCCGTATGATTTCCCGAGAACACTACGACTGGTGGTTTGATGAGAGATTAAAGAAGAACAGGCTGGAAGTAGGTTGGGGGGAATATAAATTCCCTGAGACTATCGGAAGAGAGAAGAGGCTGGAAATGAGGATTAATGAAATAGAAAGAAGAAAATGAATATGCAGAATGAAAGTCAAAATATAGAATATAAGGAATCATGGCGTGATGAATATCTGAAATGGATATGTGGTTTCGCCAATGCCCAAGGTGGGCGTATTTATATCGGTGTAAACGACCAGAAAGAAGTAATCGGTTTATCTGATGCCAAACGGTTGTTGGAAGATATTCCTAACAAGATAGTTCGCAGTATAGAATTATGGAATTATGGATTGTTGCCAAAAGAGTTGACTCCTGCAGCTTTGTTGCAGAAGCATTCTTCTTATCCTCGTAACCATAATATTGCTAATGTTTTTTACAAAGCAGGCTTTGTGGAGTCATGGGGACGTGGTTTCAAGAAGATTGCCGAGGAGTTTGAACGTGCCAGCTTGCCATTGCCAACGATAGAAGAAAATGGAGGTGGCGTGATGGCGATTATTCAGCGCAAAACGATAGATGAAGTTATTGCAGAGCGTGGCGGGGATGGCGGCGTAAATGGCGGAGATGGCGGTAATGTTGGCGGTAATGTGGCGGTAATGAAACTATCTTATCGTCAGCAACTTATCCTTTCTTTCATAGCAAAGCATTTCGATATTACCGCCAAACAAATGTCGGTAATGTCGGGAATTCCTCAGCGCACTATAGAAAGAGAACTATCTTTGTTGCAAAAAGCTGATATGATTTGTCATATTGGAGCTCCACGTACAGGAAGATGGAAACTGTTAAAACAGATTGATTTTGATTCAAAATAGAAAGATATGAAGCAGAATAATAATGAATAAATTGTCTTCGATGTGTTTGGTATTCTTTAACTAAAATCATTAGTAGAGAAAATTGATTAAATTCGATAATGGTAAATTGAAAATGACAGAATTAATATCACATATATATCAAGATAATGTAGGTCATTGGATTATACAATCTAATGAGGAACATTCTGTTGGTGTAGCTAAGCTTGCTTCTCGCTTTGCTGGTGAATTTGGCATGAATGAATGGGGAAAAGTTTTAGGACAGCTTCATGATAAGGGTAAAGAATCACATGCTTTTCAGCAACATATTAAAAAAGAGAGTGGATATGAGCCTGATATTAATGTTTTTGGTAATTATAACCATGCATTTATTGGTGGAGTTTTGGCACGAAGACTTTATGGTAAATCTGCTGATATTTTCTTCGTTAATCAAATTGTGTCTCATCATACAGGCTTACATGATTATGATGAGATAGAAGGAATTCTTAATC
>OGKS01000993.1_pt1 | contig 14718 bp, 6 predicted proteins | sample 1572491 | NCBI WGS metagenome assembly OGKS01 (sample SAMEA2582153, study PRJEB24529) | metagenome | biome: Human gut stool | place: China | collected 2011
AGGCAATAAGCAGCTTATTACTGTTACGACCAAAGCTGGAAATTACTTTTACATCTTGATTGATAGGGCGAATGAGGACAAGGAGACTGCTGTTCACTTTCTGAATCAGGTGGACGATGCAGACCTTGCGGCGCTGATGGAAGATGGAAAAACCAAAGAGGAGATGCCTGCGGTATGCAGCTGTTCAACAAAATGTGAAGCAGGGGCGGTCAATACGGCCTGCCCGGTCTGCGCAACTGATAAGAGTAAATGTACGGGCAAAGCACCGGAACCTCCGGCAGAAACATCGGAGCCGGAAAAGGAGAAGCCTGCCGGATTGAACCCGGCTGCGCTGGTCCTTTTGCTGGCTCTGCTGGGAGGCGGTGGCGTATTTGCCTACTTGAAGCTCGTTAAGAACAAGCCTAAGACCAAGGGCAATGACAGTCTGGACGATTATGATTATGGCGAGGAAGATTCCGAGGAATGGGAAACCGAGGGTGAGGAGTCGGAAGAACCGGATGCTGACGGGGGCAGCACAGAAGAAGATGATGAGGACAGTGTGAAATGACCCGTTTCACAGACAGTCCCTATGAACGCATGATGATACGCAGGCCGGAGGGCGGGAAGGAAACTTCCCGTCCTCCTTCTTTACCCCACAGCCACCCCTGCTATGGTTGCGGGAATTATGGAAGACCCTGCGTAGGTATCTGCCATCGTGAGATGGAACGCTGGCTTAAAGAAAGGAAACGAAAAAAATGAGTGTTCTGATTACATTTATTAAACTGATTTCTGTTTTTGATTTACTGGTGATTGCCGTGTATTTTGGCGGCGACATTCTTTCTACCATGTTAAACAAACTTCGGAGAACGCCAAAGCAAGATGACCCCTTTGATTTCTCCTTAGATACCGTGACAGTTTCATTGTCCATAGATTCTATCCGTCAGCTTTATTCCGGTGACGCGGCAGATTTTGTGAAAGAAAAGATCCTGCCAAATGTGGAGAAAACAATGGATGTTTTGACGGATCAGGAACAGGCAGCAGCCTGTCTGCTCTTATCTGCTCTGATCGGTTTTCTTGCAGCAGAAGCTCCTATGGATGAACAGAGCTTCCCTATGGTAATGGAACTTTTGAACTGTATGGAGGGGGAAAAAGAGGATGGTTGTCAGGATGCAGTAGATATTTTGTTTGAAGATACTGTCAGCAATACCCACCGTCATGAAGAATATTACAGCAATTATCAACGCTACCAGCTGATGCAGGTGGATAAAACCCGTGTCATTTTGGCTTGCCGCATCATCATCAATGACCTGCTGGGGAAACTGTACCGCTATGATTATCGGTTTGGCTATAACCTGCTTTTGGATGAGGAAAACAGCATTGAGAAAAAGCTGCACACGCCTGTGCGAGAAGAATGGGAGGATGAAGATTATGAAACTTGTAATTGCTGAAAAGCCATCAGTTGCCCAGAGTTTGGCGGCGGTGATCGGCGCAACCGTCCGTAAGGACGGGTATCTGGAGGGTAACGGCTGGCGTGTCAGCTGGTGCGTGGGTCATCTGGCCGGTCTTGCAGATGCAGACAGCTATGACCCCAAGTATGCCAAGTGGAGATATGATGACCTGCCTATCCTGCCGGAACATTGGCAGATGGTAGTGGGAAAGGATAAGAAAAAGCAGTTTGATATTCTGAAAAAGCTGATGAACGCCCCGGATGTGACGGAAGTGGTAAATGCCTGCGATGCCGGACGCGAGGGCGAGATGATCTTCCGTAGCGTCTATGAGCTGGCAGGTTGCAAGAAGCCTATGAAAAGGCTCTGGATTTCTTCGATGGAGGACTCTGCCATAAGGGAAGGCTTTGCAAACCTGCGCCCCGGTGCGGATTATGACGGACTTCGGGATGCTGCCCTCTGCCGTGCCAAGGCCGACTGGCTGGTGGGGATCAATGCGACAAGGCTTTTTTCCGTGCTGTATCACCGAACCCTCAACATCGGGCGCGTGATGTCCCCGACGCTGGCGCTTATTGTTCAGCGAGAAGCTGAGATCGACACCTTTCAGCCGATTCCCTTTTATACCGTGGCGCTGGAGCTGCCCGGTCTTACCGTATCCGGGGAGCGCATGGCGGATAAGGCCGCTGCTGAGCAGCTGAAAGAAGCCTGTCAGGGTGTAAATGTCACAATCAAAAAGGTGGAGTGCAAGGAAAAGTCCGAAAAGCCGCCTGCCCTCTATGACCTGACTACTCTGCAAAGAGATGCCAACCGCCTGCTTGGATTTACAGCCCAGCAGACCCTGGACTATCTGCAAAGCCTGTATGAAAAGAAGCTCTGCACCTATCCCCGTACTGACAGTCGCTATCTGACTGGCGATATGGCAGACAGCCTGCCGGTGTTGGTGAATCTGGTTGCCAATGCTATGCCGTTTCGCAAAGGGATCGCCATTACCTGTGATCCGCAGACAGTCATCAACGATAAGAAAGTAACCGACCACCACGCAGTAATCCCTACCAGAAATCTCAAGGATGCAGACCTTTCTGCCCTTCCTGCGGGAGAAAAAGCGGTGCTGGAGCTGGTGGCCCTGCGTCTGATGTGCGCCGTAGCCCAGCCCCATATCTATTCGGAAACCGTTGTGATTGCAGCGTGTGCCGGTGGGGAGTTTACCACAAAAGGAAAAACAGTGAAGCACCCCGGATGGAAAGCACTGGAGGACGCTTATCGTGCCAAAATGAAGGATACAGAGCCGAAAAAAGAGGGCGTAGAGAAAGCCCTGCCGGAGCTGACCGAAGGACAGACACTTTCGGTTTCTGCGGCAATCGTCAAAGAAGGCAAAAGCAGTCCGCCTCAGCACTTTACGGAGGACACCCTATTGTCCGCAATGGAGACTGCCGGAAAAGAGAATATGCCGGAGGACGCCGAGCGAAAAGGTCTGGGGACACCGGCCACCCGTGCCGGTATTTTGGAAAAGCTGGTATCTGCCGGTTTTCTGGAACGAAAAAAGAGCAGGAAAACGGTGCAGCTTCTCCCTTCCCACGATGCAGTTTCCCTGATCACAGTGCTGCCGGAACAACTGCAATCGCCGCTTCTGACTGCCGAGTGGGAGTACCGCCTGGGCGAGATCGAGCGCGGGCAGCTTGCCCCGGAGGAGTTTTTAGACGGGATCAGCACCATGCTGAAAGATCTGGTGGGGACTTATCAGGTCATCAAGGGAACCGAGTACCTGTTCACTCCGCCCCGTGAGGTGGTGGGCAAATGCCCTCGCTGCGGCGGTGAAGTTGCAGAACTGCAAAAAGGCTTCTTCTGTCAGAATGATTCTTGCAGATTTGCAATCTGGAAAAACAACAAATGGTGGGCTGCCAAGAAAAAACAGCCGACCAAGGCTGTGGTGTCTGCGCTGCTGAACGATGACCGTGTCCGTGTGACGGGGCTATATTCGGAGAAAACCGGCAAGACCTACGATGCCACTGTGGTTTTGGAGGACGATGGACAGTATGCCAATTTCAAGCTGGAATTTGACCAGCGGAAAGGAGGCAGCCGATGAAGCTCTCTTTAGTGGAACGGGAAACCATTCTCCTCTATAACCAGGCAGAACCAATGGCTGAGGTCTACACCCACGATCCCCGTCTGATGGAGAAGCTGGAACTGCTGGCAAAAAAGCACCCCGACCAGATCACCCGAAAGGACGCCCATAACTTTACCGTCCCCAAGCGGTGTGTATCAGTCCGGGAGCCATACAGCGCCGAGCGCCGCAAAGCTGCCAGTGAGCGTGCGAAAGCCGCCGGATACCAGCCCCCTGTGAAAAAGTCCGGCAGTTAAAGGCACATGGCAGAGAATGTATTTGAAGCAGTCAAGCAGTCGGTCAGCACCAGAGAAGCGGCAGAGTTTTATGGGATCGAGGTCAAACGAAATGGCATGGCCTGCTGTCCCTTTCACGATGATAAGAACCCCAGCATGAAGGTAGACCAGCGGTTCCACTGCTTTGGCTGCGGTGAAGATGGGGATGTGATCGACTTTACCGCAAAGCTCTTTAACCTCTCCCCAAAAGAAGCGGCGGAGAAACTGGCACATGACTTTGGCCTGATCTATGACAGTCAGGCCCCGCCCCGCAGGAGATATGTCCGGCAAAAAACCGAGGCACAGAAGTTTCGGGAGGATCGACAGCGCTGTTATCGCGTACTGTCCGATTACTACTATCTGCTGAAAAAATGGGAAGCCGACCGTTCTCCCAGGACACCGGCGGAAGAACCGCACCCCCGTTTTGTGGAAGCAATCCAGAAGAAAGCCTATGTAGAGTACCTGCTGGACCTTTTTCTTTATGAAAGTGAAGAAGAACAAAAGGCATGGATTGCAGAACACACAGCAGAAATCACACACTTGGAAAGGAGATTGAAAATCATGGCTGAGAACAAACCCACCAACCGAGAACGGCTAAGGGAAATCACAGATGGCATCGAGCAGGGCATCAAAGAACTGTTTGAAAGCAAAAAGTATATGCGTTATCTGTCCGTCATGTCCCGATTTCACCGCTATTCGGTAAACAACACCATGCTCATCTATATGCAGAAGCCGGACGCCACTTTGGTAGCCGGATACAATAAGTGGAAAGACCAGTTTGAGCGTCATGTAAAAAAGGGCGAGCATGGCATTACCATCATCGCCCCCACACCATATAAGAAGAAAATCGAGGAGCAGAAGCTGGACCCGGATACCAAGGCTCCGATTTTTGATAAAGACGGAAAGATCGTCACAGAGGAAAAAGAAATCGAGATCCCCATGTTTCGCCCGGTCAAGGTCTTTGATGTGAGCCAGACCGACGGGAAACCTTTGCCGGAGCTTGCATCATCCCTTTCCGGAAATGTGCCAAATTATGAGGCATTCATGGAGGCCCTGCGCCACAGCGCACCGGTGCCGATTACTTTTGAAGCAATGGCCGCCGATACGGACGGCTATTTTTCTGCCGATCATCAGAAAATTGCCATTCGTCAGGGCATGAGTGAGGTTCAGACGGTTTCAGCAACGGTCCATGAAATTGCTCACAGCAAGCTGCATGACCATAAAAAGCAGGAAAATGAAGAAGGAGCAGAGAAAAAGAGCCGCCGCACGGAAGAAGTAGAAGCAGAAAGCATCTCCTATGCAGTCTGCAAATATTTTGGCATCGAGACAGGAGAAAACAGCTTTGGCTATATTGTCAGTTGGAGTCAGGGCAAGGAACTGAAAGAGTTGAGAGCCAGTTTGGAGATCATCAACAAAACCTCCGGCACTTTGATCTCCGACATTGAGCGCCACTATAAGGAAATCTGCAAAGAGCGCGGAATCGACCCTCATGCAAAGGTAGAGCCGGAGCCCGCCCCGATAGAGCAGCCAGAAGATGCCACTAAGGTATCTGATAGACAGCCAACCAGCAATCTGACCTACTATGTAGCAGAGTGCATGGAATTTCCAAACCTCGGAGAATACCACGATAACCTGTCTTTGGAGGAAGCTGTCCGCATTTATCAGGAGATTCCGGCAGAACGAATGAACGGGATCAAGGGCATTGGTTTTGAGCTGAAAGACGGAAGCGACTATGAAGGACCTTTTCCGATTTTGACCGGCCAGACCATTGACCTGGACACCATCCAGGCAATCGACTATTACCGTGATAATCCTCTGGTGCAAAAAGCGGTAAAGGAACTGGCTACGGCAATGCCAGAAATGGAAGTGCTGGGGGCGGATGCCAACCAGCAGGAGGCTTTGTTTCTGATTGACGATGCCACCTATCTTCATATCCAATCCTGTGACAGCGGCTGGGACTATACCCTTTACGATGCCGCGTCCATGAAAGAGCTGGATGGTGGTCAGCTGGATATGCCGGAGATTTCCCGCATGAAGGCAGTTCTCCAGATTTGTGATGACAACGATTTGGGCAGAGACTCGGTAAAATACGCACCGTTGTCCATGATTGAGACCTTGCAGGAAGCTGCCTACCAGCAGATGCAGGCAGAGGTCAGTCAGATGGCTGCTTCTTCCCAGCTGCCGGAAGCACAGGAGCAGGCACTGGATGAATACCCCATGCCGGATGAGCAGGTCTCCACACCAGATATGCAGGAATACGGCTACTCCTATGATGGGATGTTCCCTGTTACCAGAGAGCGGGCGCTGGAACTGGATGCCGCCGGTTTGACCGTCTATGTGCTGCATGAGGACAATACGGAGAGCATGGTGTTTGACCCGCAGGAAATCATGGATCATGGCGGTCTTTTTGGCATGGACCGTGAGGAATGGGAGAAAAGCCCTCAGTTCCACGAAAAGGTCATGGAGCGTCAGGAACATCAGCAGGAACGCGAACAGGCATTTCTATCCCAGAACAGAGATTGCTTTGCTATCTATCAGGTGAGCCGTGACGATCCGCAGAATGTGCGCTTTATGAATCTGGATTGGTTAAAGTCCCATGACATTTCCATAGACCGCAGCAATTATGACCTCATTTACACAGCTCCGCTGAGGGAGTCTGGCACGGTACCGGAGCAGCTGGAAAAACTATATGAGCAGTTTAATCTGCAAAAGCCGGCGGATTTTCACAGTCCTTCTATGAGTGTCAGTGACATCGTTGCGATCAAGCAGGACGGTAAGGTATCCTGTCATTACTGTGACAGTGTTGGTTTTACCCAGATCCCCGGATTCCTGCCGGAAAATCCGCTGAAAAATGCGGAGATGGCCGTGGAGGACGATTACGGCATGATCGACGGTATCATCAACAATGGCGCAAAAGAGCCTACGGTGGCAGAGCTGGAACAGCAGGCCCGCAACGGTCAGCCCATTTCCCTCATGGATTTGGCTGCCGCTGCCCATCGGGAGGAACGGGAAAAGAAAAAGTCCGTCATGGAGCAGCTGAAAAGCCAGCCCAAGGCAGAACACAAAAAGATAGCGCCAAAAAAGAGTGCGGAAAGGGAGATTTGATATGGGAAACTTTACTTTTGAGGAAATGAACCTGATGTGCATTTACAATACCGGCAGCCGCACCGGACTGATCGACAGCCTGCGTGAGATGCGCGGCGAGCTGGCCCCGGAGGAAACCGAGCTGCGGGAGTTGACAGACAGCGCACTGGGCAAGCTCCAGGCCATGAGTGATGCCGAGTTTGCCGAGCTGGAGTTGTATCCGGATTTTGACCAGTAAACACCATAATCGCAGGGATGGGGTGGCAATATGCCACCCCACCTTTTTACCCCAAAACTGAAAGGAGGACAGAACACTATGCCAACCAAAGCTGAACTATATGCACAGATGGCGGAGAAGGTAACAACGCAGCTCACGGGGAGCTGGCAGGAATGGGCAGGGTTTCTCACCACTGCTTCCCGCCTTTACAAGTACCCGTTCCATGAGCAGTTGATGATCTACGCCCAGCGTCCGGACGCCACCGCCTGTGCAGAGTACGATTTGTGGAATGAAAAGATGGGCCGGTATGTAAGGCGCGGCTCCAAGGGAATCGCTCTGGTGGACGATTCCGGGGACAGACCCCGCCTGCGCTATGTTTTTGATATTTCCGACACCGGAACCCGTGAACATTCCTGCACTCCCTGGCTGTGGCAGCTGGAGGAGCGCCATTTGGATTCGGTGCAGGCCATGCTTGAGCGCACCTATGATGTTTCCGGTGATGACCTTGCCGGACAGCTCACTGAGGTAGCCGGAAAACTGGCTGAGGAATACTGGACGGAGCATCAGCAGGACTTCTTCTATATCGTTGACGGTTCCTTTTTGGAGGAATATGATGAGTATAACATCGGAGTGCAGTTCAAGGCAGCCGCCACCGTCAGCATCACTTACGCTTTGATGTCCCGCTGTGGACTGGAGCCGGAACGCTACTTCGACCACGAAGATTTCATGGCAATCTTTGATTTCAACACCCCGTCCACCATCGGGGCGCTGGGAACAGCGGTCAGCCAGATCAACCAGCAGGTGCTGCGGCAGATCGGCGTTACCGTCCGAAATGCAGAGCGCGAAGCCAACCAAGAAAGGAGCAAACAAGATGAACAATCCCATGACCTATATCCAGAACGGAGACTATCTGATTCCCGACCTGAAGCTGAGCCAGCAGCCGGAGAAAACCCTGGGCAAGTACGGCAGGATGAGGAAAACCTACCTGAAGGAACACCGTCCCATCCTCTACAACCAGATGCTGCTGAACGAGAAGTTGTACCAGCACCTTCTGGAGATCGACGAGACCGCCCAGAGCAGACTGGAGCAGATGATGCCCCAGCTGGCGAAAGAAGCGGGAGCCACCGAGGAATTGAAAGCCAGCGATCCCATGAAGTGGGTGGGGCTGATGAACAACTGCAAAGCCCAGGCAGAGGAGATCCTGATGGCGGAGCTTATCAACAGCTGACTCTAAACCTGTTCCTCTCCGAAGCGGAACAGATCCAATCCATAGATGAAGCAGAGAATGTAGCGCATACATCCTCTGCTTTTTCTTTTGCCCAAAATGACATCGACCATGTGCTGCGTTTGGGCGGCAATACAGACCGTCAAAGGGAGCGTGTGGTTGCAGCCTTTGAAAAGCAGAAAACCACCGCTGAGATTGCCGAGATACTGAAAACGCTGTACCACGGCGGCAATGGCCTTGGCAGTGTGAGCGCATGGTATGCCGAGGATGGTATCCATCTTTCCCATGGGAAGTCTGTCCGTTATGACAGGTCTGCCCAGGTCATTTCTTGGGAGAGCGCCGCAGAGCGTATCGGGGAGCTTTTGGAAAGTGGTCAGTTTGCCTCCAATGTGGAGCTTGCAGAAGCGGCAGGCTATGAACGCTCCCTCCTCTCGGAAAAGCTCTGGCATCTGTATCACGATCTCAGTGAGGACGCCAGAAAAGACGGATATTTGTCCTGCCTGTCAGAGATCAAAGGCAATGGTTTCCCGGAGGAGACCCGCCGCCTGACGGAGCAGCTGAGTGACCCGGCTTTCCGCCAGACCCTCAAGGAAGAATACGCCGCCTTCTGGACTGCCTATCAGCAGGACCGTGACCTGTTGCGTTTTCACTATCACAGACCAAGGGAGATCTGGGAGAACTTGAAGGACCTTGACCTGCCGCGCAGGACCTTTTCTTCAGACCTTTCCCAAGTGCCAACAGTTCAGCACTTCATTACCGAGGATGAGATCGACGCCGCTATGACCGGCGGCAGCAGTTTCGCCGGAGGAAAAGGCCGTATCTATGCGTTCTTCATGGCAAACCATACGGATAAGGAGAAAGTGAGATTCCTCAAAGACGAGTATGGCATTGGCGGACGCTCTCATGCCCTGTCCGGCGCAACACACAGCGGCGAAGATCACGATGGGAAAGGACTGCACTATAAAAAGCAGGACTGCCCGGATGTTCACTTGAACTGGGAAAAGGTTGCCAAGCGCATTACCTCTCTTGTCCAGAAAGGCCGCTATCTTACCGAACAGGAACAGGCGCAGTATGACAAAATCCAGGCTGAAAAGGAATTGGCAGAAGAAGATACCATCCAAGCCCAGCAGCCGAAGGTGGAGAAAGAAACGCCAAAGCCTACCCTTCGGGAGCAGTTTGAGCAGTATAAGCCTGTGGTGACTGCCGCCATTTCCGAGGATACCGCATACCGCAATGCCTGCGGGCATTCTGACCGTGAAAATGCTGTCATCGAGGGCAATGCCGCTGTGCGCCGTGCGGTCCTTGGTTCTAAGGATATGGAGCTGATCCGCCTCTATTCGGATGTGCCGGAGTTCCGACAGCGACTGCACCGGGAAGTGATCGACGAAACCTATCCAAAGCTCCATGAACTTCTGCGCCCTCTTTCTCAGGAAGATATTGATACTGCCATTTGTGCATGGAACGGCAATATCGAGAGTAAACACGCTGTCGTCCGTTATATGAAAGACCATGCAAGAGAGAAAGATACCGCTGCATGGCTGGCTCAGGAATACGGCGGCAGTAACAGCAACAGCCTGTTCGTTGTCCGTGCCGGCAGCCCGGAGGAAACGCAGCTGCCCTGGCCGAAGGTACAGCGCAGGCTTGCCCAGCTTATTCAGGAGGATCGGTTCTATACCGAAGAAGAACAGGACCGTTTTGACGACATCGACCCAATCGCCATCCGGGAAGCTCTGGAGGAAAGAGGGATCGTCAACGGCCAGGTGGCAGACCCGGAAAAACTGGACAATGCCCCGTTTATCCAACAGGTGATGTCAGATGCCGAGACAGAGCAGACTTCCGAAGTTTCCATTTCCGATGAGGAATATGACGCAGTTCGCCGCCCAATTCCGCAAAGAACCTCCTATGACCCAGCCGCCCCGGTCTATGCCGTGGGCGATACCGTGTATATCGAGGATGACGCCTATCAGATCACCGAGCTGCGGGAGGACACCGTACAGCTTCTGCCCACTGGGATGGTATATCCCATCTACCGGGCAGAGCGCAAAGAACAGTTCGAGCAGCTGCTTCGGGCAGACCGCCGCAATGCTTACTATACCGAGTTTCTTCCTACTGACCCGGACAAGGCAGATCAGGACTTGCGGGATGTATTGGCTCATGGACTGATGGATGAAGCGGATAAAAAGCAGATTTCCACGCTGCTGCAATCCGGCAGGAGCAACAGCGAGATCGCCTACTGGCTGAGCAGAGCCTATTCCGGTGAGATCGAGACACTGAATCTGGAGACCGGCGATATTGCCGATTACCGTACCACGGCACAGGGCATGGAGCTGGAAGTCATGGATGCAGAGGAAAAGCGTCTGGCTATGCTGTATTTCCGCTGGGATGAGGTTGCGCCTTTGCTGCGCGGGATGTATGCCCGTCAGCAGGACGGTTTTGGACAGGAGCAGCCCCAACCGGCTACCGAATCCCCGACCTTCCATTCCGAGACCATGGCCGTCTATCCGGGCGATAAGAACAATCTGCCTTATGATGTGGTGGTGGAACGACTGCATATCGAGGAGCCGGAGCCACCAGCCCCTGTGACTGAGCCGGAGAAAACCTTTGAGGAAGTGTTGGATGAACACCCGGTTTCCATTCAGGTCAATGGCCAGTGGCAGACCTTCCCCAATGCCAAAGCTGCCGAGGAAGCATCTTATGAGGAATACAAGGCTAACCTGCGCCGCAATGCAAAAAACTTCCGCATTACCGATGAGCATTTGGGCGAAGGCGGTCCGAAAGCCAAGTTCCAGGCAAATGTCAATGCGATTCGTTTGCTGAAAGAGTTGGAAGCTGCCGGACAGCAGGCAAGCCCCGAACAGCAGGAGGTTCTTTCTCGATATGTGGGCTGGGGCGGTCTCTCTGATGCGTTTGACCCGGAGAAACCGGTATGGGCTTTAGAGTATGCCCAGCTAAAAGAACTGCTGACCCCGGAGGAATATGCCGCCGCCAGAAGCTCTACCCTCAACGCCCATTACACCAGCCCTACGGTCATTCAGGCCATCTATGAAGCGGTGGACCGTATGGGATTTGAGACCGGAAATATTCTGGAGCCGTCTATGGGTGTGGGCAATTTCTTTGGTATGCTGCCGGAGAAAATGCGAAACAGCCGTCTGTACGGCGTGGAGCTGGACCCTGTTTCCGGGCGCATCGCAAAGCAGCTCTATCCCAAGGCGGACATCACAGTAGGCGGCTTTGAGACCACCGATAGGCGTGACTTCTTTGACCTTGCCATCGGCAATGTACCTTTCGGTCAGTATCAGGTCAATGACAAAGCCTACAACAAGCTGAATTTCAGTATTCACAACTACTTTTTCGCCAAAGCACTGGACCAGGTGCGTCCCGGCGGCGTGGTGGCTTTTGTAACCTCCCGCTATACTATGGACGCCAAGGATTCCACCGTGCGCCGCTATCTTGCCCAGCGTGCCGAGCTGCTGGGAGCTATCCGTCTGCCTAATGACGCGTTCAAAAAGAATGCCGGTGCCGAGGTGGTATCAGACATCATCTTCCTCCAAAAGCGGGACCGCCCGCTGGACATCGTGCCGGAATGGACTCAAACCGGACAGACGGAGGACGGATTTGCCATCAACCGGTATTTTATCGACCACCCGGAAATGGTGCTGGGCAGACAGGAGCCGGTAAGCACTGCTCATGGTATGGACTACACCGTAAACCCTATCGAGGGACTGGAGCTTTCCGACCAGCTGCATGATGCGGTGAAGTATATTCATGGCACTTATCAGGAGGCAGAGCTGCCGGAGCTGGGCGAAGGCGAAGCTATTGACACCTCCATTCCTGCCGACCCCAATGTGAAGAACTATTCCTATGCCATTGTAGACGGGCAGGTGTACTACCGGGAAAACAGCTGTATGGTGCGTCCTGACCTCAACGCCACCGCAGAAGCCCGTGTAAAAGGTCTTGTGGGACTGCGTGATTGTGTGCAGGAACTGATCGACCTTCAGATGGATGCAGCGGTTCCGGACAGCACCATTCGGGAGAAGCAGTCGGAACTGAACCAGCTCTATGACGGCTTTTCTGCCAAATACGGTCTCATCAATGACCGTGCAAACCGACTGGCCTATGCAGATGATTCTTCCTATTACCTGCTCTGTGCGCTGGAAGTCATCGACGAGGACGGGAAACTGGAACGTAAGGCAGATATGTTCACCAAGCGGACCATCAAGCCCCATCAGGCGGTGGCTGTGGTGGATACGGCAAGTGAAGCACTGGCGGTGTCCATCTCGGAAAAAGCCTGCGTGGATATGGACTATATGAGCCAGCTTACCGGAAAAACAAAAGAAGCACTGGCTGGAGAACTGCAAGGCGTGATCTTCCGTGTACCGGGACAGTTGGAGCAGGACGGAACGCCTCATTATGTGACTGCTGATGAATACCTCTCCGGCAATGTACGCCGCAAACTGCGTCAGGCGCAGCGGGCCGCACAGCAGGACCCGGTTTATGCAGTCAATGTGGAAGCTCTTACCGCCGCCCAGCCCAAAGACCTGGATGCGTCGGAGATCGAGGTGCGTCTGGGCGCTACCTGGATTGACAAGGAATATATCCAGCAGTTTATGTATGAGACCTTTAATACCCCGTTTTATCTCCAACGCAGTATCGAGGTCAACTATTCGTCCTTTACCGCTGAATGGCAGATCAAGGGGAAATCTTCCGTATCCTACAACGATGTGGCAGCCTACACCACCTACGGAACCAGCCGTGCCAATGCCTACAAGATTTTGGAGGACAGCCTGAACCTGCGAGATGTCCGTATCTATGACACCATAGAGGACGCAGACGGAAAAGAGCGCCGCGTGCTGAACGCCAAGGAGACCACCCTGGCTGCCCAAAAACAGCAAGCTATCCGGGAAGCCTTTAGGGACTGGATCTGGAGAGACCCGGAACGCCGCCAGACTTTGGTGCGCCAGTACAACGAAGAAATGAACTCTACCCGTCCCCGTGAATATGATGGCAGTCATATCACTTTTGGAGGGATGAACCCGGCCATTACCCTGCGGGAACACCAGAAAAGCGCCATCGCCCATGTGCTGTATGGAGGAAATACCCTGTTGGCACACGAAGTAGGCGCAGGTAAAACCTTTGAGATGGTGGCCGCTGCGATGGAAGCCAAACGCCTGGGACTGTGCCAGAAATCTCTTTTTGTGGTTCCAAACCACCTGACCGAGCAGTGGGCGTCGGAGTTTCTGCGCCTCTATCCTTCCGCCAATATCTTGGTCACCACCAAAAAGGACTTTGAGACCCATAACCGAAAGAAGTTCTGCGCTCGTATTGCGACGGGTGATTATGATGCCATTATCATGGGACACAGCCAGTTTGAGCGTATCCCCATCAGCCGGGAGCGCCAGGAAAGGCTTCTCTATGAGCAGATCGACGAGATCACTGAGGGCATCGCAGAGGTGCAGGCCAGCGGCGGCGAGCGTTTTACCGTCAAGCAGCTGGAGCGTACCCGAAAATCTCTGGAAGCCAGACTGGAAAAGCTGCAAGCCGAGGGGCGAAAAGACGATGTGGTAACTTTTGAGCAGCTGGGTGTGGACCGGCTGTTTGTGGACGAGGCCCACAACTTCAAGAACCTGTTTTTACCATGATACCATCTTGGTTTGAATAAGCTACCGAGGCCATGAAGTGCGTATTTTCGCTACCACCTGATACGGACAAATGATGCTGGTGCATACTGGCATTGCGCAATACGGCGTCCAACCAATTGGTGTTTGCATAATGATCGGGATCCGAACCATCTTTCAGTTTTTGTAGAGCTTCCGGTGAGAAAGTGTCAGGGTTCACTTCGTTTTTCATAAGAGCCCAGTTATAACTGTCTACATAGTCGGGAACGATACCCGGAGTCTGTAATGTAAAGCTTCCCGAGTAGGATACTTTCACTCTACTTGAGGCCTGTCCTCGTTTGGTAGTAATTAAGATAACGCCATTGGCGGCACGTACACCATAGATAGCTGCAGATGCTGCGTCTTTCAATACAGAGATATTGTCGATATCCGCAGAGGGGATTTCGGAAATTTGTGAAAGACTGCCTTCCACGCCGTCAATCAATACCATCGGGTTGTTGTTACCAAAAGTACCGATACCACGGATTCTTATTTCCGGATTGTCATTACCGGCCTGTGCACCGTTTTGAGTCAGTACCAGACCCGGAAGACGACCTTGCAACAAAGTAGCTGTATTGGCTACCGGGATGTCCTGGATATCCTTGGATGACACAGAAGCCACGGAACCTGTTAGATTCACTTTCTTTTGGGTGGCATATCCCACCACGACCACTTCGTCGAGTTTCTTGGAGTCTTCTTCCAAAGTAACCTTAAAATTATTTTTGTTTCCTATTGGGA
>OGKS01001006.1_pt1 | contig 14601 bp, 10 predicted proteins | sample 1572491 | NCBI WGS metagenome assembly OGKS01 (sample SAMEA2582153, study PRJEB24529) | metagenome | biome: Human gut stool | place: China | collected 2011
ATATAAGTTATTGATTTACAGACGATTAAATATTAATTTAACGCAGTATTGCTCCCTATATTCACTTGGAATTATACCCATTTCTTTCTTAAACACCTTAGAAAAATATTTCGGATCACTGAAGCCTACAGCGAATGCAATGCTGGTCAGCGTTTCATCAGTATCCCGTAACATCTCGATGGCTTTCATAATTTTGATGTGACGGACGAAGTCAATAGGAGTCAATCCTACCGCATTTTTGATTTTTCCATAGAGTACACTGCGACTCATGCCCATGGCCTGTGCAATATCGTCTATCTTCATGTCTGGATCAGAAATGTTTTCCAAGACAAACTTCAGCACTTTCTTGATTGTATGATCCTGTATGCTAATGGTAGATTCGCCAATCGTAATACGTTGAGGCTCCTCTTCTTTGTTTTGAACAGTCGTGTTATGACTCGTTTGCGTTTCGTCTTCAAAATGAATATTTCTGAGCAATTCTTGTTGCAGACTCTTGCGATAGTTGATCGCCGCTTCAATTCTGCCTTTCAGGTAAGTGGCAGAGAATGGTTTGGTCAGATAACCATCGATTCCTTCTTCAAATCCCTTGAGGTGGTCTTCCAGACTGGCCTTGGCAGAGAGTATGATGATTGGAATATGGGAGATATTGCTGTCTTGCTTGATGTAATGTACCATGGTGATTCCATCCATGATAGGCATGGTAACATCAGTTAAGATGAAGTCTGGTACAAATTTGCGTGCCATTTCAAGACCTCTCTTTCCATTTTCTGCAAGTAATACATTGTAGTCCTTTCTCAGAATTGTATCCAGGAAGGTGCGTAAGTCCGCATTGTCTTCTACCACGAGTATGGTGATATCTTTTTCTCCCTTTTCAAATTCTTCTGCAGAGTCTAAAGCTACATCTTCTATGTAGTTCTTGGCATTTGAGTCTTCTATCTCTCCAGTTTCGTGGATTACATGAGAATCTTTGTCAAGACCTCCATCTTCATAGAAATTGCTATTGTTGTCAAACTTCAGCATTTGGTTGACCATCTGGTACATCTCTCTGGCATTCCTCTTAACCAATGTCAAGAGTTTTCTGCCTTCTTCTGAGATTCCTTCTTCATTTTCCAGCACTTCTGTTATTGGACCGCCTATCAGAGAGAGAGGGGTTCTCAATTTGTGTGAAGCATTGCTGAAGAAATGGTTCTTCAGTACACTCATCTCATGGCTGAGTTTTTGTATTTGTCGGTTGTTATACATATAGAATACTAAGCCAAGACCTAAGATGAACAATATGAAAAGAATGACTTTTCCCAATATGCTCTCCATGAAAGTGGGTTCGATTTCTATCGGGAGTTCTGCGATATATTTACCCCAGACACCATGTGTGTTGGTGGCTTTTACCTTGAGGATGTATTTACCATGAGGAATGCGGTTGAAACCAATCATATTTTGACTTCCTAATGGAATCCATACGCCTTCTGGTGTATGACCTTCCAGACGATATACATAGTATGTCTGATACTTTCTGGTATAGTCAAGTGCTGCAAAGGTTATGGTCAGATTTCTCTTGTCAGAAGGAATGACTATATTTGACCTATGCAGGATAGGAATGGTATGATCCTCTCCGTTGAAGTGCAGAGAGGTAAACAGTATTTTCGGTTGATAGGTAGTCTTTTTGAGTACATTTGGATTGAAGGTAATACTTCCCATCGGTGTTCCTAATGTGATTTGATCTGTAGAAGGATCGTGGAATGGGCGGCATTCTGTAAACGTCATGTGGAAATCAAAATCGTTTGGTCCAAAAACATCTATTTTTCCTGTGCTTGGATTGAATTTATCGACACTGGATTCCCTGATAATCCAGATATTTCCTGCATTATCTTCTATCATACTCTGTACGATACCTTCGTCCTGGTTGATATTCTTGACGAATTCGACTCTTATATTATTTTCTAATAATGATTTGCTGGTTGTAATTTGCAGACAACCACCTAATGTAGAGATATAAGTATCTCCGTTAGAACGAACCAATGTATAGTTGACATCGCTTGCCATGAGGGAAGCTGTATCACCTATAATATGATTAGAATGATAGAATTTAATCTTGGAATAATCCTTGAATTCGTCGGAGAATGTAACAAGTCCGTCGGTTGTTGCTACTAATATGGTACCTTTGTTGGTACATGTAATTCGGCGTAATCTTTGGCAGATCCCATTCTTGAACCAGTTGAGTTTATTTCTGTTTGAAATGAAGCGATAGGTGCCGTTTACTCTTTCTGCAATAGCCAATCCTCCACAAGTCGCAATCCAGATTCTGTTTTGTCTATCGCTTACAATATCATAGATTCTATCATTAGGCAGAGAGTATGGGTCTGCCGGATTATGGGTGAAATGCTGCAATTCTCCGTCTTTCAAAAGATAGAGCCCGTCTCCCTTTGTTCCTATCCACATGTATTCCTGACTGTCTTCGTAGAGTGCATAGATGCCACAGGTGGAGAACTGAACTGGTGTTTGTGATAATTGACCACTTGGGGTGATGTAGCCAAGCTTCTGATGCTTGTCATTGCTAATCTTTAAATATCCAGAGGTAAATCCATCCCAATAGTTACGATTATGGTCAAGTGTGACGGCGCGTACTTCGCTTTCTGTATTTTCAACTTGGCTCAGCGTATATTCATGATATTTGAAGTTGATTTGTGTAAGGTCATGAATACCCGTTGCCCAAAGAATTTTTTGGTCTGAAATTACGTATTTAGTGATTCTTGGAATACTTGCATTGCCTTGAGAGTTGCTTTGCAAAACATAAGGTACCAATTCTTTTTTCGCTCTGTCATAGTAGCAGAATGTACCTCCATTAGGTATCATCCATAGCGTATTGTGTTCATCTTCCATGATGAAATATTTTTCGCTGACAGTACGCAAAACTGGATTTTCCTGGTCTGCAAACAACCATTTCTTCTCCAATGTATTCGGATTGATGATGGTTACACCCATACCGTCAGTAAATGCCCATAGCTGGTCTTTGCTATCTACGTATATCTTCTTGACTTCTGCTACAGGCTGGTTAGGGTTCTGAACACTTACAACTTCAGATTTGAATGTACGTGGATTATAGACTACCACACCGATATTGGTGGCTATCAGGAGTTGATAGCCTGTATTTTTTAATTCATTGATTTTTGTGACTCCTTCCGGCATCGGAATCATGGAGATATGGTTTCTGGTTTCATCAAAGACGGCAACTCTGCCATCTGTTGTAACCAGGTAAATGGTGTTGCCTACCTGTCGGAACCATTTAAATGGAATTGGAGTGGTGAATTTGGTACCATAGATATGAGTACCCTTGTCTGTAAGAATCCATTCACGCCCCTTCTTGTCGGCGGTTATATACCAGATATTTCCACTTGGCAGGCTTTTAGTTCCTCCCATGATGAGTTTTGGATTGTCGTCTGTAAATTCTTTTTCTGAAATTCTGATTGCGTATTTGTGGTCAGTTGTAGTTATCCAACTTGCTTTTGGACTTAGGGTGTAAACTTTATCGGCATAAAGATGGATGTTGAACTTCTCGTTGATTTGATCCTCTATGTTTACAAAGTCGCACAAATGGGTATCATATATGTAGAGACGACGGTCGTATGTAACACACCAAAGGTCATAGTTGGTGCAAGGGAAGATATTGCGAATACGGTTCGTACTGAGGACATCTTGGTTATCAGGTAAGTCACGGAAGGTGTGGAAAGTATAGCCGTCATAATATGACAGACCATTATAGGTAGCAAACCACATCATGTTGTCTGCTCCCTGACATAAGTCTGATATGTTGTTGGCAGCAAGTCCATCCAGAATAGAGAACTTTCTGATGTCACAATAGGGTGTTCCGCAATATCCGGATATTGATAATAGCCCTAATATAATAATGTGTATGATTCTTCTGGTCATATTCTTAAGTTAATATTTTCTTGGACAAAGGTAAACAAAAAACTTGTAATTTCCAAATTGTTTAGGGATATTCCATTACATCATAGGGATTTCTCCCTGTTTTTTTCCTAAAAACCCTTTGTTGGCATGATTATTTGGTGTATCTTTGCAGCAAATAAACAAAGAAATACTAATTTAAAGACTTATATGGATATGAAAAATTTAAAGACTCTCTTAACGATGGCTATCGTGGCTTTGATGAGCCTCAGTTTCACATCTTGCGATGAGGACGCTGACATTGGCGATACTTTATATGGCACTTGGAAAGGCTATATGGATATTGGATTGACGTATGGTGATCATTATTATGCTTCTACCACTTCTGAGATAACGTTTGTTCCAAGCAACTCTTATTCCGACCACGGAACGGGGTATTGGATAGATCGATACAGCAATGCTCCTTGGAATTACGTTGCTAATCATATAGAGTGGGCGGTGAGTAATGGTGTCATCAATATTCACTTCATAGAGGAAAACTCGTATGCTACGATTTATAACTACTCTTTGGATGATGATTATTTCTATGGAACGGTTGAATGTGGAAATAGCAGTGCGGATTTCAGATTGGTGAAGACGGCTTCTCCTAACGGATGGAATTATGACTGGTATGATAGTGATGATTGGTATGATTCCTGGGGATATGGTTGGGCAAAGCCTCATCAGGGAACTTTCGATGATACCCGTGCTTCTTCCTCAGATTCTGATTCGCTGAAATATCTGAGAAGAGTGGTAAATTATAAGAATAAATAAAAAGACTTGCTGTTTCCTTAGGGAACAGATTAAAAAGAAAGGGACGAGATATGAAAAATATAAAATCTTTGTTGATGTTGGCTGCGATAACTGTAGCATCCATGACATTTGTCAGTTGTGACGATGATCCTTGGTATGATGGTTATTGGCACGATCCATACGGCTGGAGCAATAACTATGGCGACTGGCACTGGAATAATGATTATTGGAATCAGGGTGGTAATGGGAACAACCAAGATGGTGATGAACGTACGGCAATGGCCCAGACACTCTGTGGAGAATGGGGTGGCGAGATGGATTATTCTTATATCAATGAGGATGGTGAATCGCGTAGCACAGATGTTTATTATACGACCATGAAGTTCTTCCAATATAATCAGAATTCAAAATCTTATAGTGGAGAGGGTGTGGAGACTGATTATCTCTTGGATTCTCAAGGAAATGTCATTGAAGATAAGAGCCAGACCTTGGATTTCTCCTGGTACATAGAGGATAATGGAGATATTTATATCAAGTACAAGAATAGTGGGGCAACCTTTGTGTTAGACTATGGTTCTTCTCAGGCTGGTTTCCATTTGGGATATGAAGACAAGAAGGGATATGATACTTTCTTCGGTTATATGATAGGCACGGGAAGCGTTAAGGGCGATGTTATCTATTTTGATTTTGAGCGCTTGAACGATACCAATAATGCCAAGGCTCAGACTCGTGGAGCAGGCGTAACTGAGCAGAAATCATTTGGTAAGGCTGCTTATCAGAGTCCGATTAAGGGAACGTCTTCTCGTTTTAATAGCAGAAGATAGACCTTGTGTTGGAGGAAAAGTTAAGAGGATGCATCAAACGAATCGTTTCGATGCATCCTCTTATTCTGTATAGTGAATTGTTGTAAAGTATCAGAGAACTTAGTTTGTTATTTTCCAAACGGTTTGCAGATAGGATGGCGTGATGTTCACGTTCTCTATCAGTTTTTCTTCATCATCAGGAAGATTGCAGAAGAAGTCGATACCAGTAAGTTCCTCAAGTTTGGCAATATTGACAATATGTGCGCTCAACTTTTCTGTGGAAGGATAATCTTTGTGTTCAAACCAGAATCCGATGGCTTTATGACCGGATTTATTTTTGATCATGATTGCTGCAAAGAAGTATTTTGGGACTATAAATTTATTTTTTGTGTAGCCCAAAATCTGCTCTGACTTGTCTATGGTTCCACCTTTGCAGACATACATAGTATCATTGGCATGCGCAGCTTGCTTGCTCATATTGTATGTCAGAAAGCTTCTGATTTTTTCTTCCATTTTTTCCCAAATGCCGGTATTGAATTCTCCTCTCTGAGGCTGCATATTGGTCATATAGAAAGTCTGTCCATTTACATCCTTGCTGCAGATTCTGTCTTCAGAAGCAACGATATGTCCTCTCTGGAAGTACGTGATTCCTTCGCTTGGCATGCTGGAAGAGCTGAATTCTTTAGTACTTGGTTGCATATTGGCAGGAATTTGGGGATCTATCTGGAAAGGGTCACTTTTCCATGTCTTACCTTCCCAAGATGTTCCATTCCTCCAGTTCTGTCTATTCCATCCTTTCAGGTTGTTACTCTTATAGACAGCATAGCAACTCCATCGCTGTGATTTCTTACTGGTATCAAATTCTGTGCAGAAGTTGACACCATATTGATCAGTTTCGTGAACGATGACTGTGCTTGTTCCACCTTTCACCTTGGGAAATTCCAAACGTGTGATTTCGTCAGGCATTCCTGGGGTTACAACATTGATGTTTTTATTCGTATTGACAATTCCACTGCCACCGCCAGTTTCGCCATTGTCACCACCACCACCAGGACCGTCATTATCGCTTCCACAGCTACCTACTGTGAGTGCAGCGAGAAGCATCAAAAGGTAAATCTTGATTCGTTTCATAAAAGTCGTGTTAGAATATAATTTGTAATATAAAAATAGTCTTTCTCGTAGAAATGTATAAAACCGAAAAAGTGCGTACCAGCGTATATGCAACTACGCTCGAACGCACTTTTGTATCTTGCGATAATATATCCTTTAAATGAAAAGGTATATTACTTCTTCAACTTACCGTAACGGTTCATGAAGCGGTCAACGCGACCTGCAGTATCAACGAGCTTGCTCTTACCTGTATAGAATGGGTGAGAGGTGCTTGAGATTTCAATCTTTACTACTGGGTAAGTTTCGCCTTCAAACTCAACAGTGTCGTTGGTCTTGCAAGTTGACTGTGAGAGGAACATGTCGCCATTAGACATATCCTTGAATACTACTGGACGATAGTTCTCTGGATGAATACCTTTTTTCATTTTGTTTTTTACTTTTATTTGGTTATTGAAATTAGACGTCATGGGGATGTTTCCATCATTTCATGTCCTTGCGGTGCATGCCCATTATAGCCTTTTGACTTAACAGGGTGCAAAGTTACAACTTTTTTTCCTTTCCTCCAAATCTTTCTACCTGTTTTTATACCTTTCGCTCTTTTTTTTATTTTCATAGATGTGTTGCCCAAGTAGTAGTCATTAGTTTGGGCATACGCTGCCCGTCGCGTGGGCAATGGTTGCTCGTCCCTTGTTCACCAGCTCCCCATCGCGTGTTCATCGAGTGACCAAGCGATGGGCATAGCTGGAACTTCTGGAGGAATTTGACAGAACACAAGAAATATAGCTGAAATAAAAATCCCCATTGTCTGATGAGAGCAATGGGGATAGTTAAAGTTATTTGTAATTGAGTGGATTACTTGGCATAAACAATTTCGATAGATGAGAATCTAAGTTGAACACCACCACCTGTTGTACCTGTAAACACATTGGTGTAGGTTGCAGTCTTGCCAGAGAAGTTTATGGTTGCAGTCTCATTACCGTCGCAATTAACAGTTTCACCATTCTTTGTATATGGTGCATTGCAGTGGAAGATGATCTTTGCAATTTCTTTTGTACCCTTTACGATAATCTTGTTATTCTTGTAAACGCGAACTGCAGTTCCTGAAGTGTAGTATTTTGAACCATTTTTCTCACCATTAGCATCAAAGGTGATAGTTGTTCCATCAGACAACTTTATAGTTGTCATGTCTGTCTGATTTTCGTAGTTCTGTGCAGTGAAGTCAAAAGACACGCTTTCACCAGCAGTTGCATTGCTGTTTTCAAGCGTAAGAGTTCTGTGGTCGTCGGCAAATGTTATCTTGCCATTGCCTGTATCAGGAGTATCTGGCTTTGGAGTAACTTCGCCGCCAGTGCCTTCGCCTTCTATCTTGGTGATAGTGCTGTTCTTGTCAACCTCCATGATTTCTGTACCATTCTTGTTGGTGAATGACTTGATGATACCCTTGATAGTTACCTTTTGACCAACCTTCAAATCATTCTTAGATGTGAAGTCTGCACCATTCAAGCCCTTACCAGAATAAACCTGCATGTCCTTGCTCTTACCATCGTCAGAGATGTAGTAAGAAAGGCTCTTGTATTGATCATTGTAAAAATAAACATCAGAAACGATACCTGTCACGTAAACCTCGCTGGTAGGAGCGCCTGCCTTGATGGCTGCGATAGCTTCTGCTACGGTGTATGGATTGCTCTCAGAACCCTTTCCAGTGGTAGGAGTATCAGGAGTGGTAGCTCCACCTACGCCATTGAGAGAAACAATATAGTTATTCGCGAGGAACTCTTTGGTGCCATTATAGACGTCTACCTTACCGCAGATAACGACCTCATCACCTTGCTTCAAAGCATCTTCGCCCGAGAACTTGGTGCGGTTAGGACCAGCATAACCGTTGAAAACGTAGAACTGGTTGGTAGGTGTTCCATCCTCAGAGATGTAATACTTCAAGCTACCGTAATCTGCTTTCCAGCTTCCCTGTACCACAGAAACGACCTTACCCTTTACGTATACTTCTGTTTCAGCGCTTCCACCATCGTCAATGTACTTTACTACTCCTGCCACATTGAATGGGTCGGCAGCAGTACCAGTACCTGAAGGCTGAACTTTCTGAGATTCATTCTCTGTAGGCATATTGTAAGGAGCAGGAACGTCCTCGCAGCTGCTAAATGTCATGGCTGCCATAGCCAAGAACAAGCATGAATAAATGAACTTTTTCATATTGATTATTCTTTTTATAGTTTTCTACTTGAGTTAGTTTTATTTGATGGAAACGATATAGTTTTCCTTGTCGATTTCCGGTGTAGTGCCTTGGAAGAGTATGAGCTTGCCGCAGATGACAACTTTCTGTCCCTTCTTGATCAAGTCCTTGTTGGCCTCGGTGTACTTCTCGTTGTTGAGATAGTGGTTGCGGTATACTTTGATGGTCTTGGCAGGATCGCCAGTTCCGTCAGCATTCATACCCTTGCCGTCTACAGAGATGTAGAATTCAGCATCACCATATTGTACATTTACCTTTGGCTCAGAGCAGATGACACCTTCTGTATAGACCATAGCTCCGGTAGTCTTTCCGTCGTTTATCAACTTGAGAGCTTCCTCCACGGTGTAAGGGCATTGCTCTGTACCCTTGAGTAACTGCACGTCGTCAATTGTACGGATAAGAATCTGCCATGTGTCGTTGTTTTTTCCTGCATAACGTGTGAAGATACCTGTAACACTCTGTATACCTTCTGGCAGGAGAGCATTAGCAAACTTGGCGTAGGCAGAAGTGCGAATCACCAGATTGTTGGTGCTGATGCCAGAGAATCCGCGGTTTACGCAGTTGGCGTTGTCTTTGTCTTTAGAATCAGCAAATACCTTCTTACCAGCATCGGCGAAGGTTACGCCCTCTATTCTCATCAACTTGCCTGAGCAAGACTTCAGATAGTCGGCATCCTTAATCTTGGTCTGGTCGAATACCTCAACCATTGCCTCAGCCTTGGCCTCGTCGGCCTCACCGATAATCTTGTAGTGCTTCTCCCATACGTAGCGGTCTACCTTACCGATAGACTGTGAGCCCTTGTTGGTGTTGGTATAGACACCGCCCAACTCTGCCTGCTTGCCGTAGCCACCGATGTAGAGGCCCTTGCAGTCGATAAGCACTTGCTGACCTACAGGCAGTTCGCCATAGAGTCCGCTCTTGCCGATGCAAACCAAGATACCGCCCGTCTTGTCCTGCAGGCAAACCTGATTGTAGAGGTTGCCTCCGAGGTCGTTACCAGTAACGATACCCAATATCTTGATGTCCTCGTCCACCTGCTTGTACAGGCCGCGTTCTATCTGTGTGGCATATTTCTCCTTCAGTTCGGAGATGGTGATGACATTAGTAGCCTCCAGTTTGTTGTTGCCGATGGCAGGGCCGGTATAATCCTTTTCTCCCACGGAATCAGCATAACCGTCGCCCATGCATGAAGCCAAGAGCAGGGCAGCAAATGCCATTGCGATATATTTTAACTTTTTCATATCTTTCTCTTCTTTTAGAATCTGTATGATACCTGGAACATTCCGTTGGTTCCGAATACGTAATACTTCTTAGGGTTCTTAGAGAACTTGTAGACGCGATCCTTAACGTTGTTTTCCTTGTCAAGGGTGTAGTCGCTTCGGCTCTGCTCGTAACCACCTGAAACAATCTTGCGGTTGTTGAGGATGTTGGTTATCATGAGGTTGAAGTTCAGACTACCGTGCTTGAGGCGGATACTCTTGCCGATGCTTCCGTCTACCATCCATCCGCCGTGGCCCTTAGCCTGGTCAATAGAACCAGGGAGAGGCTCGTCGTTGAAGAGCATGTCGCGGTTCTTCAGAGAAGACTTGTAGCGATAGCTTGGAGAGTATGACAAATAGATGCGGTCGTACCAGTTGGCGTTGAGGTTGACGAACCAGCCGCTCTTATGGAAGTCGAGTGCAAGGCTACCGATAGTAAGAGGAGTTCCGCTTTCGCGCATGTCCTTAATATATGCGTAGTCCTTAACCACCTCTGCCGACTTGGAGAGCATGTAGTTCACGTTGGCATTGTTGGTGTTCTTTGCGTCGCTGATGGTTCCGATGGCCTTGAAGTTAAGGAAAGAAGCCACCTTGAAGTCGAGACCTGCCTCGATACCATAGTATTCTTTCTCCAATCCTGTCATGCTGAGGTAGGTGAAAGAGTTCTCGTCATCGTTGTAGAAGTTCTGCCACTCTGTGACGTGGTCGAGGCGGCTATAGTATGCGTTGACGTTGGCGTGTACCCAGGCATTCTGATACTGATAGCAGAACTCGCTGCTGAATACATGCTCGTCACCGAGGTTGAGAACGTAGTCGTTGCAGATCTCAGGAGAGATGAATGCTGTGTTGGCCATTGGTGGACGCCACTCGTAGCCTACACCAATCTTGAAGACGTGGCCCTTGCCGGCATCGAAGTTGATGCTACCCTTGGCACCGCCCTCGCCGAAGCGTGCTATACGGCTGTTGCCCTCAGAATTGTTGGCAGCCATACCGTTGCGCATATAGCCATGGCGACGCATGTTGGTCTGACCAAGCTTGCCGCTTATCATGGTCTGGAAACGTCCCATCTCAGCAGTGTAGGAAGTCCAGAGCAAGCCCTTCATCACCTCAATCTTATAGTCATAACCGAACTTGTCGCCTTCGTAAACGAGAGAGCCGAGGTTGTTGGGTCCTGCTGTGTTGAGGTCGTACTGCACTCTTGGGTCGCTGGCAGGATAGGTGCCGAGCGCATAAGTGTTGATGTTGTGGAAGAAGGATGCACCGAGCAGGTCGTCCATGGTCTGATAGTGACGGTTGCTGTTGCTGCCCAATACCAGTCCGCCTACGAGAGTAGAACGCTTGGTAACCTTAGCCGACAGGGTGGAAGCCATGTTGAACATCAGGTTGTCGCTGTGCTTGGCCTGGATGAAGTAGAGTGCATCATGGCCCTGGTTGGCAGCCTGAGTGTTGGCATAATAGAGGCGATCCCAGTCAATCTGGCGGTTGGCCTTGCTTGCTGTCCAGTAGTTGTAAGAGTTGTACCAGCTCTGGAGTGTAGACGAGTTGTTGCCCAGCGCGTCAGCATTCCAGATGTCGTAGTAGCTGCTTGGCAGGTTCTTCCAGTAGTCTGGCTGCGGATTCTCAGCATTGGCATAGTTGAGCTTGGTGCTCTTGTACATAGAGTACTTGCCAAAGACAGAGGTGGTGAGCTTCATCTTGTCGTTGATGTTCCAGTCCCATGTGGCGATGGCTGATGGCGCAAAGTCGTTCACAACGCGTGAGTTGCGCTTGTGGCCATTGTAGTAGCCCCAGTATGGGTTGTAATAGTAGTCGTTGGCGAGCCAGTAAGTCTCGTCGGTTGCTGCTCCCTGTGTAGAGCGCTCTGTAGGATTGCCCCATGTGGTGAAGCTCAGGGAGTGACCGTTGTCCCACTTCTTCTGCACACCGAAGTAGTAAGACAGCGCATTGTAGAAGGTTCCCTCTACATAACCGCGGTTTGCCCAACGATAGGTAAGACCCGCTGAGATGGCCCATCCCTTGTCGTTGAATCCACTGCTATAGGTATAAAGACCACGAAGCGTGTAGTTGCGGTTGGCAACTCCCACAGAAGCATAGTGGCCTGTCTGCATGCTTCCGGCGCGGAAGTCATAGTTGTTGCTGCCTCCCATACCTGTCATGGAGTAGTTGTTGCCCTCGAAAGGCAAGGCAAAGTCAACGTTTCTTGAGAATCGGTTCAGACCTCCGATGTTAGAGAAGCGGAACTGACCAGACTCCATGTCGTTCATGGGAGCACCATTGATGTACACATCATTGTACTTCTGATTGAAGGCACGATAACGGAAACGCACTGGCGAGAACAGATAGCCTGCCTCTGATGCGTAAACATTTGAGTTAGAATTCAGAATGGTGACGTTCTGTGACATATCGTCATCCTCACCCAACTGTGCTTCGGTGAATGTGAATGCGTTCTCGTCCAGGTTGGATGCAGCCTTTTGCTCAACATTCTGTGCAAAAGCCAGCGGACCATAACAGAGCGCAAGCATTGCTAATTTTACCTTTTGTTGCATAGTTTATAGTTTAATTACTAATAATGTCTGCAAAGTAACAAAATATTTTTTAAAATTAAAAGTTTTTTCGTTTAAATTTTGATTAAGTATGCGGCTTTTTCAAATAAAATGCCGATATTTGCATTCTAATAGCGAGTTTTCGCACATTTACTAACTTAAGATTTTTGATAATCTAAATAAAAAAATAAATTTATGAAGAAAAATGTATTGATGTTTGCGGCCTTCCTGATAGTCAGTCTGGCTGCTTTTGCTCAAGGGCAGAAACGATTCAATCTCTATGCAGTAGGTTTTTATAATCAGGAGAATCTCTTCGATACTTGCCATGATGAGGGCAAGAATGATTATGAATATCTTCCTGCCAAGGGATGGAACGGAATGAAATATACCAATAAGTTGCGCAACATGGCCAAGGCGCTTGCCGACATGGGTACGGATAAGTTGCCTAAGGTGGGGTGTGCTTTCATCGGATTGTCAGAGGTGGAAAATCATAAAGTGCTGGACGACTTGATAGAGCAGGCTCCTCTGAAGGCCCGTAATATGAAATATTGTCATATAGAGGGTCCAGACCGTCGTGGCATTGATTGTGCTTTCCTCTACAATCCTTCTCTCTTCTCTGTGAAGAATGTAAAGTTAGTGCCTTATATTCAGGAGAAGGCAAAGGACAGTGCTTATTATACTCGTGGTTTCCTCACTGTTCGTGGTGAAATGGCTGGTGAGGATGTGGCTGTCATTGTTTGTCACTGGCCAAGCCGTTTCTCTGGTTCTTTCTATCGTGAGTCGGGTGCCCGCCAAACCAAGGCTGTCAAGGATAGTCTGCTTCGCATCAACAAGGATATGAAGGTGTTTGTAATGGGCGATATGAATGATGATCCTACCAATAAGAGTATGCATGAGGTGTTGAGTGCCAAACCGGAGATCAGTCAGGTTGGACCAAACGATATGTACAATCCATGGTATAATATTCTGGCCAAGCAGGGTAAGGGCACCTTATTCTATAATGGCAACTGGAATCTCTTCGATCAGATTGTGATTACGCCAAACCTGCTCAACAAGGATGCTAAGAATAAGGATTTCTCTACATTGAAGTATTTTGCTCATCAGGTTTTCCGCCGCGATTATCTTATCCAGCAGGAAGGTCAGTACAAGGGTGCTCCGCTGCGCACTCAGGCTGGTGGCAGATGGCTCAATGGTTTCAGCGACCACTTGCCTGTAGTCATGTACCTGGTCAAGGAAGTGAAGTGATTTTTTAAAGGTAAAAAGGTAAAAAAGTAAAGAAAATGATAGAGAGTCATCCTTTTGAACCTTGGTTGCCCAAGAATGCGCATCTCCTGATGCTCGGTACTTTCCCGCCTTCACCCAAGCGCTGGTGCATTCCCTGGTATTATCCTAATTTTCAGAATGATATGTGGCGCATCTTTGGAATTATCTTTTTCGGAGATAAACTTCATTTCGTGGATGTAGAACATAAGCAATACAGGCTGGAGGCTATCAAGGAATTTCTTGGAGAAAAGGGAGTTGCTCTCTTTGATACGGCGCAGAAAGTGATTCGTACCAAGAATACGGCTTCTGACAAGGATTTGAAAATCGTGGAACAGTCTGATCTGGATGGAATGCTGCGAGCTTTGCCGGAATGTAAAGCGGTGCTGACGGCAGGACAGTTGGCTACCAAGGTGTTTTCTGAACATTATGGTATTACTGAGACTCCTGCCATGGGAGGATACGTGGAGTTTTCTTTCGAGAATCGCACGTTGAGGCTCTATAGAATGCCAAGCAGCAGCCGCGCTTATCCTTTGGCAGTTGAGAAAAAAGCAGATTTCTACAAGAGAATGTTTGATGATATTCTTTGATTTCTGATGAGATCTCTGGGTTTATTCTATATATATATAATAACAATACTGCGTTAAATTAATATTTAATCGTCTGTAAATCAATAACTTATATTA
>OGKS01001007.1_pt1 | contig 14568 bp, 16 predicted proteins | sample 1572491 | NCBI WGS metagenome assembly OGKS01 (sample SAMEA2582153, study PRJEB24529) | metagenome | biome: Human gut stool | place: China | collected 2011
GATACCATTTCCCAATATGCATGCTTTTTCAATTCCGCAGGTTACTGTTTCCAGAAAATCGTTTAAAATTTTTACAACTTTCTCTGTGGAAACAAGATTCTTCACACCGGATATTCCGGAGAATACTTTCTCTCGGTAAGCCTCTTTTGCATCGTTGATCTGATTCCAGAAGGAAAGGATCTCACCCTCTTTCTGAATCTCTTCCTTAGCTGCATAGCTCTGCTTTTTGCAGAAACCGATCGCATCTTTCTCACTTGCATTGATCAGATCAAGCTGCTGTAAGAAATCAGAAAATTCTTCAATCAGTTCCAGTTCTCCCGGATATCGTTTTAATGCCCCGATCGTGTATTCCAACATTCTGGCAAGCTCATAGGTCTCTGCCATGGAAGAACCAAACATGCCCGGCATACCATTTAACGCGTCATACCAGCCAGGTTTTCCACCTTCCATCTCCACACCCATACCGTAAGCGTCCAGCGCTGCAAATTTTGTGGTGCAGAGTAACACTAATTTTTCCAGCAGCGTCATCTTTAAAACTTTTCCGGACTGATTTGCTTCACGCACCAGTTTTTCTTCCGTATTTCTACGGCTCTTTTCATTCAATGCATAATATTGTCTCAGGCCATTTTCCGTCTCTTCATAGCGACTGTATCTCGGATTGATATTTACCCGTGAAAGGAACGTCGTATAAACTCTCTCATACAGTAATTCCTTCTCTTTTTCCGGGAATACTTCCAGATAATCTTCCACAAGATCCAGATTGTAAGTCCAGTGGTCGCTCCAGTAGCCTTCCAGGAAATTGCCGTTCACAAGTCCATCCGCCTGATCGAGCACCTGGAAAAACAGATTTTCGGTCTCTTTTTCGCCAAAATTCTCTTCGATTTTCCGATATAAGGAACCCGGTGTGAATGGTTTTTTGATATATTCACAAAACTCCTGTTTTTCCTGCTCGGTTGTAAATAAATTTTCGTGAAGAGCCAGCAGACTGCCTGCTTTTTCTTCTGCAACCTGATAAGTCAGTTTTTCCACGCCCAGTGGGTTATAACCATCTAGCTGGATCAGGCTGTAAAATGTTTTGATATTCTCCCTTCCCACAAATGGTGCAAAGAAAGTGTCACATCTGCGGTTCTGGTTGACATCGCGGAAATTTCCATTTCCCTGTGAATAGAACTCCGGCAGCATGGAAAAATAGTTGTAATCTCTTTCCAGATCGCCATGCTTTCTGGAATACACGTAAAAAATCTTATGACTGCCAAGCCGGATCGGATATCCGCCTCTTAGGACGTTATCCATATAAGTATACTGACAGTAAGCATCAAAATCTTTCGACGCAGTCTCTGTCGCAATTCCGCTGCAAAGATGTTCTACCAGTTCCTCTGCCTCTTTTGCTTTTGCATGAAAATAAGCCGCGTCCAGTTTTTTTGCTGCATATGCTTTTAATAAGTCTTTGTTCTCCACCTGTCCGATGATCTCATAGAAGCAAATGCTCTCATCCGCAGCAAGTTCTGCCTCTGTTCCATAAAAACTGCATGGCAGCTGGTTCATGGTAATCTGCTCTTTTACCAACAGTTCTTTTACTGCAGTCCCTTCAAATCCAATCGGCTTCTGTAAGGAAGTATCATAGGAGAATACAACTGTCGGATCAACGACCGGCTGTAATCTCGTGCCATCAGAAAGGCATCCGATGGAAAAATTGCCGCCCTCCATCTTTGTGACTGCGGCGGTATCTGCCATGCTGGCACGTACCCTGAAATACGGCCGTCCCTCTTTCACATCCTCGACCTGCATCCACGCTTTGGATGTCTGGCACATATTTTTCATACTGTCAATTCCAACCCCATATGGGATCAGTGCCGGCATGCCGTCTAATACTTCTATTTTGGCATATTCCCCGGTGGTATTGGTCAGTTCCACCCTGCGCACCAGCGCACCGATTTTTTCTCCCGGAAGTGTGAAATAGTCCACCTTTGCATTCACGCCAAGTACGTCATTTTCCTCTTCAATTTTTAATCCGTTCCTGGCAATTTCCATGCGGTGTGTCCGGTTTTCATCTGCAAAAAGCTCCGTCACTTTTCCATCTTTTTTTACAAAAGTACGGAATCCTGTCGTTTTCACATTCTGGTACGCCTGATGTGCCGGATAAAATTCCATGATCGAATGATCTTTATTGTCGACTCCGAAACTGACCACGCACTGTCCACGGTTTACATAATAGCACCAGATAGGAATTCCCTTCTCTCCGGAAATGCCTGGAAGAAAGCTTGCAAACGTGCTCTTTTTTCCATAGTTTTCAATTAAAAATTTTTTCTCTGCCATATTCTTCTCCAATCCATTTTTCGCAATTGTTTATAATGTAATATTTTCCTAGGCAAGAACCACTTCGATCAGATGTGTCTCATTGCCAGAAAGTTTCTCGATCATATTCTTAGGAAGAATTGCATCATGCTGTTTTGGCACAAAATTTATCTTCTCTCCGTCCACCGTTACATCTGCAATCTGATATTCTCCATAATCCTTGTCTTCACAGTTCAAATAAGTGATCTTCCAGTTTTTGTCTGCAAACTTCAGTGTAAGGGATGCCTTTTTCTCTTCATCAAACTGCTCTTTTAAAAGTTTTGGGTCTAAGATCATATCACCGATCTGACCTCTTACTCCGAACATCTCTGTGATCACCGTCAGCATATACCAGCTCGCAGCGCCCGTCAGATAATGGTACATACCGCGTCCTCTGCCATTGAAGTATTCCGGAATTCCAGGATAGATGTGGCTCACTTCGAAGTTTGCCGACTGTCTGTACAATGCATGCAAGGACTTACAACCTTCCTTTGCAAATCCACGTTTGTAAAGCGCATTGGCATACATCACTGCCATATGGGAAAAGACTGCTCCGTTTTCTTTATCTCCGTAGGAAAATCCAAACATTCTTCCAAGATCTGTCTTGACTTCCCCGAAATCTGTGTTCAGACGGTAGCCACCCACTTTTTCATCATAGAGATAACGGTCTGCACTCTTCGTGATCTGCCGGATTTGCTCTTCTGTTGCAGTGCCAGCCATGATGGAAAATACCTGGCCGGTTAACATCATGCGGACACCGGTTTTTGTATCTCCTTCTACCTGACGTCCATGATTATCATAGTAACCGTTAAACCAGCCGTTTTCTTCCGAATCCTTTACCCACTCATTTTTCCGGATATGCTCCATTAACCACTCCGATTTGTGACGCAGGTTTTCAGTCAGTTTTTCAATGGAGATCTCTACTTTTTCTCCACTCGTATCATGCTCACACGCATGTAAATATTCCTCTAATACATGCAGCTTCTTCTCAACAGAATCGTATAATGCCGGATTATCTTCCAAAATGGCGTTATATGGAAGCGGGGATCTTCGGACTTATGATGTCGTTTGCAATGTGTGATATTTATATTGACACTGTCTGCGATTTCCCATATACAGGCAAATCAGGTTACGCAAATGTGAATGTGTGGAGCGTTCTAAAAACAGGCGGAATCCTTTGGATTGTTTTTGCAGTTGCATTTGTGTCTGTCGTCTGCATTTATCCGGTATTTTCTGTTGGATTGAAAGAATACATTCGGCAATACAGTTTTATTTATCAGATTTTTCCATGGATCCGAAAAAAATGGAATCAGTTTACAGACGAAGTCAATCACATTGATTTCAGTGATAAGACAACCAAAACAATCCTAAAAATTGTGGTGATCAATTTTCTGATTTTAGCAGTGCTGATGTGCATGTGGATGTTTGGAATTGCAGGTCTTATCATCTACTCCTTTGTGCTATTTTATCTGCTGAAAAAGTATTATGACAGGATCAGAAAAGATTACGATGTTTTAATGAGAGGCGTGCAGCGCATCGCGGAGGGGGATCTTGACACGGTGATCACCGAGGATATCGGGGTGTTTGAACCATTTAAGGAGCAGCTCACACAGATCCGCACCGGATTTAAAAAAGCGGTAAATGAGGAAGTGAAAAGCCAGCGCATGAAAACAGAGCTGATCACGAATGTTTCCCATGATCTGAAAACGCCGCTCACTGCAATAACTACATATGTAGAGTTATTGAAAAAAGAAGATATCACAGAAGAGGAACGCAAATCTTATATTGAGACACTGGAGAAAAAATCACTGCGGCTGAAAGTGCTGATCGAGGATCTTTTTGAAGTGAGCAAAGCGACGACCAATAATATTACATTAAATCTGATGGATGTTGATGTGGTCAATCTGATGAAACAGGTCAGCGTGGAACACGCAGATAAATTTGAACAGATGGGGCTGCAATTACGATGGAATGTCCCGGAAGAAAAAATCATTCTGAAACTGGATAATCAGAAAACCTATCGTATTTTTGAAAATTTATTTGTGAACATACAGAAATATGCAATGCCAAACAGCCGTGTTTACATTGATGTAGAGAAGTCGGAGGGGAATGTGACCATCACCATGCGCAATATGTCCGCCGTGGAGCTGAACGTGAGAGGGGATGAGCTGACGGAGCGTTTTGTGCGCGGCGATGCTTCCCGCAACACGGAGGGCTCCGGTCTTGGTCTTGCAATTGCAAGAAGTTTTACCGAAGCGCAGAAGGGAAGTCTGCATATCGCTGTGGATGGCGATCTCTTTAAAGTGGTCATCCTATGGAAATAGACAATTGCGAAACCCTTCATCAGCTTCTTTCAATTGTTCAAAATTAACAAAAACATTCAAGACACGCTCTCGCTACGTGTCACTCGCAGCGGTACTAAGAAGCCAGACACAACTTACAGTTGTATCCGCCTTCTAAGTACCGGCGGTTCCCCAGTGTCTTTCATGTTTTTTGTCAATTTTTCACAATTCGATTTAGATTTTATGAGTTTCGCAATTGTCTAATCCTGCGATAGTTGTCATGACGGAAATAAATGTGCTATACTTGTTTTTGCTGGGAAGTCCATGATGCGTTACATGTGGATTTCAAAGGAAAAAGAACAATGGAGGTAATTCATAATGGAAACAATGGACGATTTCAAAGACGAGTTAGAGGCATCTTTCCGCCAGATCAGAGAGGGCGACATTATCACAGGAACTGTCATTGCAGTGAGTGAGGAAGAGATCACTCTGGATTTAAAATATTATGCACAGGGGATTATTAAGGTAGAGGATTTCAGCAATGATCCGGATTTTGCAGTGTTAGAGCAGATCCATGCCGGGGATGAGATCGAGGCAACTGTGGTAAAGACAGATGACGGGCAGGGCAATATTCTGCTGTCCAGAAAAGAGGCAAACGATGTTCTTGCATGGGAGAAACTGCAGCAGATGATGGAAGATGGAACGGTTGTAAAAGTCCGCATCAAAGAGAGTGTTCCAAGCGGTGTGGTTACATTTTTAGAAGGCATCCGTGCATTTATCCCTGCATCCCAGCTGGCACTTGATTATGTCGAGAATACAGAGGAATGGATCGGAAAAGAAGTAGAAGCAAAAGTCATTACCGTTGATCCGGAAAAGGAAAAACTGGTATTATCTGCAAAGCAGGTGGCAAAAGAGGCAGCAATCGAGGAACGTAACCACAAGATTTCCATGATCGTGCCGGGAACTGTAATGGAGGGAACGGTGGAGTCCTTAATGCCATATGGTGCATTTATCAATCTTGGCAATGGGTTAAGCGGACTGGTGCACATCTCACAGATCTGCGAAAGACGTATCAAAAAGCCGTCAGAAGTGTTAAAAGAAGGACAGAAAGTCAAAGCAAAGGTGTTGAATACCAATGACAACAAGATCAGTCTTTCCATGAAAGCACTGGAAGAGGAGATGGTTGATACAGAACCGGCAGAAGATCTCGAGCAATATACATCCAAAGAGAGCTTTGGATCAAGCCTTGGTTCACTTCTTGCAGGAATTAAATTAGATTAGTGGCGGAGAACATCAGAGCAATGAAAAATACAAAAAAATTAGTTTTGTCAGCATTGTTTCTTGCAATCGGTCTGATTCTGCCATTTATTACCATGCAGATACCGGCAGTAGGGAAAATGCTCTGTCCGATGCATATCCCGGTGTTGTTGTGTGGGTTTATCACAGGCTGGCCGTATGGACTGATCGTTGGTTTTATCACTCCATTGCTTCGAAGTGTGCTGTTTGGTATGCCTATGATGGTGCCAAATGCAGTGTGTATGGCATTTGAGCTTGCAGCTTATGGGTTTGTGGCAGGTATTTTATCCAAAAAAATGCGCAAAGACATGAAGTCTCTTTACATTGCGCTTGTAGCAGCCATGCTGGTGGGAAGAGTTGTGTGGGGACTTGTCTCAGCAATCGTGTATACACTTATGGGAGCTGGATTTACATGGAAACTTTTCTTCATGGGTGGATTTGTAAATGCAATTCCCGGAATCCTCATTCAGTTAATACTGATTCCATTGCTGGTGAACCGCCTGTATGCAGCAGGTGTTACGGGAGCAGCCTGTGAGGGAGAAAGGTAATATTTCGTGCAAAACAGACAATCTGAAAAAATACAGTTAAAACCACATTGTAAAATGCGTTTTAAACCGGCAGCAGACGCTGTTAATGAAATCTGGAAACAGCAAAAAGCGGACAAAAGCCCGCTTCTTGTTGCGATTGACGGCAGATGCGGCAGTGGAAAAACAACGCTTGGATTTTATCTGCAGGAATTGTTTGACTGCAATCTGTTCCATATGGATGATTTCTTTCTGCGTGTAGAACAGCGGACACCGGAACGTATGAAAGAAGTTGGTGGAAATGTGGATTACGAGCGTTTTGAAAAGACTGTATTAGAACCGCTTCAGAAAAAGCAGAATGTGTTTTATCAGCCTTTTAGCTGCAAAGAATGGAAATTGATGCAGACAAGTGAAATTCCATATCGGCAGTTAAACATTATAGAAGGTTCCTATAGTCTGCATCCATATTTTAAAGATCCGTATGATCTTCATATTTTTATGGACATTGATCCGGACAGTCAGATGGAGAACATCGTAAAACGCAATGGTATAGAGAAAGCAAAAGATTTTGAGGAAAAGTGGATTCCGAAAGAGGAAGCTTATTTTGAAAAATTCAGGGTGCAGGAGGGTGCAGTCAGGATTTTGTGGTAAAGGTTTGGCGGGAGGCATAATGCCTCTCGCTTTTTATGCAACAGGAAACGAATTTCAAATGGTAATGAGGAGCATATTTTGAAAGAAAAAAGAACCGTATTATGGAAAATTTTTATATCAACGCTTTATCTGAGTGCGTTCACATTTGGCGGCGGATATGTGATCGTATCGCTGATGAAGAAAAAGTTCGTAGATGAATACCATTGGATCGAAGAAAATGAAATGCTGGATCTTGTGGCGATTGCACAGTCGGCACCGGGTGCTATTGCAGTGAATGGAGCTATTGTAGTGGGGTATAAACTGGCAGGGATTGCAGGTGTTATGACCGCGATTTCAGGAACTGTGATTCCGCCGTTTCTGATTCTCTCTGTTTTGTCTGTTTTTTACCAGACATTCCGAAGCAATTATGTGGTGAGTCAGATGTTAGAAGGAATGCAGGCGGGAGTTGGAGCGGTCATTGCCTCTGTGGTGTTTGATATGGGGAAACCCATAATAAAAGAAAAAGACATATTGTCCATTCTGATTCTTGCGGGTGCATTTCTTGCGTCATACATATGGGAAGTAAATGTTGTTTTTATTATTTTGTTCTGTGGTATGTTAGGTGTCTGCCGGACTTTATCTGGAAAAAGGAGAAGAAAAAAATGATCTACATACAACTTTTTTTGAGCTTTTTACAGATCGGGTTATTCAGTTTTGGCGGAGGTTATGCTGCCATGCCGCTCATTCAGGGACAGGTGGTCACAACACATCAGTGGCTTAGCATGTCGGAGTTTACCGATCTTATTACGATATCCCAGATGACACCCGGACCGATCGCTGTAAATTCAGCAACGTTTGTTGGAATCAAAATAGCAGGGATAGGCGGTGCATTCGCTGCGACAGCAGGCTGTATTTTGCCATCCTGCATCATTGTGACAGTCATTGCCAGACTTTATCTGAAATACAGGAATATGGATCTTTTGCAGGGAGTTTTACAGTCGTTAAGACCGGCGGTCGTGGCAATGATCGCATCGGCAGGAGTATCTATTCTGATCACCGCATTTTGGGAAAATGCAGATAAAATTACAATTTTAAATACGAATTGGACACTGGTGGTATTATTTGTTCTGGCAGTGTTTGCGATTCGAAGGTTCAAGATGAATCCCATCTGTGTTATGATTTTGGCAGGCATAGCAAAAGTGGTTGTTTCATTTGCAGGATTATAAAAATGGGAGAAAAAATTTGCTTTTGAGACATTGACATAAAATTATCAATGCGATATATTGGGTATGATAAATGTTGACATGGAAACAAAATGAGGTGGGCTATGAAAGAACAACAACGTTTGTTACAGGAAATCGCTCTTATGTTAGAGCATCAGGATATGCTTTCAAAATTGACAGAAAGCCAGTGTCTCGATGAGTATGGTTATTCAGAGACACATTGTATTGATAATATTGGACGTCTGGAACTGCCAAATGTCACCAAAATTGCAGAACAGATGCAGATGACGCGTGGCGCGATCAGCAAGATGACGAAAAAACTTCTTGCAAAAGGTCTGATCGAAAAATACACGTTGGAGACAAATAAAAAAGAAGTATATTTTAAATTGACTGAGCGCGGCAAGGTTCTCTTTCAGGAACATGAAAAACGTCATAAGCAGTGGGAGAAGCGTGACATGCAGTTTTTGTCCCGTTATTCCAAAGATGAGACAGACACGATTTTAAAGTTCATGCAGGAATTTAATGTTTATCTGGATGAACAGATCGAGCAATATATCACGGACAGCAGGGAAAATACGGAATCCAGATAACAGCAGGATAAGACTATAGGAAAATACATGGCGAAAGGCGGCAGAATTTATGGAAAAGAAACCATTTGTAACAAAGGAACAGTTAGAAGAGATCGTGAAAAAATATCCGACACCATTTCATTTATATGATGAAAAGGGGATCCGTGAGAATGCAGAAGCAGTGAAAGAGGCATTTGCATGGAATCCGGGCTTCCGCGAATATTTTGCGGTAAAGGCAACTCCGAATCCATTTATTTTAAATATTTTAAAAGAGTACGACTGTGGCTGCGACTGTTCTTCTTTAACGGAGCTGATGTTAGCAGATTCACAGGGATTTGACGGACAGCATATCATGTTTTCCTCCAACGATACACCGGCGGAAGAGTTTGCATTTGCGGATGAACTTGGTGCCATCATTAATCTGGATGATTTTACGCACATTGACTTTTTAGAGCAGACGATCGGACATATCCCGGAGACCATCAGCTGCCGTTACAATCCGGGCGGTGTATTTAAAATGAGCAATGGAATCATGGATAACCCGGGAGATGCAAAATACGGATTTACCCATGAACAGATCATTGAAGGATTTAAAATTTTAAAAGAAAAAGGTGCAAAATACTTTGGTATCCATGCATTTTTAGCGAGCAATACCGTTACGAATGAATACTATCCAAAGCTGGCGCGTCAGCTGTTTGAACTTGTGGTGGAACTTCGGGACAAGACAGGCTGCGATATTAAATTTATCAACCTTTCCGGTGGTGTGGGAATCCCTTACCGCCCGGATCAGACACCAAATGATATCCGTGTGATCGGAGAGGGTGTCAGAGAAGCATTTGAGGAAATCTTAGTTCCGGCAGGACTTGGCGATATTTCCATTTATTCGGAAATGGGACGTTTCATGTTAGGACCTTATGGCTGTCTTGTGACAAAAGCGATCCATGAGAAACACACTTACAAAGAGTACATTGGTGTGGATGCCTGCGCTGCAAACCTTATGCGCCCGGCAATTTATGGTGCATATCATCATATCACGGTCATGGGAAAAGAAAATGAACCGTGCGACCACAAATACGATGTGACAGGTTCTCTTTGTGAAAACTGTGACAAATTTGCGATTGACCGCATGCTTCCGAAGATTGATATGGGAGATCTGCTCGTGATCCATGACACAGGGGCACACGGATTTTCCATGGGTTATAATTATAACGGCAGACTCCGTTCCGCAGAAGTCCTGTTAAAAGAAGATGGCTCCACACAGCTCATCCGTCGTGCAGAGACACCGGATGATTATTTTGCAACATTTGACTGTTTCGATATTTTGAAAAATATGAAGCATCCGGAAAAATAGAAGATTTACGAACTTCCTTACAGGATAAAAATTTGAAAGGTCGAAAACTTGTGTATCGATAAAACTTTATTTGATCATACAAAAAATAAAATTGTAGGAAGCCAGAGAATGCGGCAGGGAATCGGTACATTATCCGAAAAAACAGTGCATGCAGTCATGAAGAATTATTATGCACCGGACACGGATATGCATGAGATTCCGATTGAAAATTTTGTGGCAGACATCTACACCGGTCAGGAGATCATCGAGATCCAGACAAGGGCATTTAATAAAATGCGGCGGAAGCTTGATGCTTTTCTGCCGCTTTATCCGGTCACGATCGTCTATCCGATCCCTCATATTAAGTGGTTGTTCTGGATTGACGAGGAAACCGGAGAGACTTCGCCGAAACGCAAGTCACCAAAGACCGGAAATCCTTATATGGCATTTATTGAGCTTTATAAGATCCGCCCTTATTTATCAAATCCAAATCTGCATTTAAAATTGGCGCTGCTTGATATGGAGGAGTATCGCCTTTTAAATGGATGGAGCAGGGATAAGAAAAAGGGAAGTGAGCGGTACGACCGCATTCCGGTAAAGTTTGCCGAGGAGGTCTGTATCGACCGGAGGGAAGATTACATGCAGTTTGTTCCATATGACCTGCCGGAACAATTTACTGCAAAAGATTTTGCAAAGCACGCCAAAATCCCGGTGCGGCTTGCGCAGACCGTTCTTCTGATCTTAACAGACCTTGAAATCGTAGTCAGGATTGGAAAACAGGGAAATAGTTATCTGTATGAAGTAAATGAATAAAAAACTGCTTAGGCAAACCGGATGTCTCCGTCTTGCCTAAGCAGTTTTTTATTGTTTTAGTAACTCTGTAATATTGATAGTCAAATTGTCATAAATACATACCGCAATGTCATCGTCAAAACTGTATTGATCATTTAATTCTTCTTTTTCTAAATCATAGACATTCACTGTTCTCGTAAGAGGATTTACAATCCAGTATTCACGCACACCAGCAGAGCGATATTTGAATAATTTCACACCGTAATCCGTGCGTTTGGTACTTGGAGATGCAATTTCAATGATCCAGTCCGGTGCACCGACACATCCGCGGTCATCCAGCTTGGATTTGTCACAAATAACACTGATATCCGGTTCCACATAAGTTTTGTCATCCGCGTTTAGAAAAACGGCAAATGGGGCTGGAAAAACTTTGCAGGCACCGTTGTTTTTTTTGATATAATCAGTAATCTTATAGTGAAGTTCTGAAACGAGTTCCTGATGAAGCCGGTTTGGTGGTGCCATATCATAAACAACACCATCAATCAGTTCCGCTCTCTGCCCTTCCGGAAGAGAGAATATATAATCTGTTGTGTAAGAAGATTCTTTTGGTAATGGCATAGTGTGTACCTCCTGAATTTATGACTATATTATAACATCTAATGTGTTTTATTGAAACAATAGAATGCACGCTTCGCGAACATTCTATTGTTTCAATAAAAAGAAAACCTTGAGATAACTATTCTCAAGGCTTTTCAATAAATGTATCAATGCAGGAGATGGGACTTGAACCCACACACTGTTGCCAGCGTCAGATTTTGAGTCTGATGCGTCTGCCATTCCGCCACTCCTGCGTCTTATATACTTCTTGAACAAAATCGCTCAAGCAAGAAATATCTTATCATACTCAAAGACAGATTGCAAGAAATTTTTTGATTCCTGCAAGAATTATTTTATCCATTATTTTATCCGTATTTTAGAAATGAAAAACGTATTATGAAAAATAATGATTTTCAGGCTTTTTTGTTGACGAAAGTTATCATATATGATAACTTAATAACATGTGAAAAAAGAATTACAGTAAAAAAAGCAATGAACGAATAAGCAGAAAATCATTGCAGCAAAAGATAGGCGAATGCAGGAGGGCGTCAGTTTGGCTCAGGGAGAAAAGAAACATCTTGCAGGTCAACAGCTTACCCCTCGGTATGAAGTGGTCCAGCAGTTAAAGGATGCAAGAAAAGCGCAGGATATGACACAGGAAGTGTTAGCGGAGCGTGTGGGAACGAAAAAGTCTAATATTTCCAGATTTGAGAGCGGCAAATATAATCCAAGCCTTGATTTCCTGATCAAAGTGGCAGGAAGTCTTGGAAAACAGGTACAGATCAGGATTAAGTGAAGAAGGAGTTTTATGTTATGGGCAGAAGTGTGACATTAGGAAATGGCAGAGACATTGACAGAGATATCGAATTATGCAGAACAACGAATGAGAAGACCAGTGAGCAGACAATCCATGTTCTGATGGAGAATCATATTCCGTTTACCAAGAGTTGGATCAATATTCCGTTTTTTCTTCGCAGGAAATTTCATGGTGCAAGTCAGATCTGTGTGATTAACACGAATCGTAATCGTTACAGTCAGGCACGGACAGCCATTGACCAGATGGATATCCATTTCAAGAAACGTCTTGTCGTGAGCAATTATTAATGAGAAAGTCCCCGGTTTCCAGTGATTCCGGGGACTTTCCATTACTGATTCAGCTCACGCAGGTTTTCCTCAAACTGTTTTTGGAGCAGCTTTCTGGAGTAGCAGGCAGCCACAAAAGAGGAAAGGGCAAGATTGTATACATTAGTATATTGCACATAATGCCATTTCAGGTTTTCTTTCCAGTTGGTGAGCGTGATCGTCTTGTCCTCGTCGAGGTGGTAATCGTAGAGGTTGTTGCGAAGTTCATAAGCGGCTGAATAGGAGAGGATATGTTTCATCAGAACGGCAGCGTCAGCCGGAACCGGGAGATCTTTCATATCGATCGCACCGCTGCGGTATACGGCTGCAAAACGTCCGGAAGGGTGTTTTAACTGGAATAAGCCGTCTAACGTAAAGTTTTCAAGATCCGTATCAAAGGACTGCAGGGTTGCCAGTACCAGAGTATCGGTCATTTCCTGAAAAGCAGGGTTGGCAGAACAGTTCTTTGTTTCAAAATATTCATCCATAAAATCATAGAGAATAAAGTCTTCGCACGTAAAATGCAGATCTTCCATATAAGCGGCTGCAAATTTTGGAAGCAATGCGATCAGTGTACTATAGTGAATAGAACAGATGGCAAGGGCAGCATAAAACTGTACTTCTGTCTGCAATAAAACTTCCAGATCCACATCCAAATCTGAAAAATCCACGGAAGAAATCTCCGGGCATGCCTCTTTGAAAATGCGGTTTAAGATCGCGAGACCAAAACCGGATTTATCATCAATAATGGAGATGGCGTAGCATAAAAGAACCGGGTCAAAAGAATTCTCGGAAAAAGAAGGAGAAAAATAAAAATCCTGGTCCAGAAAACGATAAATATCAGAGAGGTTGTCCACAGAGAGCGGACACTCTAAAGTATCTCTTAATTCCGTTACAACAGCCGGATTTTCCTTTGCCGCAAAAGAGAGAAAACGATACACTGCGTAAGTCTGAAAACGATCCATGTTTTCTTCCGGACCATTTTCTAAATATTCTATCAGAAATTCAGTTGGGAAAAACTGATCAAAAAATTCATCCATAATCATAACCTGCCTTTCGTTGTTTCCATTCACATGCCCATGAGGTACGAGCAGTGAAGTATGTTTAAGTGATGAAAACACAATATAATATTTTTGTAAATAAAGCAATAGGGCTTTTATTTTTGGAGAAAAAGACTTATTATGGATAATGAACTGATTTTTAGGAGAAAAAGGAGAGAGATTATGTTGAGAGCAGCAGATTACCGTGAGCGCGCGAGAGCATCTTTGAGTGGAAACTGGGGAATGGCAGTTCTTGTTTGTTTTGTAGGAGCATTGCTTGGAGGAATCCAGTCCGTTATACCTGTTACCGCAAATTATCAATATGGGGAGGGAATGAGCGTACAGATTTTTGGGGTAAATATGAGCCTGAATCAGCTTCCGGCAGAAATGCTCGGAATCCTGGCTGTCATGATGAGCATTTTAAGCATCTATGCACTGGCACAATTTGTGATCGGTGGTGTTGTGGAGCTTGGTATGTGTGCTTATTTTTCCAAACGTGCATTGGGCGAGAATGCGGACATTAAGGATGAGTTTGCTTATTTCCAGTATTTCGGAAAGGCACTCGGGCTTCGTATTGTAACTTCTATTTTTATTTTCTTATGGACGATGTTATTTATCATACCGGGACTCATCGCTACCTATCGTTATGCAATGGCACCATACATCATGGCAGAACATCCGGAAATGGGGATCATGGAGGCGATTGAGGCATCCAAACAGATGATGGATGGCAATAAATGGTCGCTGTTTTGTCTGGATTTCAGTTTTATCGGCTGGATGATGCGGAGTCCGTTGTCTAATGTATAAGTATTGTATTTCATTTCAAGGT
>OGKS01001027.1_pt1 | contig 14391 bp, 13 predicted proteins | sample 1572491 | NCBI WGS metagenome assembly OGKS01 (sample SAMEA2582153, study PRJEB24529) | metagenome | biome: Human gut stool | place: China | collected 2011
AGACCTACAACGCCTTTATGAGCATATAAAGGGTGAAAAACTGCTTTCCTAAAAGGGAATAACAGCAGTTTCTCTATAAAAAATCTAAAGTGAGGTAAAAACATGAAAAAACGCTTGATTTCGCTACTATTGACAGTGGCCATGCTGCTGACTCTTGTGGTCGTACCAACCAATGCCGCCCTTGTGGCAGGTACTGGAACCCTAACGATCACGCCTAATGTTACGTCGGTACCGGGTTCCGCTTCTGCGCCCATTGAAGTGATTTACACAATCAAAGTGACGCCTCCTGCAGAAGGGCCAGTGGGCGAGTTTCACTTCAATCTCAAAGCACCAGATGGCATGACCTTGAGTGAAGTAAAGCTGAAGCCACAAGCTGGAAACAAGGGCGGCGATGGCTACTGGGTCAACATGAATGATCTTTGGTATAACCCTACTACTGAAGAAGGCGTTTTTGAAACTTTTGAATATACCCCTGCTTCAAAATACTTTCAGGCATTCGGTACGAGTGCAAGCCGTAACATGACCGCAGAAGCCGATATTATGACTATCAAGGCCACGATTGCGGCAGGCAAGGTCGGTGATTTTACCTTGACTGCCGAAAATGTGGGCATCAACAAGGATGGTACGGATAGCTATTCCGTTGACGTTAAAACCACGCCGGTAACTGTGGTTTCTTCCATCTCCGGCAACCTGACTGTCACCATCGCCAAGCCTGTTGTGAATCAAGAGCCGGTAACCTCTCTTACTGATACCCAGTATTCCGGCACTATCACTTGGGATCCCGCAGTCACATCCGGTGGTAAATTTGCAGCCAGCACCGTCTATACCGCCAATGTAACCCTGACGGCCAAGGACGGCTATCAGTTTGCCAACGGCGTGAACCCCACCGTTGCGGGCGCAACTATCAGCAACGTATCTGCTGATGGAACTAAATTGACCTTCAAGGCAAAGTTTGATGCAACCGGCAACCTTACCCCTGCCTCTGTCACCGCTGTCCCCACCGCCAAGACCGGCCTGGAGTATAACGGCACCAAGCAGGTACTGTTGGGCTCTCTGGGCACCGCAAGCGGCGGCGACATGCAGTACAGCCTGGATAACATCTCTTGGAGCGATGCAACCCCCACGGGCAAGGACGCCAAGACCTACACCGTGTACTACAAGGTCAAGGGCGATAGCAGCCACAGCGATTCTGCCGTTGCTAATATTCAAGTGACGATCGGCCAGAAGGACATCTCCGGTGTCACGATCGGCACTATTGCAGACCAGCCCTACACCGGCAGCGCAATCACGCCTGACATCGTAGTGAAGGACGGCACCACGCCCTTGGTGAAAGACAAGGATTACACCGTTTCCTGCGCCGACAAATATGTTGGCACTGCCACCCTCACCATCACCGGTAAGGGGAACTATACCGGGACAAAGAATGCGAACTTTACCATCACCGCAGTTAATCAAAATCCGACCTTTACTACTCCTAAAGACCTTGTAAAGGGCGGCCATAAGCTTGATCTGCGTACCTTGGTGCAGGGTGCAAAGGGCGAAATGACCTTTACTATCGCACCGGGAACCACCTCCGCTACCTTGAGTGGGTACACGCTGACATCGACAGGCATCAAAGGCGAAGTTAAGGTTAGCGTGTCCATCACGGCAAAAGACATGAACGATGACGGCAAAAATGAGTACAACGCATTTAGCAAGAGTGAAGCCATCACCGTCAATGTTGTTGACAAGACCAGCGACACCGCTACGATGAAGGTATCGCAGAGCGACATTACCTACGGAGAAAGCGTATCTCCCTCTGTTACTAACAAGCCTGCCGGTACCAGCACAGTAAGCTACACCTATGAGGGCCGCGATGGCACAACCTATAGCAGCGCCACCGCCCCGACCAACGTAGGTAAGTACAAGGTCACGGCAAAGTGCGAATCTTCTACCACCATCTACACAGCGGAAGATGATTTCGAGATTCTGCCCAAATCCATCAGCGGCATGACCGTTACTCTGAATAAGACCTCTCTTGAGTACAATGGCAGCGCACAGACTGTAACCGTGACCGTCAAGGATGGAACCAACACCTTGGTAAAAGACACCCACTACACCGTTACCGGTACAACCAGCAGCACAAATGTAGGCAACTACACCGTAACCGTTACCGGTAAGGGCAACTACAAGGGCAGCGTTGATAGAACTTGGAAGATTATCCAAGGCACACCGACCTACACTGTCCCCACCGGCCTGACCGCTACCTTTGGCCAAAAGCTGGCAGACATTACCCTGACTGCCGGTTGGAGCTGGATGGATAGCACCCAGTCCGTGGGTGACGCTTCCACTACTCCCAAGACCTTCAAGGCGAAGTTTACTCCCGCTGATACCACCAACTACAAGACGGTTGAGAACATCGATGTTTCCGTGACGGTAAACAAAAAAGCTGCAATCACTGATCTTCCTGATATCAAGCACAACCTGCTGCACACCACCACCTCCACACAGGTTGCGAACGTTGGCAGAGCAGGTATGCCTGAAGACGCCGGTACGCTGACCTATGCAAAGGGCCCTGCTCCGATGTTGGTTCCCATTCCCGGTAGCACAGCAGTAGTAGGTGTCATGGATTGGAATGTGGATTCTACCACCGGCACGGTTAAATACCAATTGACTGCCGGTTCCGTAGGTGAAAAGGTGCGCTTCCCCGTAGTCATCTCTTCCACCAACTATGAAAACTCTACTGTTTTTGTAGAAATCAAGCTGATCAACAAGGACGATGTAAACGGCAAGATCACCTTCCCCGATGGCAAGCTGGTTTATAACGGCAATAGCCAGAAGTATGAAAAGGCTACCATCAGCATCGCCGCCAGCGGCACCGCCAAGTGGACTTACAACTATTTGCCCATTACCGGTACCACCGCAAACCTGAATACCGACAACCTTCCCCTGACGGTGGGTAAATACACGGTGGTTGCCACCTACGAGGATGACACCCAGTTCGGCACCAAGTCTGCCACCTTGGAGATCACCCCCGCCAAGCCCACCGGCACTCCCACCTTTACCAAGATCACCGAAAAGGGTAAGACCCTGGCTAATGCCAACCTTGGTATGGGCACCCTGACTCCCACCGGCGGTACGCTTGAATGGGTATCAGGCGATACTACCGTAGTAGAGGCCAATAAGGCCTATGAGTGGAAGTACACTCCTGCGAACCCCAACTACGCTTCGGTAACCGGCACCATCGTGGTGTATCCCGTTTCCACCGGTATCGTCATTTACAGCCCCTGCTACACCATCAAGGCGTCTGCAGGTGTGAACGGCACGATCTCTCCCGCCGGCTGGTGCTCTGTCGTTGAAAACGGCAGCCAGACCTTCACCTTCACCCCCGATAAGGGCTACACCGTAGCCAAGGTGCTGGTGGATGGCAAGAGCGTGGGCGCTGTGAAGTCCTACACCTTCAAGAATGTCACGAAGGATCACACCATCGAGGTCATCTTCATGAAGTCCAACGGCAACCCCGCAACCGGCGTATTCGTAATGCCGTAATCTTACAGTACTATTCCCGATAGAAGGCGGGGGACGGCAATCCCGTCCCCTCCTTCTCAAAGCGCCCCACCCCGGCGGAGCGTTTTGAGAAGGAATTCCCCCCCTTGGGTTGAATTCAATTTGATGAGAGGAGTAAGATTCATGAAAAACCGCACAAAACTGGTCAGTCTGTTGCTGGCTTTGGCGCTGCTGCTTGCCATGCTGCCCGCAACCGTACTGGCGGAAAGCCCGCAGGAAAATCCCCCGCCGGTGACCGGCGAATATGAGGTGGTCATCACCGACTGCGCCCTGCCGGACTACGACGACTACACCGAAGCAGAGCTGCTGGAGGGCTACCTGTACTCCATCAGCGGCCTGTACGAAGATAATTCCTCATCGTTCCTCGCTCCCAGACCGGCGCTGCCGGGAGAGCTTTCGTCTGTATACAACGAAGTGAAGACAATGGTCAAACAGGTGGCCGATGGCACCCGCGCCTCCACAATTTTTGAGATTCCAGGCACTTGGGCAAAAACGAAGTCTGAGTGGGGCTTTTCCGGAGAAGGCATCAGTGCAGGAACACTGACAGCGGAGGCGTCAGCTGCAATTAAGGCAGCGTTTAATCTGGATGCACTGATGCAGAGAATGCTCTCAGAGATGCCGTATGAACTGTACTGGTTTGATAAGACCGAGGGCATTGGCATGAGCTATGGCGTTTCCCTTTCCGGCGAGATCCTCACTGTAAATAACCTGAAGCTATCCATGTACATCTCTCAGGCTTACGCCAAGATCAATGAAGGCGAAGGAACATACAATCCTTTCCTTGCAGATACAGGAAATACCTCTGCTGCCAAAACCACCGCCGAAAGTGCGCGGACAATAGTAACGGACAACAGTTCCCTAACCGACTACAATAAGCTGGTGGCCTACCGTCAGAAAATCTGCGAATTGGTATCCTATAACGATGATGCAACCGCACCAGGCTACCCCTACGGCGACCCGTGGCAGCTTATCTATGTGTTTGATGGCAACAAAAGCACCAATGTGGTCTGCGAGGGTTACTCCAAGGCCTTCAAGTACCTGTGCGATCTGTCTGCTTTCGACGACGATATTACCTGTTCCTTGGTAACAGGAACAATGGCCGGCGGCACCGGTCCAGGCCCCCACATGTGGAATGTCGTTACCATCGGCGACAGCAACTACCTGGTGGACGTAACCAACTGCGACGATGACACCATTGGCGCACCGGATCAGCTGTTCCTTTGTGGTGTTAGTGGGAGCGTAAACGGTAGTTATACTGCAACTGTTGGCAGCAGTTCCATAACATACACATATGATGAAAGCACAAAAAACAACTATACAGCGGATGAGCTGACGCTCTCCCCCACCGCCTATACACCATCCGGGATAACTACTCCTCTTCTCGGGGATGTGAATGGGGATGGGGTAATAAATGGTCAAGACTTGCAACGTCTTTATGAGCATATAAAGGGTGAAAAGCTTCTGTCGGTTGAAGCTCTCCCTCTCGGCGATGTAAATGGGGATGGTGCAGTGAATGGTCAAGACCTACAACGCCTTTATGAGCATATAAAGGGTGAAAAACTGCTTTCCTAAAAGAAAGAGCAATGGAAGTTTTTTAAGCGACATAAAAAGCGCTATTAAGTATTTATTATTGCTATTGACAACAGACATACAGATGTGCTTCTAGATTCATTCGGCAAAATATATAGTTTACTTGATGGTAAATTGATTAAAGAATGACAATGTACTTTCGTGTAAGTGGTAAAAACTATTAGGCTTCTCTCCAGTCAAAATCACACTCACCAACCAATTAGCCAAACCGCATCATGCGGGAGGAGAAATATGAAAAAATATACCCGTTTTATTTCATGCGCCCTCATTATTGTTTTTCTGTTCTGCGCCGCCATCGGTGCGACCGGCTGCGGCCAGAATAACGCCTACCCCACCGTTTCTGAGGTAACGGAGCCGCAATCTGTCGGTGAGGTCATCCCCGCTGTGGACCGCCAGCAGGAGCTGAAGTCCGCAAAAAAGAACAATTCCGACACCGTAGCGTGGCTGTATATGCCCGGTGCCGATGTGGATGACTCCGTGCTGCAGGCGAAGGACAACGCCTATTACCTGCAAAAGGACGAGAACAAGAATTACAGCGAGTGGGGCTGCTACTATGCCCACTGCGATAACAACCTCAAGAGCCGGAGCAAGCTGGATAAAAACACCATCATCTTCGGTCATGCCGCCAATAATTGCGACCCCAACGGCCCCAAGCTCACCACGCTGCACCGCTATCTGGATGCCGACTATGTCAAGGAGAACCCCTACATCTATCTCTCGGTGAAGGGCAGCGATATGGTCTTCCAGATCACCGCCTGCTTTGTTACGACCACCGATTTCGACTACATCGCAACAAACCCGACCGGCGAGGAGCAGACCGACTTCTTCGAGCAGATCGCCAAAAAGAACTGGTTGAGCTTCGATGGCGTCACCTTCGGCCCGGAGGATACCATCCTGACCCTTTCTACCTGCTGCCGCAAGTATGACATGGCCAATACCGGCGAAGTGCGGCTGGTCGTCATGGCGAAGCTGCTGCCGCAGGGTGCCGTGGCGCAGGATTTCACCGTGCGCCTTGCTCCAAAACCAGAGATGCCTTAAAAAGACCAAAACGGAATACGATACCCCCCTGAAAAAGATCCGGCAGGCGTTCGACTGCAGGCGGTGTGGTGGTCATAAGGGCTGACGCACCCCCCTGTCCAAGCTAACGGAACAACCATCATGTCGAAAGCGGGAGAGATTGCTGTATCGCAATCTCTCCTTTTTTTCTGCCGTGATCTCCCGGCTTATCCGCAGGTGCCTCACTTGCACGGCAATGAAAAAGCATTGGCTCAATGCCAGGACAGGCGGTTTTTATGGGGTATCCTCACATCCGCGGTACTGTCGTCGCTGCCAAATGGCAGCCTTCCTTCATTCACCTATGGCTGGACATCGGATGCCCTGACTTTTTGCGTCCTTTTGAGGATACCCCGCCTCCGTCCGCCATCGTTACCCTCGAATATCCTTATGCCCACAGCGGTGTCGCTGTGGGCTTTTTTGCGCCCTGTGCGCGACCCCGCTGCCGCGGCCCGCCACCCGTTTCTGAGATTTGCAGCCAACCAAATTTCAGAATACGGAGGAACCATATATGGGCTTTAATTACGCGGCAGAAAAGAAGAAGTTTGAAACGCTGTGGGCAAGACTCCGGCGTGAGTATAGGGCGGCCGGGATGTCCGATGCCGCCATCCAGAAGATGCATGACTTCGATTGGGAGGTATTCAAACAGGAGAGGATCTATCGCCTGCATACGCAGGACTTGGGCATCGGCATCTTTGACGAGCCTTCCGCCGAGCAGGAGGACAAGTCCGCATTGATGAAAAAGTTCCTGGAATCGGTCAGCCACTGGGATGATTACACGACGGCGTCAAGGTACGGCTGGATCGAAGAAGTCGATGATCCGTCGATCTACAAGCAGCTTCAAGCATTGAGGAAGGCAGACCTTGAACTCTTGACCCTCATTGTAGTGGATGGGTTTTCTCAAACGGAAATTGCAGCCGTTTTGGGGTGCTCCCCGCAGAACATTTTTGGGCGTCTTAAAAAAATACGAAAAATCTTTCAAAAGTGATTGAAAAAATCGCGTTCTCGCTGCCTACCACATGAGGGGATCTTTTTCATGATCCCTCTGAACCTTGAAAAACACCGCCCAGGCGGTCATATCCGGTGACTGGAATACCTTTGCTGACGGCGCGAGCGTCAGACCGGGTGCGCGAGGACCACCTGTGCGGAGCATTCTCCGCATATTAGGACGGCCAAAGGAAGGTGCAGAGCGATACCCGCCCAGGTCAAATGCAGCCTTGGCAGGCTGCTTCGCCATGACCCCGTCAGCTTACAATGATACTCCTGTACGCAGCTTCGAGAGAACCTCGGAGGGGTGAAACTCCCGTGACGCGCGCCAGCGCGGTTCCAGCCGCCGCCCTTGCCTGGGGAAGTAGTGTCGAATACAGGCAGCAACGCAAGAGCAAGAGGGCCGCTCCGCAAGGAGCAGTTCCGCCCCGATACGGAGCGGCCTTTTCTGCTTTGCGGTAGAAGTATGGGGATCGTCCACCTCCTCTTTTTTCCCGCCATCCATTCTCTTCTCTCTTTCAATCCTCTGAACGGCCTGCATTCACCCCCTCCTTATCCCCCGGACGATCCTCATATTTGTGCCGCAAGGCAAAATTCGGAAAAGAGGTACCGATATGGATCAGAACGTCAATTATTACGGCATCATCCTTCTGCTGCGCCAGCTTCGGGAAAGCGGCAGCTTCAGCGAAAAGGAGCTGCGGAGGGTGGCGGCACGAATCGCCGCGGACAGCGGCGCGGACATTATGATTTCTCTCTGATTTTCTTCATCTTTCAGTAGCTTTATGACCAAGGTTGTGGTAGTGTTTGTGTTGCAAAAAAGGAGGTGAGCAGGCATGGCGGAAAAGCATCTGACAGACGGCACAACGGCACTGGCAGCGCAGCCCCGCGTCATCAAGATCGAGGCGGCGGAGAAGTCGCGGAATGCGCAGCTGCGGGTAGCGGCCTATACCCGTGTCAGCTCGGACTCCGATGACCAGCTCAACTCCTTCGCGGCGCAAAACCGCTACTACGCCGAGCTGATCTCCGGCAAGTCTGAATGGCGCATGGTGGATATCTACGCCGACGAGGGCATCACCGGCACCTCCGCCGCAAAGCGGGAGGACTTCCAGCGCATGATGGCGGACTGCCGCAGAGGACTCATCGACCAGATCCTCGTCAAATCCATCTCCCGCTTCGCCCGGAACACAAAGGACTGTCTGGAGGCAGTGCGGGAGCTGAAGGAGCTGGGCGTCAATGTCCGCTTCGAGCGCGAGGGCATCGACACCGCCAATGTGAGCAGCGAGCTCATCACCGCCATCTATGCCGCCTTCGCCCAAAAGGAGAGCGAATCCATCTCCGGCAATATGCGCTGGAGCTATCAGCGCAGGATGGAAAGCGGCGAGTTCAACACCTGCCGCGCCCCCTGGGGCTTCCGGCTGGACGGGAAAAGCCTTGCCGTCCACGAGGAGGAGGCTGAGATCGTGCGGCGTATCTTCCTCGAATACCTCTCCGGCAGGAATCCGCGGGAGATCGCGGAAATCCTGAACGCCGAGGACACATCGGGACGGATATGGAAATATAAGTCCGTGGATTACATCCTGCAAAATGAGCGTTATGCAGGCAACGCCCTGCTGCAAAAGCGATACACGACCGCCACCCTCCCCAAGCAGCAGAAGATCAACCACGGGGAGCGCGAAATGTACTATGTGGCGGATAGCAACGAAGCCATTATTCCACAGGAGCTATTCGACCGCGCAAAAGAACTGCGGCAAAGACGCAGCGTTGGACAGGCTGTCGCCCATGGAAGGCTCTGCGTCCGGATGCGCTGCTCCTGCGGCTCCCGTATCCGGGCAAAGCAAGTCAATGGCAGATGGTACTGGTGCTGCTGCCGACACGATGAAAAAGGCGACTGCGCCATCAAGCCCGTGCCGGAAGCGCAGACGGATGAAGCCTTCTGCCGCCTCTATTATAAGCTCAAGCATCAGAGTCTCCCCATTCTGGAGCAGATGCTCGAAACCCTCCGGACGATCCGTGATCGCAGAATGCTCTGGAGCGAGGACATCGTTTCCCTCAACAAAAAAATATCCGAACTCTCCAGTCAGAATCAAACGCTGGCCTTCCTCAAGCAAAACGGCCTCGTTGATCCTGACATTTTTATATCCAAAAGCAACGAGCTGACCCGCCAACTCCGGCAGGCCAAGCTGGACAAAGAGGAACTTATGACTGCCGAGGGGGATGCCACCGCCCATCGGACGCGGGAGCTGATAGCCCTGCTGGAGGATGGGCCGGACTTCCTCGACCACCCCGACACAGAGCTGTGCGGCGCGCTCGTTGCGGAAACCATCGTGGAGAGCAACGACACCCTCCGCTTCCGCCTGCATAACGGGCTGGAGCTGCGGGAATCCATTGAGAGGACGGTGCGATAATGCGAAACCGAAAGCAGCCCTTCGGCTACCGTATGACGCTGGGCGAGATCACGACCCAGCCGGAGGAAGCGGAGCTGGTGCGGTTTATCTTCCAAGGCTACAGCACGGGAGCTACGCTGGGTGAGCTGACCAAGGCACTCTGCCGACAGGAGATCCCCTACTATGAGGGGCGGACATGGAACAAAAACATGGTCTCCCGTATTTTAGAGGACAGCCGCTATATCGGAGAGAAAGGCTATCCGGCACTCATCGAGCCAGAGCAGCTCCGCACGGCAGCGGAAAAGAGGACGGCAAGAGCCCGCCCGCCGCAGAAAACGCCCGCGCAGAAGGCTCTGCGGCGGCTCTGCAGCGCACCGCCCTCCGAGTGGGTGGAGAAGATCGTCACCAGGCTACTCAACGAGCTCATACGCTGCCCCGACCGTGTCCAGCCAGCGGCATCCCAGATGGCCGCTGCCTGCGGAAAAACGCGGGAGGAGCTGACCTCCGCGCTGGAGCGGCAGCCCATTGATGAGGACAACGCCAGAGCGTTGCTCCTTCAACTGACGGCAGAGCAGTACGATGCCATCGGGAACACGGAATACGAAACCGTGCGGCTGCGGCGGCTGCTCACCGGCCGCAAACCCATGACGGAGTTGGACGCGGAGCTGCTGCAAAGCGCGGTGTCAAAGGTGCGCGTGACGAACAAATGCGTGACCGTGACGCTGAAGAACGGACAGACCATAGAGAGGAGAGATCAGCTGTGAACGAAACCGCCCCAAGAGTTATTAAGATCCCCGCAAAGCCGGAGTCGGTCCGGCAGGCGGAGCTGCAAAGACAGCTCCGGGTCGCCGCCTACTGCCGGGTCTCCACCAAGGAGGAGGATCAGGCAAACAGCTACGAGGTGCAAAAGGAATACTACACCGACAAGATCATGTCTAATTCCGCGTGGACGATGGCGGGCATCTTCGCCGACAAGGGCATCACCGGCACCTCGGTGAAAAAGCGCGAGGACTTCATGCGCATGATCCGCCACTGCCGCCAGAGGAAGATAGATGTCGTCCTCACCAAATCGGTATCCCGCTTCGCCCGCAACACGGTGGACTGCCTCTACTACACACGGGCGCTCAAGGAGCTGGGCATCGCCGTCATCTTTGAAAAGGAGAACATCAATTCGTTGGAGGAGGACAGTGAGCTGCGCATCACACTCTCCGGCGCCTTCGCGCAGTCCGAGAGCGAATCCATCTCCGCCAATGTCACATGGGGTAAACGCCGCGCTATGGAGAGCGGAAAGGCGACCATCCAGTACAAATACCTCTACGGCTACCGCAGAGGCGCGGACGATAAGCCGGAGATCATCCCGGAGGAGGCGGAGGTCGTCCGCTGGATCTACGAGCGATACCTCGCCGGAGCCAGCACACGGATGCTGCGGGACGAGCTGCATGAGCAGGGCGTGATATATTCCGAAAAGTCACCGCAATGGACACTGCCTCATATCAAGAGCATCCTGCGGAATGAGAAATACTGCGGCGACGTGCTGATGCAGAAGACCTTTCAGCAGGATGTCATCAACCGCAAGGTCATCAAAAACACGGGGCAGCTCCCCATGTACCTCATAGAGAACCACCACGAGGGCATCGTCAGCCGCGAGAAGTACAACGCGGTGCAGGCGGAGATGGCGCGGCGCAAGGCGGCAAAAAGCCCCTCCAAGAGAGCCGCCACCGGTCTTGCCGCCTACACCAGCCGCTACGCCCTCTCAGACCGTCTGGTGTGCGGCGAGTGCGGAACACTGTACCGCCGCTGCACATGGACGCGCCCCGGTGGAAAGCGCGTCGTGTGGCGCTGTGTGAGCCGCCTGGACTACGGCAAGAAATACTGCCACAGCTCGCCCACGCTGGACGAGGCGCCGCTCCAACAGGCGATCATAGCCGCCCTCAACACCGTCCTGCCGGACTTGGATGGCCGCATCCGCCAAATCACGGAGGCGTTGGAGGCGGAGGTCATCCCGTTCCCCGGCAGCGGCATGAGCCTTGGTGACATCGACCGCAGGCTGGCGGAGCTGGAGGTACAGTTCCAAAAGCTGCTGGAAAAGGCGGCAGATGATCCCGTCGCCTATGGGGATCAGTTCAAGGAGATACTGGATGAGCAGACCGCGCTAAAGGAGCTGCGGGCCTCCATCCTTGCCGAGAATAAGGAGCACGCCGAAGCGGATCGGCGTATCAGGGATGCTGCGGGGATGCTGGAAAACGCTGTGCCCCACATCGCGGAATGGGACGAGAGTGCCATCCGGCAGCTGGTGGCGCAGGTGAAGGTGCTGTCCAAGAATGAGATCTGCGTGACGCTCAAGAGCGGCATCGAGATCCGCCAGAGCATTGCAAACTGAAAGAAGGTGGAAAGATGGTTTTTGTGCTGTGAAATTAAGACTACAGAGGAAAAAACGGCAAATCTGCCGGCTTTTCCTCTGTGGTCTTGATTGAAACATTATTAAGCTCGATTTATAACCCCTGAACAATATTTTTAATTACTAATGCAACAACGCGATTGGCTCTACTCTGAGCAGCTTTCTTTGTTACAAATAGCATTACGATAAGATAAATGAGAGGGATATATAGTATATTAATTGCTGTCATTATGCTCGTGTAGGAAATTGCTAAAATCAAGAGTGCGATAAGTGTCATAACCAACAGAGAAATCGTTGACATACAAATATCTCTCGTCATCAGTTGCATCCGTTCGGCTTCATTAACATTTCCACACTGAGCATCTTTGCACTTCCTCAGAAGAACATTCCATTCTGCAGTTTGCTGATTTGCAGAAGCTTTTGATAAATGTGCAAACATATCTTTTGCTTTTGCAAGATCAAATCCGGTTGCATCTATTTTATCGGAGGCTATATCCGCGAAAACAGTATCGCTTGGAAAGGTCTTATAAATTATTTGTCTCTTAGATTTATCAGACCAAAGCTCATTCAAGATGAACACCAATGCACAAATTGCGCCTGCCAAGGTATCGATTGCAATCATACTGAAAAGCGCAGAAAGTAGCTCTCCTGCATCAATTGTATTTTTTATGTAGAATCCAACAGAAGCGACTGTAATTAGTAAATAAGCTAAAATATATTGCTTTAGCTCTTTGTATTTATAGTCCTTGATATATTCCGTATTCATTCTTATGCTACCTTTTCATAGACTGTACGAATTGCTTTTACAAGCCCCAAACGCCTTTGCTGAAATAGCTCTCGTTCTGACATGGTAGATTGGAATCCAAACTCACCGGCATCCTCAATATAGTTCATTAAGAGCCCGGAAGCCGACAATTCTTGTTTGGCATAAAATATCTCAGAATTAAGGTTTTTGCCTTTGACGATATTGATACAGTTAAGCTTTGAGTTTTTCTCCATTGCACAAGAATTGATTACCACTAAGGCTTTCTTCTGGAACAATACCTGCTGCAAAATTGGCTGTATTTCCAAATTCATATGCGCAGTAATAAAAACTCCATATTCACCTTTGTCCGAGGAGCAGCGATAATACCCAATTGCCTTTGTAAATCTGCGATTACTTGGGCAATTACATTCGACCCACTTGGATACCTTGGCTCCTGTGATTTCTTGTATAAATTGGTGCCGGAGAGGCAGTTCTTCCGGTGTGACCAGTGCTTTAGATACTATCCAAATCACCCAGACTCGTTCTCCTTTTCAAAGCAGGATACACAGACGAATCAGTAGGCAAATCAATGATTTTATCCTTAGTATTATATGCCTTCTGGTATCGCTCGTCCTTCATGTATTTTACGACATCTTCGGATCCACCGCTATTAGGGGCAGAACCAGTGTTGTCTGATATGAGATAACACTTTTTATAGGCATTACCACCAAGTTTTTGAAAGATTGCTGTGGCATTGGCTTTCTGACCGTGATGTGGCAATTGAATAATATCATATGTAGTCAAATCTTTTAAGTAATCAGGTGATGCGTCTCCACAGAGCAGTAATGTTGTTCCATCATCCAGAGAACATTTCAGCTGGACGCTTGCGGCGTTCATCACAGTTTCCTCGGCACAACCTTCACCAATTCTATCATTTTCACGATTGTCAATTGCTTTAGCAGCGACATCGGTAAATTCATCAACAGTGGGACCTGCAATTATACAGTTTCCAACATATGTTCCATTGAGTGCTTCTATAGCGGGAAAATTAAGTGCCTGTGCTTTTTCGATGATTTCTTTGATGTGATCAAATTCCGCTAAGAGAGCTTCTTTCAAACGCTCTCTTCTGCGACGTCCATCATTGATCTTATTTAAAATGGTATCAACATGTTTTAGGTATTGATGACTATAGACTGTGACACTATATTTATTTTGTGCAGATAGCCAGTCTAACAACATACACACGCCATCAGCATGGTCACTGTCATTATGAGAGACAACAACACTGACTGAAGAAATGGTGGCATTCTCGCGCAGAAAAGACTCAACATACTCAGTGTGCTTTTCGTGTCCGCAGTCATATACAATTAAAGATGCAAGGTCGTATATCAAAATGCAGTCTCCGAACCTTGTATCTTTGTCGTCACTACCGGAGTGATGGTCAATTTCCCTCCCACTTCGATCTCCTGATAATCTTTGATCCCCTCAATTTTAATCTCATCGATATCGATATCTCCGTATCTGGATTCATCATCCACACAAGAGAACAGGATCAACAAAAATAATATTCCTATATATTTCAATTTTTTCATAGCTATCTTCTTTTTTAATTAACAACCCATAGACTAAGGTACATTCCATCCTTGCATCACTTTACCTCTATCAATCCATACTTACCATTACGAAGA
>OGKS01001028.1_pt1 | contig 14389 bp, 10 predicted proteins | sample 1572491 | NCBI WGS metagenome assembly OGKS01 (sample SAMEA2582153, study PRJEB24529) | metagenome | biome: Human gut stool | place: China | collected 2011
TCTGATACTCCCCTATAAAAATGGCTATTTATCAACTGTTTGTTGTGACATAGCCTTACAGAATATCTTGCATAAGTATCATAATCACGAGTTCCAAGTCCAATCCTAATTTTAGAAGAATCTAGGCTAATTTCAGCCGGTTTATCATCATCAGTAATTCTTTTATAAACAGTAAAAATTGAATTAGCATTGGAAAATTCTTCATAATCCTTTGTCAAAAGCAAGCTTTCCAAATTCTTATAAGCTAATATTGATCCTTGAAGCAAATCAAATGTTACTCCGTTGAAATCTTCAACCCAATCTTCACTATAAAAATTAGTTACTCGCTTTTTTAGAATAATAAACGCTACTGCTTCTAATCTCCCATTAACTCGACCAATCGGAATCTCGTGTTCTATGTAATTTGAGACAGAATACAATACTTCTCTATACGCGGTAGTAGTACATTCCAAATGTATTACATATTCAGCCTGACCATTTAGGATCATTTTTTCAAGATCTTGACAAGTCATTTCTATCTTAAAACTTAATTTTAAACTATTGACACCTTGCATAGTTTGTTCATAATTAACGTTAAACACTGATTGATTATAATCATTTTTTTCTTCACTAAGCACAGGATAAGCGAATAATCTATTATTTATATTCATATAAATTCACCTCCATAGCGTAATCTCTTGTATCTATAAGTTGCACATCTATTTTTATTTTTTTAGCAGCAAATAATTCTTTTATCTCTATATACTCACCAGTCATCTTGACACTCTTACAACCATCAACTGCAGAAACACTCTTTACATGAATTCTATTAAGCTTTCCGTTTTCTCCAACTGACACAAGTTCTATTCTTCCTAATTCTACATCGTGTGGTATTTCAAAATTAACTGAGTAAACTCCCATGTTTTTCTTGATTACACGAACACTTTTCAAAGGACATGCAGATTCCCCACCAGACTTCTTCTGAACAACTATATCTTTGCCATTTACATCAGGTAATCCTCTGTGCGAATCTCGTTTTTTTCTTTTTCTTTCACCCTTTAAAATACGTATAGCTGGTTCTCCTATTGATTGCAATGTTCCTGTTGTACTCATTGACTCATTATTACCTAGATCACCTTTGCCAAAGAAAAAACCTTTTGAGGCATTTTTTTCTGGTCGCTTTATAATATCAATATTTTCAAGATAATCATTCAGGGTTTCTCGCTTTTTATCACTAGAATTAGCCTCCACTATATCCAGTTCTTGCTGAAGTACTCCACTTAAACCTTTTACTTCTATTTCATCATCGCTTGTATATTCAGCCAATTCGGAAACAATTTTCCTAATCCACTCTTTAATCTCTTCATAATACGTTTTGGCCTCTTTGGGATTTACATGACGTCCTGGTTCCCAATTATCATGAGCCACAGACTCCATGGATCTAAAATACTTATTTAGCACTTCACCTTTCAGTTCCATTATTCCACTGAAAGGAACCAATTTGGAAATATTGCCTAGACGAAATAACTTCATCCCTGCTTTTCTTACAACTAAAATTTTTCTATCAAGTTTTTCATTAGAATCGACTAATATTTTCAATTCAATTGTACCCATTCCATGAAAGTTCAATGAATACTGTTTGACATCTGCATTTCTAATCAAACACAAATAATTACTATAAGTAGATTTAGTTTCCCTATAACGCATTTCATGAACTTTTTCCATATAGCTACCTAATGTGTTAGGATTTATTTCACTATTCTGCACTCTTACACGTAAATGACCATTATATATGGATATTAAAAAATTCTCTAATATCGCAACTATTATATTATTTTCCCATTCACTATTTTCCTTAAATCCATATATAAATACATCTGTACCTTTCTCAGTTCGCTTATTTATGGATTCAAGTTCCTCTATACATTCCACTGGATTATTACCATTAGGATTTCCATAGTAACCTACACCACTTGCAATATCGCCATCTTGTTGAAAGGACATCAATCTTGATATTCCTTGAGCAGCTCTTTCGTTTTTTTGATTTAAAGTTCTATAAAATACTAATCTGTAATATGAATTGCTAAAAGGTGCATTTTTTCCTATTCCGTATGCACCTGCTTTATCGCCACATTTATTAGCTCCACCATCAATTTTAACCAACGCATTCCAGCCATCAAAACTAAATTTAAATGAATCGCCAAATTCTATATAAGGATCTGCTAAGCCAGTAGTATTATAATCACTAATTCTCAACACAAATCCACTCTTACTTTCAGCATGCTTCAATGCATCCTTTAGAAATTGTTTTGCTTTTTCACTAGGAGATTGATCCCAAAACTTACTACATTGTTTTAATATCCTGCGATACTCGCATATGCCAGGTATATCATCTTCTTTAACAAAGTATCTTTCAAATTCTACACAAACCATAGGATTATCTTCATTTAAAGCAGCATCTAATGAATTTTGACAAATTTCTCTAACTAATGAAGAAAGTTCAGTTCCATTAAAATTTTCAATTCCTGGATCAGCTACACCCTTCATTTGACCACCTTGGTTTCCCGGAAAATTCCATCTTATCATTTTATACACCTCTCATTACCTAAATTATGTTTTTATTTCATAAACTAATATACATCATTTAAAATTATATTTTCAAGCATTGTTACACGCATATATTTGATATTTGCTAAGCTGCGAGCAAATTCCCTTGTTTTGCATGTAGCAACACAGATAAGTAATAATTATTATTGTCATATCCTAATACAAATAAATTCAATATTGTTTTACACCTACTTTCATAAAAGAGTCCCCACATTTTTTAGCTTATATTTTTACAGAAACATTTTATTATCATTATATCACAATATTCCCTAAAAATACGAATAAAACACTTTTAAAGAAAGATTTTATGTAAGTGTCAAACAGATACCTTTTATACCACGCAGATCAGCAACCATACATAAATATGCCTTTTATTGGCCTGCCAACAATGTAATTATTATTTGCTACCCATAAATTGGTCTTGGGTGTTCAAATAATGCTAACTGATCATTTTTTATCTAGCTTCAATTTAGCTCCTATATATATTTTTTGCGATAGTGTTTTTACTATTATTATCAGGTTATTAGTAAATTATCACATTAGGGGCTTTTTCCTTTACTCACTGCTTAAACTCTTTTTATTCCCTTCCTAATGACGGTTTTTTGCATACAAAAAATCACGCAAGCACAGTAAACTGCTTACGTGATTGATTCAAAATATTATATTGCATACTAAAAATTAAAGATCTACTTTTCTGAGCAGAAAATCAATGAGATTATAATGGATAATGCCATTTCTTGAAATGGTATGCTTATCCAAAGTTATAACATATTTGGGATAATTATCAGCAATTTTTTCATATGCTCCAAACTCTCGCTCTATCGTTTTTTCATCAGTTAAAAGATACGCTGCCTGAATATAAATAATCTTACCATTCAATTCTGCGATAAAGTCAATCTCACCCTTCCAGGTTTTACCTACATAGACCTTGTAGCCACGAGAAATCAGCTCATTATAGCAAATTGTTTCAATAATATAGTTATACTCGTCCTTAATTCTGTTTTTCTTCAAATGCAGAAAGCCAAGGTCGCAAACATAATACTTCTCTTCAAATGCAAGCGCCTTCTTGCCACGAATATCATAACGCGAAACCTTATCGCAAACACAGGCATCAACAATGCAGCGCAGATAATCATACACAACAGGTGCAGAAACCTTATGCCCATTACTTGAAAGCGTACCGGCAATAGCATTACCGGAAACAGTCAGTGAAGAGTTACCTACAATATAATCAAGTACCTTTTCCAGAACCAGCGGCGAATTTATTTTGTTACGCATGACTATATCCTTCAGCACAACCGCATCATATATATTATTTAAAATAACCTCTTTTGTTTCCTTATTATCAGTGCCACATACCAAAGGCAAGCCACCATAAGTCATGTATTCCGCCAGCAGAGTTTCATAATCCGGCGCAGAGATATCTTTGTATTGACAGAACTCCATAAAATTGAACGGTAATACGCGCAAAGATACAGTTCTGCCACTTAAATGCGTAGCTAATTCTCCCGAAAGCAGTTTGGAATTAGAACCGGTAATAAAGATACTCACATTATGAGTTGCCCGAAAAGAATTTACCACAAGCTCAAAATTATTTACATTTTGAATTTCATCGAAAAACAGATAATATTTACTTTCATCAACAATTTTTTGCTCAACATATTCATAAAAAGCATCTGCATCTGTCAGCTTATGATACTTATAATCTTCAAAATTTATGTAAACGATATGCGAATCCTCGATACCATTTTCCTTTATTTCAGCAATAACCTGACGCAAAATAGTAGATTTACCGCAACGTCTGATGCCGGTAATAACCTTTACCAGCTCCGAATCATAAAACGGGCGCAAACGCTCCAGATACTGTGTTCTGATAACCATAACCCTGCTCCTTTCCGCTTTGTCAGCACATTTTCCTTTATTATATTCTAACACAACCCACTCCCCTCCGCAACAGTGTTAATTATTTTTAATACTATCGTACATTTCGTCGATAGCATTAATTTATTTTAACACTATGAGCGATTTTTACGTTACTGTTAATTATTTTTAATACTTTTGCACGAGTTGCTCCTCCTTAACCTAAACGCAGGCACAAAAAAGGTTCTATAATTGGAAAACTGAAATCGCAAATATAATTGGCGAAAGAGTTTCTAACGGGTTTATTGAAGGCAGTAATAATAAAATAAAAGTATTGAAGCGAATCAGCTATGGTGTGCAGAATTTCGATAGGTTTCGTAACAGAATACTGTATCTCCAATAAAATATTGTGAAAATGCATTAGGATAACTATGTCTTATTTTAGAAAAATAAAACCAGCCTCCAATATAAATATACTAGAGGCTGGTTGAATTGCAAAAATAATTATGTATTGTCTAGGTCTATGATGTTAAAGTCTTGAATACCCCAAAACTTGACATAGAACCCTTTAAGATCAATTTCAAATTAAGCTTACAGCGCTGCTTTAACCTTTGCAACCAGGTTTTCAACAGTAAAGCCGTATTTTTCCATCATTACATCGCCGGGTGCGGAAGCGCCGAAGGTGGTAATGCCCAGAACATTCTTTTCAGTGCCGGTGTAACGGCTCCAACCGTAAGGAACGCCTGCTTCAACAGCAAACTTGGTTACGCCTGCAGGCAGAACACTTTCCTTGTACTCATCGCTTTGAGCATCAAAAGCATCCCAGCAAGGCATAGATACAACGCTAACGTCAATGCCCTCTTCTGCCAGCTTAGCTTGTGCAGCCAGTGCCAGATGTACTTCACTGCCGGTACCGATCAGAACAGCCTTAGCCTCATTCTTAGCCGGGCTCAGTACATAAGCGCCTTTATGAGCGTTCTCATGGATGGTTGCTGCATAGTCATGCAGTACAGTCAGTTTTTGACGGCTCAACAGCAGACAAGTCGGTTTATGCTTGTTCAGGCAAGCCTGTTGCCATGCGGTAGCAGTTTCCAGAGCGTCAGCCGGACGGATAACGCTTACGTTCGGAATCAGACGCAATGCCATAGTAGTTTCAATCGGCTGATGAGTAGGACCGTCTTCGCCCAGCGCAATGCTGTCATGAGTCAGTACGAATACGGACTGAATGCCCATGAGTGCTGCCATACGGATGGTCGGACGCAGAAAGTCAGCAAATACCAGGAAGGTACCACCGAAGGGAATAAAGCCGCCATGCAGGGAAATACCGTTCAGAACGGTACCCATAGCGTGCTCGCGAACGCCAAAGTGAATGTTGCGGCCGGTTCTGTCAAGCTTGGAGAAGTAACCGCCGGTTTTCATGATAGTTTTGTTGGAAGGACCAAGGTCAGCACTGCCGCCAACCAGCTCAGGCAGCTGTGCAGCCAAAACTTGGATAATATCACCGCTTGCTTCGCGGGTAGCGTTTTTAACGGTATCCTTGAAGATTGCTTCCAGAGCACTCAGGTTAACCATGGAGTTGCCGGCAATGCGGTCTTCCAGCTCTTTAGCCAGCTCTGGATATACCATCTTATAGTCATCCATCAAAGCCTTCCAAGCAGCTTCATTTGCAGCACAGCCATCCAGCTTAGCAGCAAAATGTTCTTTAACCTCAGCAGGTACATAGAACATTTCCTGCGGCCAGCCGGCTTTTTCTTTGGTAGCCGCCAATGCTTCACCACCCAGCGGCTCGCCATGGCAGGACGGGCTGTCCTGTTTCGGGCTGCCGAAGCCGATGTGAGTACGTACAATAATCAGAGAAGGATGCATAGTATCAGCCTTAGCTTCTTCGATAGCTGCCTGCATAGCGTCAACATCCTCGCTGCTTTCTACGCGCAGAACCTGCCAGCCATAAGCCCTGAAGCGGGCTTCAACATCCTCAGTGAAGGCAATATCAGTGCTGCCTTCGATAGTAATTTTGTTGTCATCATATAAGTAAATCAGTTTGCCCAAGCCAAGGGTACCTGCCAGAGAAGCAGCCTCGCAGGAAACGCCCTCCATCAGGTCGCCGTCAGAGGTCAGACCAAAGGTGTAGTGGTCAACAACCGGGAAATCAGGTTTGTTGTACTTTGCGCCCAGCATAGCTTCGGCAATAGCAAAGCCAACACCCATAGCAAAGCCATGGCCCAGAGGACCGGTAGAAACGTCAACGCCCGGAGTCAGGCCGAATTCCGGATGACCCGGAGTCTTGCTGCCCCATTGACGGAAGTTTTTCAGCTCATCCAGGGACAGGTCATAGCCTGCCAGATGCAGCATAGCATAAAGCAAAGCGCTGCCGTGACCCGGAGAAAGGATGAAACGGTCGCGGTTGAACCATTGCGGATCAGCCGGATTATAATTCATAAAGCGGTCCCAAATGGTGTACATCAAAGGAGCTGTACCCAGAGGGAAGCCAGGATGGCCGGATTTAGCCTTTTCTACCTGGTCTGCTGCCAAAAAGCGAAGGGTGTTTACACATGCCTGATCAATTTTCTGCATCGAGAAAACCTCCATTTACCAAAATTATCTAAATTAATTATATCATATTTCCCTATATTGTCTACACTTTTTCGTTAAAATTGTAAACTATTTACACTTTTAACCGAATCTCCAAGCGAAGTAATACTGTAATATTATTATTTGCCTGTGCTGCCGAAGCCGCCGCCACGGACTGCTTTTTCTATCTTATCATCATCATCCACCGTCAGGTAATTGAAAAAAATACCTTGGGCAATGCGCTCACCCTGAGGAATAGTAACAGCCTCGGTACCCATATTCATCAAAGCCACCATAATGTGACCTTCGTTATCAGCATTGTTATAATAATCGGCATCAATAATACCGACATTATTCACCAGCATCAGATGCTTCTTCACCGCCATGCTGCTGCGTATATGCAGGCCCAAGAACTCGCCTGTCTGCATATAGGCCTTCACACCGGTAGGCACCAGCACCAGCTTTCCCGGCTCCAGCACAACCTCTTCGGCAGCGCTGATATCATAACCGGCGCTGAACTGTGTCTTGCGCTCCGGCATCGGGAACTCAACATCCATATACTTGGCAACCTTTTCAAAACCACGTGTTTTCATTAGTAACTCACTCCTCCAATCTACAAAAAAGAGCTGTCACAAATGCGACAGCTCTTTTAAATTCACAAATTATTTTTGTACGCTCTTCATCAGAACAGCCTTGCGGGACAGGTTAATGCGACCCTTGTTGTCGATTTCAGTAACCTTAACAACAATTTCATCGCCAACACTTACAACATCCTCAACCTTATCTACATGCTCAGTAGACAGTTGGGAAATATGTACCAGACCTTCCTTGCCCGGCAGAATCTCAACGAAAGCACCAAAGTTCATCAGACGGGTAACCTTACCGGTATAAACCTTGCCAACCTCAGCCTCAGCAGTAATGCCCTCGATCATCTCGATAGCCTTATTAGCAGCCTCGGTATTAACAGCAGCGATAAATACGCGGCCGGTATCATCGATATCAATCTTAGCGCCGGTTTCGTCAACGATCTTCTTGATCATCTTGCCGCCGGGTCCGATAACCTTAGCAATCTTATCAGGATCTACATGGATAGTAGTAATCTTCGGAGCATATTTGGACAGCTCTTTGCGCGGTTCGCTGATGCATTCCATCATTTTGCCCATGATGAACTCACGGCCGCGTTTAGCCTGTGCCAAAGCCTGAGTGAAGATATCCTTGTTGATACCGTCAATCTTAATATCCATCTGGATAGCAGTAATACCTTTTTCGGTACCTGCAACCTTGAAGTCCATATCGCCCAGAGCATCCTCCAGACCTTGGATATCAGTCAGAATAGTGAAGTATTCGCCATCCTTAACAAGGCCCATAGCAACGCCGGCAACAGGAGCCTTAATAGGAACACCTGCATCCATCAGGGACAGGGTGCTTGCGCAAACAGAGCCCATGGAGGAGGAACCGTTGGATTCCAGAACCTCGGATACCAGACGGATTGCATACGGGAAATCCTCTTCAGAAGGAATAACCGGACGCAGAGCACGCTCAGCCAGAGCACCGTGACCGATTTCACGACGGCCGGGGCTGCGCAGCGGTTTGGTTTCGCCTACGCTGTACGGCGGGAAGTTGTAGTGATGGATATAACGCTTGGTTTCCTCAGCGCCGAGGCCATCAAGAATCTGTGCTTCACGCAACGGAGCCAGAGCCAGAACGTTCAAAATCTGAGTCTGACCACGGGTGAACAGAGAGCTGCCATGCGGACGAGCCAGCAGGCCAACCTCGCAGCTTACCGGACGTACTTCGTCTAATTGACGACCGTCAGGACGAATCTTATCTACAGAGATAGTGCGGCGAACGATTTTCTTAACCAGCTTTTGGGTGATATAAGCAACGTCTTTAGCATTATCAGGATATTTCTCCAGGAATACTTCAGCGATTTCAGCTTTAACCTTAGCAACGTTTTCTTCGCGCTCCAGCTTGTTAGCATCCATCAGAGCATCTTTGAGCTTTTGAGCACCGTATTCTTCGATTTCCGCAACCATTTCTTCAGGCGGAGCGTAGAACGGAACTTCCATTTTTTCTTTGCCGATTTCAGCAACGATTTTCTCTTGGAACTCAACGAGCTGTTTGATTACGCCATGACCGAACCAGATAGCGTCCAGCATGGTTTCTTCGGAAACTTCGTTAGCACCTGCTTCTACCATCAGGATAGCGTCTTTGGTGCCGGCAACAGCCAGGTTCAGTTGGCTGATTTTAGCCTGTTCAACAGTCGGGTTGATGATGAATTCACCATCAATCAGGCCTACGCGCACACCTGCGATAGGACCTTCGAACGGAATATCGGAAATAGACAGAGCGCAGGATGCACCGATCATAGCGGGCATATCCGGAGCATTGTCGGGATCAACGGAAACAGCGGTAGCAACGATCTGTACATCGTTGTGGTAGCCTTCCGGGAACATCGGGCGAATCGGACGGTCAATCAGACGGCTGGTCAGGATAGCCTGCTCAGACGGACGGCCTTCGCGTTTAATAAAGCCGCCGGGGATTTTACCTACGGCGTACATTTTTTCTTCAAAATCAACAGTCAAAGGGAAGAAGTCTACACCCTCACGCGGGGTTTTGGTGCCGGTAACGGCAACTACTACGGCGGTATCGCCATAACGAACTAATACAGCGCCATTAGCTTGTTTTGCAATCTTGCCGGCTTCAATAGTAAGAGTTCTGCCGCCAAGATCCATGCTGTAACTATGCATATCTTATGCCTCCTATTCTTTTCACACATTGTGTACCTGCATATTATTCGCCGTCAATCAGAAAAATCCTCTATATTTTTACGGCTTTTTAAAATTTTTTTGAAAAAATTTCTACAACAGACGAAAACAGCCGGCAGCTCTGCCAAAGGCAACACTGCCGGCCGTCAGAAACACATTTTTTAAGCCTTTAAAAGCCCATAAAAAGGCGCATAATAAACAAAACTATTGCGCCCACAGCGGCAAAGACAATAAACGTCGGCAGCAAAAAGAAGATAACTGCCACAATGCCGCACAAAATCAGAAAGGTAATCAGAATGCCGCTGCCGCAGCCAAAGGTATGCACCTTAATATTCGGCGGCACCTGCTGCTGTCTTTCATTATAAGCATCAGCGCCGCTGTCATATACAGCGCCTTCCCTGGCGCTTTTGGTTTCCTCTGTGCCTGCGCTCTCGTCTATCGTCACGCCCTCAAAGGTATCGCGCTCCTCCGGACTGAGCACCTGCGCATCAATCTTGAACTGATAATGGCAGTACGGACATTCCACTGTGCCGGGAGCAACCTCGTGTCCGCAAAAATCACACTTCATATTCTGGTGCCTCCTCTCACTGCAGCAGCATCAGCAACAGACCCTCTTCGTTAACATAACGCGGGTCGTGTGCCTCCAGCTGCAAGGTTTTATTTAGCATATCTATCATCTGCTTCAGCTTTACATGGTCGGTAGCACGGCACATAGCAAAAACCTGCTTTTCCGTAAAGGTATAAACATCATTCAGCTTAACAAAGCAGTACATAACAGCTGCCGTCCAATGCTCAAAATCAGCGTCTGTATTATCAGGCAAAGCATTGCCACGAAGCATAAAATCGCTCCACATGGTACGCATCAGCTGTATATCATAGGCAGAAAAAAGGCCTGTTCCTCTAAGAGATTCCAGCATTGCCGAGGTCTTGTCCTCAAGCAGCGCCGCCGGCTGATAATCACTTATCTGCGTGCTGAAATTAAAGCCCTCCATCCGCACATAGATGGCATATACAACAGAAACATGGCGCACGAACATCGGATTACGGTTGATAAACTCCTCCCAGCTCATTTCGCCGCTTTGGCGCACAGCAAACCAGTCCTTCGCCGCGCTGACAACCTCGAAAAAGCGCTTACGCGAGGTTTGCGACATCACCAGTCCGCGCAGGAAGTTCATCACCATAGTATTTTCATAAAAAATATGGCCCATGAAAATATAGCCTTCTGTGTCAATATTATCATCCACCGGCAGCATCAGGGTATATTTTTCATTGGTGAAAATATTTCTGCAGACATACATTCCCTCCTCCGTGCGTCTTTGCACATCAAAGAGAACCAGCTTTGCCTTAATCAGCTCATTCAAAATATCAACGGAGGTATCCATCTCGGAAGCGTCGCGGCAGATTACATCACGGTAATGCTGCAGCGGCGTTTTGTCATCTTCAAGCAAGCGATAGTCAAAAAGAAAATAATCCCAAAAGGTCTGTGAATATTCCTCCGTGCCCGGCTTTTCCTGAACTGTACCATTCTGAAAAATACCGCCGAAGAGAAAATCGGCCCGCTCCAAATCGCGACGGAACTGCTTCTGCGTATAGTAGCTTTGCACATCATCCAGCAGATTCTGCATTCTCTCGCCGATGTTCAAGTACACTTTCGTCGGCAAATCCGGCGTAGAATAAAGATTGTAGCGGTCATGCTCCGGCAAAAAGCTGCCATCTTTGCCGACAATCTGCAGTTTTCCGTCAACCAGCAGCTTGGCTTTGGCTTCGGCAGGCGCATTATCACGGGTAATAATGCGTTTCTTTTTCATATATGCATAAAACTCCTGCATAACATCCAGGAAATGTGCGATGTTGCTCTCCGTTGCCGGGAAGCCGGAAACATTGCGGCAGCACCAGCCTACGCAGTCAATAAAATCCTCACGCGACATATCACCGAAAAAGTTCTCGGAATTGCCAAGGTAAATACAAAGAATCGTAATATAATCCCAAATCTTGACCAGCTCGCCATCCTTGGCTCCCTGCCATGTTTTATAACGCAGGAAATCCTCAGCACAGGCTTGCTGCAATACCGTATTCCATTCTTCATCCTGTGTATAAAATTCTTCTATCAAATCGAAAACATTAGTCATTTTTTCTCCATTCTCTGACGTATTATGGAGATATTATACCACACTTTTGTGGCTAATTTATGTTTTTTTGCGCCAACTGCGCCGCCAGATAGATATCCTGCAGCGGCACTCCCTGCTCCTGTGCCAGTTTGGCAGCACTGTCATATTCCACATAACAGCGTTCGCCGTTCTCCAGAAGGCAGCGCTTCACCGCCACATCACCGTAAGCAGTGTGCACCACATACCTGCTACGCGGCAGCACAGTGCGTTCCATGCGCGCACGACGGATACCGATGGTTGTCGTTTCCGCAAAAATCAGCGCTTCCAGCTTCGCTCTGTCCTCCTCGCGGCAGATAACAGTAAGCTCCCACGCCGGACGGCTCTTCTTCATGAACACCGGCTGATAATGAGCATCCAGCGCTCCTGCCGCCAGCAGGCGCTCCAGCGTGTAGCCCAAAAGCTCGCCGCTGCAGTCATCAATATCAGACTGCAATTGGCAGATGCAATCTGTCTGCAAAGCGTTACTGTTTACAGAGTTTTTTTTTGTGCATTATCCTCAATCAGCAGCGCACGCAAAATGCTGGGACGCTCATACTGACGCTTGCCTGCTCCCAGACCGATTCCCAGAATCTTAAAGCTCTGCGGCAACTCGTCCGTAGTCATCAGCGCAGCAGCGGCAGCAGCACCGGTCGGTGTAACGAACTCGCCCTGCACCGGCAGCAAGTGTACATTAAATCCAAAGCGCTGCATAATATTAGCTGTTGCCGGAACAGGCACCGGCAGCACGCCATGCTGGCAGCGCACAGTGCCGCGGCCCTCGCACAGCTCAGGTACAATTACGTTTTCAACACCAAGACTGTCGGCACACACAGCAATCGCCACAATATCAACGATAGAATCAATCGCACCAACCTCGTGGAAATGCACTGCATTCTTCTCCACTGCATGCGCCTTTGCCTCAGCATCCGCAATAATATCAAAAATCTTCAGCGCCAATTCCTTGGCTGCAGCACTCATATCCGTAGCATCAATAATCGCAATAACCTCCTGCAGACCGCGGTGCTCATGGTGATGATGATGCTCATGCGGCACATGGCTGTGCTCATGTTCATGGTCGTGGTCATGATGATGTTCATGCTCGTGCTCATGATGATGTTCATGCTCGTGCTCATGGTCATGGTCATGATGATGTTCGTGTTCGTGCTCATGCTCGTGGTCACGATGATGCTCATGCTCATGGCTATGCACTACAGCATCGTCGTTGCCATGCAAAAAGGCCATATCATGGTCATGGTTAGCATGCTCCTCGTCCAGAATAACATCAAAATCACAGCAGTTAACGCCTGCTTTAGACACTCTGCTGATTTTATATTCAAAGCCCTTTGCAGGAATACTCTGCAGAGCCTTATCCAGTGCCTCTTTGTCCGCGCCCAGGTCCAAAAGTGCTGCTACCAGCATATCGCCGCTGATGCCGGCATTACATTCCAAATATAAGCTTTTCATAAATCTTCCTCCTAATCTGAAGCCTGCATACTTGTAGCAGGCTAATGCTAAAATTCGCTATAAGTACAAATTAATCCTGCTTTAAAGTTTCATTCATGCTGCCTGTACGATAGCCTTGCAAATCAAGTGCCACATAAGCAAAGCCTGCAGCCTTCAATCCTTTGTAAATCGTACTGCGCATCGGCTCCGCCACTGCCAGCTCCAGCTGCTCGGGCAACAGCTCAACGCGCGCCAAACTGCCATGCACACGCACACGGAACTGCTTAAAGCCCAGCTCCCACAAAAGCTGCTCCGCCTTATCCACCGCCGCCAGCTTCTCCGCTGTAATACGCTCACCGTAAACAAAGCGCGAAGCAAGACAAGCAAATGACGGCTTATCCCAAGTCGGCAGCTGCAGCTTATGCGACAGCAGGCGGATTTCTTCCTTCGTCAGCTCTGCAGTGCGCAGAGGGCTCTGCACTTTCAGCTCAGCCAAAGCCCTCAGACCGGGGCGGTAATCACCCAAATCATCCATATTCGAGCCTTCGCAAAGCACAGCACCGTTTTCCTGTGCAATGCGCAAGAAATTACTGAACAGCGTTTTTTTGCAGATATAGCAGCGGTCCGGCGGATTTTCGGCAAACCCCGGCACCTGCAGCTCATCAAAATCAAAGTAAAGATGACAGATTCCCTGCTTCCGACAGAACTCCTCTGCCTCCGCTATATCACGCTGCGGCACAACACCGGAACGTGCCGTCACAGCAAGTGCCTTATCTCCCAACGTCAAATGCGCCGCCTGCAGCAAAAACGTCGAATCAACGCCGCCGCTGAACGCAACCAGCACACTGCCCAAGCGCCGCAGCTCCTGCTGCAGCACGGCAAACTTGGCTTCCGCCTGTATTTCTAAATCTTTATTTATAGGCATAATAGTTCTCCCTCATAAAAATTAAACGCATAGCTGAAGTGGTAAACTTATTTTAGACACAGAGGGGGTATTTTTTGTACAGATAATAT
>OGKS01001029.1_pt1 | contig 14376 bp, 13 predicted proteins | sample 1572491 | NCBI WGS metagenome assembly OGKS01 (sample SAMEA2582153, study PRJEB24529) | metagenome | biome: Human gut stool | place: China | collected 2011
GTGGTTCCTTTTTTATCTCGTGGGCATGTGATTGAAAATTCTCATCTTAATTTCAATCTTGTCAGAATGGTTCCAAACTTGTTCAGATACTCAAAGAACAGATTTTTACAATTGGATGATATCAGATGATAAATTGAAAACTTTGTTACAATCTGTTCCCATGTTTATGTTTGGCAAACAATGGAAAACTATTAATCAGATATCTATCAATGACAAATATATAATCTTAACAGAGAAAATAGCTCCAATTAAGGATATTCTTATTAAATTAGGCTTCTTTATCTCTAATGAAAACCTCAAAAAACATCCTTTGCATTCGTATATTCCAGCACAGGATGAAAAGACCATATTCTACAAAATACAAGAGTCTGATATATATTGTTTGTCATTTCACGAGCGACTTAACTTGTTCCAAGGCTGTGCAGACTTTGATGAAGTAGGTAAAGAAACACTTAGAAAATGGCCAATTTTTAGAAATCAAGATAATGAATTTGTTCCTCTGCTTAAGATGTTTGCTCATAATGACTCATGTCCAATTTGGCTGAATTCATTTATGCTAAACGTTGAAGAAGTTAATGAATATCTCAATTCTTATTTGATTCCACAAAATGAGGTTTATTCTTCTATAGTAGAGAAGTGTATAGATGGTATTCTTACTACAACAGATATTCTTCATGTCTATAATAGATACAGATCCTTTTGGAATCCTGGATTCACAGAAAGACTGTTTTCAAAAACAGGTATTTCACAACTTAGCCTGATAACATTAGTAGAACAATCAGATGATTCTACTAAGGAAAAATATATCCAAACATTTAATCATTTATCGTTAAATAGCTCTTCTGTTTACAATGATTCTTCATTTGAATATAGATGGATGAAGCTTGCAGCATTAACAGAATCAACAATTATTCATGCGAAATCTGTTATAAAAATTGATGGTAATAGTTTGTCTTCATACACCATAAAAGACGAGTTGTCAGTCCTCTGTAATGGAGTCACATACAAATTCCGTTTGTCTCAGCTGCTATCTTCGTATTCCACAAATTCTGTTTTGTCGAATATTGTTAAACAATTTGATGCAATTGAAAAGATAAATGAAATATTTGCTCAATCCGAAGCACGCCCAATAGATGTTAGGAATAAATTGTATAATGAATTACAATTGTCAACTTCTTTTACTTCAGAAGAACAATTTTGTTTTCTAATGTTGTTTAGAATGTCGCAAGGGTATCAATACTTTGACAACACTCTTAAAACAGTTATTCGTGTTAATTGTGAAACTATATTTGTAAACATTATGCAAAAGTGTTATGAATATGGACTGGGAGAGAAGCTAAGTACATTTGTCAAGAATGGAGGTGTTGTCTATCCATTTAACAAATTAATTGGTACCTACTTTAACAGCGATGATTATACTTTACCATCCGAACGCATACCCGATTTTATAAATGGATGGGCTGATACGCAAGAAAAGAAGCTATTTCTTATCAAAATGGGATTACACGATGATAAGAGCATAGAGATAATACGTCGTAAGTCTTTCAAGGAAAAGAAAAAAGAGAATGTATGGAATATAAATGATGCAAACATTATTCGTACTTTCTTGCATTGGGTGTGTCAGTCATTTGCCCTTCCTATTACTGATAAAATTCAAGTAAGTATATTAGAGTCATTGTTTTCTGCATTGAAAATTAGCGGAGTTTATTAACCCAATGATTTCATAATTGCTAAGGAATGGACAAATGAATTGTATCTCGAATGGAAAAAAAACAAGCAAACAAAGATTTATATTATTGATGGAAATCTTCCATATAGAGGCATATTCGAAAAAATCCACCTTTTTAGTGGATTTATAGGCGAATATACTTATTTCAGCGATTCTAATACAATTTATATTTCTTCTAATAGAGAACCTGCCGCTTTATTGTCAGATGTATATTCGGACACAAGAATCAAGAATGTATTCTCAAAAGACGATTGGAATAAGATATTTTTAGTATCCGCAGATGTAGTCAAGGAGAAAGATTTACGAATCGCCGAACTGGAAAAATTACTTGATGAAGCCAAAAACAAAAAGATTGCAGGTGACGATTTCTATGATAATATGGAAGGTCATGGCAATGTATCCGAGCGTGGTAATTTAGATGATAACTCTCGTATAGAATTAAATCTGGAGGCTCGGAATTCGGCTAAAGATTATCTTGACTCTCTAGAGGATTATGACTGCTCAAAATGGGATCCGAATACAGGTAATGGTTTGGTTAAAGGCATTGTAAAGTATAAGAATAAAACTATCACGGTAGTCGTAACAAGTTCTATTGGAAGAAAACTGTACCTTCATCCTCGATTATTCTCAGAGCTAATGATTGATCCCGATAACTTATTACTCAATTATGGGTATGATCGAAGAATTCATCGTATTCGTTTTGATGAAACATTCAAAGACAATAAGGATGTCAATTTGATTTTTGATGCAGATATTATCAATTCAAAAGAATTTGCATTTTTGGCAAATAGATATATGTACTCAAAAAAGACTTGTTTTGTCATAGAGAACATCACCTATTCTGTATCGGAACAAATTAAAGGATTTGGACTTGAGGAGAAGAAATCAGATTCCGATATTTACACAAATATTGACACAGATGAATTGTTTGACTTTTAATTCTTAAAAATAATGTATTATACAAGAGAGCAACATAAAAGGTTTCTTGATAAAGAACTTGTAGCCATTAGCGAAGAGTACTTAAGAAAACTCAATTCAAAGGCTTTGGCATTATTAGCAGACAAAGAAGTATATGTTACCCAGTATATAAAATTGGACTTGAAAAAAGATGATTCCAATACTGCAGACCACAACGTTTTGGGGGCAGGTCAACTTATGCTCCGATTTAAGAAAGACAAAGGAATTCCACGTAAAAATGAGTATTTCACTGCAGTAGCATTAGAAAAAGAAATGTGCTTTCCACAAAAATGGGGCACTATTAGCTGGGGAAACCTACGTCATCATCAAGTAGAATATTCTGAAGTCCATTGTGTATGGCAAGGAAAGGCTGACGACAATGGTTTCCTTTTGTGTGGTTTTACAGGTTTGTCAATTGAGATGGCAAAATTTCTTCATGGCAAAGAGGGTTGTGTGATTGTTCTTGGTCCACAAGAACCACCTATGGACTATTATCAAAACCTTATTGATATAGTCAGCAATACAAACTCCAATATGGCAGCAAAAGAAATTTTGGATTTTGACAAAAAAACTATTGTATGGAACCCGGCTCATATAAATTCCGACAAAGAGCAAGTTGAAGATATTGTCAAAACTTTAGAGTCAACGCCTCAATTGATATTCCAAGGTCCTCCTGGTACAGGAAAAACTTTTCTTATGGCAGAATTGGTCGGGCACTTATTGAAACTGAACAAGAGCGTACTTGTTACAGCAATGACTAATCGCGCACTTATAGAACTTGTAGAAAAGGAAAGTTTAAGGGATTTTCTGTCAAAGAAACGGATAATGAAAACAAACGTTTCTTCCGATGAAATAACTATTTGCAAGAGCCTTGTTCCTATTGATAGTAAAAGAATTTCTTGTATTTCTGGTAGTCTAACATTATCAACATTCTATAATTCTAGCGGATGGTCAAAACTTTGTTACAACGAACGTCCTTTTGATTATGTCATTATGGACGAAGCTAGTCAAGCTTTGTTTGGAATGATAGCAGCATGTAAAAATCTTGGCCAAAAGATAATATGGATTGGCGATCAGAATCAGATGCAACCCATTGTTTCGCTCAGTGAGGAAAGTTTAACAAGAAACGATTTCACAATGTTGGCGAATGGTTTTACCACTCTATGTGAAAACTTTGACTATAAGTCGTATATTTTGACAGAGACGCATCGCTTGCTGAAGAAATCTGCGGCACTAACGAGTTTGTTCTATCATACGCCTCTTAAGTCGGTTGCTAACTTTGAGTATGTATTTGCTAATAGCGACATACAATATCTGCCAAAAGATGGTGGAACAATCCTTTTGTATAAGGAAATGCCTGTAGGCGAAAAAGCGGATAAGTCTTCTTGTGAATTATCTATTCGGATAGTTGAAGACATACTTGCTTCACAGCCCAAACTAAAGATTGCTGTATTAACAAAATTTCGTGCGACCGTGAGAATGTTGCAAAACAGCTTTATTAGCAAATATGGAAGTAAAGACAATGTACTGATTGATACAGTTGAACGTGTTCAAGGTATGACCTGTGATGTTTGTATATACCATATACCCAATACTATGATGGGCATGTCTCTTGACAAGTCATTATTCAATGTTGCAACAAGCCGTGCAAAGCAGTTGACGATAATAGTTGCTGATAGATCTATAATGAATACGCAATGCCATAGAGATGTTCATATGTATTTAATGGGTATAGCCTTTGGAATAATACCCAAACAGAATAATGATAGTTCTATTGAACAAGAAGAATTTATAAAAATAGGAAAAACTTTTAATTTGCATGTAAAAGGTAAAATTGACCTGTCTCAATTTGAAACGCCCAAACAAAGATTGGTTAGATCATCCACAAAGAAAAATTTGTATATCATTGACACAAATGTATTCGTTAATTGTCCAGACATTATTTCAAAAATAAATATTAAATATGATGTGATTTTGTCTGCAAAGGTAATAGATGAGTTAGACAAACTGAAAGTCAAACTTCGTGATGAAGAAAAAAGGAATGTAGAGTTAGCATTAAGATTAATAAATAGGGCAATGGATAGAGATAATGTATCAATGGAATTATCTGATTTGGATTTGTTGCCAGAAGACTTTAGCAGAAAGTCTCCGGACAATAATATTCTTACAGTTGCTCTAAAATTCAAAGACGAGAACCCAATTTTAATAACCTCTGATAACGGGTTACAAGTAAAGGCTAAAGGTCTTAACATTAAAACGATAACATTGAAAGAGTTCTTAAAACGATAATAACTTATGCTTTAACAAGAACTACAACAATACCTCCTTTGCAAATATCCACAGAAGAATGCACGATGCGAATGGAAAGAGTTTAAGAACTTGAAAAACTCTTTCTGTGGTGACGAGAAAGACGATGTCATTTCGTATGTGTCCGCCATTGCCAACATGGAGGGTGGACATCTGGTAATAGGTGTAAAGGACAAGACACTCGAAATCGTTGGGACGGACATTTCAAGGATGACCTTTAATGGACAACCTGCCAATACGCAATCGGCAACGTTCAAACTGACGGAACAATGCACTTATCTGTCATCAGAAAGACTAAGCATAGAGGAGTTTATTACGGATGATACCAACAAGCGAGTATGGATAATACATATTCCAAAGCACTTGCCTCGCCGTCCTGTCCTTGCCCACAAGAAGGCATGGCAACGAATAGAGGATTCTTTGGTGGAACTGACGCAGGAAAGAATGGCTGTCATACTTGAAGAACCTATCTATACTGCCAATGACTGGTCAGCGGAGATTGTACCAGATGCAACTATAGATGATTTGGATGAAGTAGCTATCGCTAAGGCTCGTATGATGTTCAAGAAGGTGCATAGCCGTATTCCTGCTGAGGAAGTGAATGTCTGGAGTGTTCAGACGTTTCTTAGCAAATGTGGATTGACGAGGGATGGTGGCATCACTCGTGCAGCCATCATATTGCTCGGCAAATACGAATCGGCATTTAAACTACGTCCTGCGGTTGCGCAGGTAACATGGACACGTCGAAATGTAAATCAGGATGTTGTGGACTATGAACACTTCACAGTTCCATTCATATTGACGGTGGACGATATTCTCTCAAAGATTGAAAATCTGACATTGCGTGAGATGCCTGGCGGTACGCTGTTCCCGGATACAATGAAGCAGTATGATGATTATACGATTCGTGAGGCTCTTCATAACTGCATCGCCCATCAGGATTATGAACTTCAACAACGCATCAACTTCGTGGAGAATCCGGGCTACTTATATTATTCCAATGCTGGTACATTCATTCCTGGCACTTTGGAGAATGCTTTGAGAAACGAAGAGCCTCAGACGCATTTCCGCAATGAATGTCTGTGCAGGGCTATGGTTGATTTCAATATGATTGACACCGTAAGTCGTGGTATTAAGAAGATGTTCAGCGAGCAATGGCGCAGACATTTCCCTATGCCAGATTATGAGATTGACCCGATAAAGAAGAAAGTCGTTGTCCGCATCTATGGCAACGAAATCAACAAGCGATACACTGATTTGTTGAAAACAAACAACACTCTTTCTCTTTGGGATTGCATCTCACTTGATGCAGTGCAGAAAGGCAGAACCATTCATGAGGACGTTGCCCAAGACTTGCTTAAGCGTGGGCTTATAGAGGGCGAGGCTCCGCATTACAACATCTCTTTAAGTATCGCAAAAGACACGCACCAACTACCTTCTTACACAAAAACAAAAGGATTGGATAAGGAGAGGTTGCGTCAAATGGTTCTACAATATCTCAGCAATGCAGGTGAAGAAGGTGCCAAGCGAGATAGCATATACGAATATATCAAAGATGTGCTACCTATCAACAAGACGGAAGAGCAAAAACTTCGTATGCTCGGAGATTTGCTGAAAAACATGAGTAAAGAGTGTTTAATAAAAGCGGAAGGACGAACTTGGTATACTATACCTCAATCATAAGAGGATCTATTATAGCGACTTTTTACGGAATTATAGCGGAGAATCTTTTTGAATCCGTCAAAATATGACGAGATTTATAGCGAAATCAATTGATTATAGCGAATTGTATCAAAACAACAACCAATGTCAAAATTTAGATTTATACGGCTATGGAGCATAAAACTATTGACAGATTTAGAGGTTGCCTTTATGGTCAAGCCATAGGCGATGCACTCGGATTGGGGACGGAATTCATGTCAGATGAGGATATCGCTTGGAAATATCCTCATGGATTACAACACTACAAGCAGATATACCAAGACAGACATCGGAAACGTTGGGAAATTGGCGACTGGACGGACGATACCGACATGATGCTCTGCATTGCTGATGAGGTCATTGAAGACAAGGGTGTTAATTTTTACAACATCGCCAGACACTTCAAAGACTGGGCCAATGGCACTCCTATGGGTATTGGAGAAAATACCTATAAGGTGCTGATGATTGGCGACTATGTGGAGCATCCGTTTGATGTATCCCACAAGGTATGGGAAATGAGTAAATATCAGTCTGCAGCAAATGGTGGGCTGATGCGTACCTCAGTCGTCGGCCTTTTTCCAAAAGAAGTAAGGACTTGTGCAGAAAATATTTGTCGGCTCACCCATTACGATCCAAGATGTGTCGGCTCATGCGTAATAGTGTCCGAACTTATACACGCATTGGTTTATGGTATGCAACCACCGACATTATTTCAAATAAAAAGTTTGGCACAGTTATATGATGCAGAAATCTGCGAATACGTGGACAAAGCGTGGTGTGAATCAGATGTTAAGAATTTGGTAGACTATGACCACATGGGCTATACTTTAGTTACATTATCAGTGGCTCTTTGGACTTACTGGCATACGACTTCATTTGTTGATGGGCTTCTTGTTGTGGTGAATGCAGGAGGCGATGCAGATACAAATGCGGCAGTGGCGTGTGCAGTACTTGGAGCGAAATATGGCTACTCCTCCATTCCCAACGAATATATTGAAGGCCTTTTATATAAAGAGTCCTTGGACAAAACGATAGATAGCCTTTTGAACATTTGTATAAAAAAAACAATATGGCACTAGCAATAAACATAAACGACCTGCTTAACAAGCAGAAAATAGAATCCAATCGCATTGAGTTCAAGAATGGTTGGAATCCAGGCAGCATATATCACAATATGTGCTTTCGCCAATGACTTTGATGATCTTGGTGGTGGGTATATTATCGTTGGAGTAGATACCGAAGATAAGACTGGCATGGCAATACGACCTGTAGAAGGGATTGATAACATTTTGCAAGAGATGGTGGTCTACAATACCAAAATGGCTTCATACTATTTGCCTCGCACTTCTGTGGAGGAGGTGGATGGCAAACAGCTGATAGTGATATGGTGCCCTGCTGGCAGTTGCCGTCCATATTCTGTGCCTGTAAACGTAACAGCGAAAGGGACAAAAGAATAATGGTTTCGTGCCATCTTTGAAACAACTGATGACCGCTTGACGTTCTTGGTTACTATTCCTGTTCATGAAGGATGTAGTGAAAGTTCGGAAAGAGCTATACTTGGTTCGGAAAGAGGTTCGGAAACAAAAACGAAAAGTTCGGAAAGAAGTTCGGAAACAAAGGACTTGATTATAGATATTATAAAACAAGACCCACATATAACTGACGCTGAAATCGCAATACAATTGAATATGTCTTCACGAGGAGTTGAGAAGCAAATACGTAAACTTCGTGAATTAGGTAGAATAAAACGAACAGGTGGTAGATTTGGAGGCTATTGGGAAATCGTAATATTAGACAAAAATAAAACGGATATGTTATTAGGAAACAAGATAAGGTCTCTAAGAAGACGAACAAGGAATATTGCAGCGCCAAGTAGCTGCATACTTAGAAATAGATACTCCCATGTTCAGCAAGATTGAGCGTGGGGATAGGCGAGCAAAAAGAAGTCAAGTAATTCAAATGGCAACATACTTCAAAGTGGATGAAAAGGAAATGCTCACCCTTTGGCTTGCCGACAAAGTATTGGATGCTTTGGAGGGTGAAGACGAATTGAAACTTACAGCCATTGAAACAGCAAAAGACGAGTTAATGGATGTTAATCGCTAATTTGCAGCAAACAATTCATCTTCTGATATAAACAACGCAAGATTGATTTCTCGCAGACAATGGGAACTTCATGGTTTCATTTACACTTGAAACTGTGAAGTTTCTTTTGATTTACAGACACTTACAAAATATATACTGGTTCAAGTGTGGAGCCAGTTCTGTCACTCGTTCCACAGTGTAAAGGCCTTCGCATTGCCCTGCCAGTCGAAACGAGCAACGCCAATACAACGTCAAATCTCATGCAACATTCAAAATGACAATAAAACGTGCGTAAATGCTAATATATACAGCATATAGCAGGTATTTAACAAAGTGTGTATTTTGTTATTCGTTTGTTACTATACCATTTGATTTTATAATTTATCATAGTTAATGGTTCGTAATTGGTTCTTGTTTTGGGTAACAAATCCAATTATTTTTCGTATCTTTGCACCGTGAGTAACAAATCTCGCAAAATGACAATAAGTAGAATAAATAACAAAGTAACATGAGAAGTAACAATGAACCTGTGCGCATACGCTACAAAGATTTGGCGAATGGCACAAAGTCGATTTATCTCGACACTTACAAAAGTGGAAAGAGGTCGTATGAGTTCTTGAAGCTTTATCTGCTTCCTGAGGACGATGACAAGGCTAAGGCAGTCAATGCCGAGACCTTGCAGAAGGCAGAAGTTATCAAGAACCAGCGAGTGCAAGAAATCCTATCGGGAAAGTTGGAAATAGTGAAGGCTTCTTTGGAACATCCGGCTTCTACAACTACTGCAAGCAAGAAGACTGCACGAGTAAGCAAGAAGGAGAATGGCAATACTGCTAAAACTGGCAAAAGTACCCAAGGAAAGGAACGTGAGGTAAATGAAGTCGTCGGAGCCGTTTCTGGCAGAGAAGGACACCAATGGAAATTCATTGACGATGACGGTGAGGACAGAGCCATAGATGGAACAATCAAAAAACATAGAGGCAGACCCAACAAGCGTGAAGCTGTCACTCTTCGTTTCAAGGACCTTGCCAACGGCAGCAAGTCGCTCTACTTCGACATATATTATAATGGTGAGCGCAAGTACGAGTTTCTGAAGCTCTATATCAACCCAGAGATTACCGAGGCTGACAAGCAGAATAATGCCTTGGTCATGGAAACCGCAGAGCGTCTGAAAGAACGCAAGATGCGAGAGGTTGTCAATGGAGAGACTTTCACGGATCCTTCTGACGAGCTGAACCAAGTGGAGAAAGTTGAGGAATACACCAGTTCTGTGATAGTCCGTAGTCGCAAGATGCGCAATGGAGACCGTTCCCTCTTCCTTGATATATATTATGGTAAGGGACAACGTGCCTATGAGTCAGTTGGTCTTTACCTTCGTAAGGATGACAGCGAGGAGAAACACAAGGAAATCTGGAAAGAAGCTGAGAAAAAGGCCAAGGAACGCATGAAGGCATTGAAGGACGGAACCTTTGAGAAGCGTGTCGGCAGAAGAGGCTACAAGCCGCATGGAGAAGATCCAGATGCCAACGTGGACAAATACAAGGAGTATCTTGCCACTAAGAAGGTGAAGACAGAGATTGCCGTTGCAGAGACTGAGCGCAAGAGAAATTCCAAGACCAAGGAGCCTGTGAGAATCCGCTTCAAGGAACTTGCCAACGGCAACAAGTCGGTCTATCTATCCATCAATGTCAATGGTCGCCGAACCTACGACTATCTGCGTCTCTATCTCATTCCAGAGGTTGACGCAGCAGCCAAGGAGCAGAACAAGCAGACGATGCAAGCAGTCTATGCCATCAAGGCACAACGCATCATGAGCATCACTAACGGTATCGCAGGGCTCAAAGACAAGTCAAGAATCAAAATGCGACTTGTGGATTGGTTGGAGATATTCCGTGACGCACAAGTGGAGCGAGGAAGACAATCTGCCCGAAACTGGGTGAACAGCGTGCTGAATGCAGTGAGAGAACACTCGCCAAACGTGACACTCGCAGAGATGACCAAGGAATACTGCAATGGTTTCATGGTGTTCTTGTTGAACGACTATATCACCTACAAGCACACCCATCCGTCCAAGTCCACGGTGATGAACTATCTCAAATGCCTCAAAGCAGCCTTCAACATGGCTATTGAGGAAGAGATAATGGACGACAATCCCGTATTGCGTCTTCGCATGGATGTTCTGAAAGGTGGCGGTACCAAGCGAGAGTATCTGACCGTTGACGAGGTGAAGAGACTGATTGACACCCCTTGCAAGCGTGAGGATATCAAGGCGGCGTTCCTGTTTTCATGCTTCTGCGGACTCCGTATCAGTGACGTGAAGAGTTTGAAGTGGAAGAACATCATCACCGAGGGTGATAAGACACGAGTTGAGATATTGCAGTACAAGACCAAGCAGCCTCTCTATCTTCCTCTCAACAAGCAAGCCCTTCGTTGGATGCCTGAGCGTGGATCTGCGAGTGACGAGGACAAGGTGTTTCCAACACTGCCAAGCAAGAACTACGACTGCATCCCGGAATGGAGCCGTGCGGCAGGTATCAGCAAACATGTGACCTACCATGTCTCAAGACACACGTTCGCCACGATGGAGCTGACCATGGGCGCAGATCTATACACAACAAGCAAACTTCTCGGTCATACGGAGGTGCGCACGACACAAATTTACGCAAAAATCATCAATAAGAAAAAGGACGAGGCTGTTTCCCTATTAGACAGTGCGTTCGAAGAATAAAAATGGAACATAATAATACTTCAAACAACCAAGGACGAGACGACTCCTCGTTCTCTCTTTTTACCCCAATGCAATGAATGCACCTTCGCTAACAGTGTAGGTGGCATTTGTGGTACCAACAAATTGTGGCTGTTCTTCAAGGAAGCCCATGAGTGCTATCAGACGGAAGTAATAGGATGCGGTAAACTGTATCACCGCTATAAAAAGGACTTTCTCAACAGCCATTCCTATACGGACTGCCAGTATGCGGCAGGCAAGAACGAGCACAAGAAGAACTTCTACATCATGGAGGAGTTTCTTGAAGAACGTGAGGACTTGGTAGTCATATTCTTTACCAAAGTGGATTTCGAGTATCATGACTACAAGGCTCTTCATCACAAGTTCAACACCACGGAGCCGCCTCCAAACGGTCAGTATCTCCATGGTAAACCACCGTCAATATTACAAACAGCACAAGAAACCAAACCGAAACAGGACTTTCAATGTTACTTTGATTCTACTCAGTTGAACCTCATTGCGCGCCATGCCAATGAGGTTCATTTGTTCTCAGCCGATGTGTCGGAAGAGGATATGCGAAAACTCTTCTCGTGCCAAGTCAGCAAGCAGCTAAAGGCGAGAAGCAACAGACGTGTGGCATTCTTCTTTGATATGCTCTGCAGCAAGAACTTGATTTGCAAGCAATGGCAATCGATCATTGCCAAGCATAAACTCATCCTGTCTTCATCAACAGACAAGCCACTTACAACAACCAAGCTGTCCTCAGCAACCAGTGATGCCAAAAGTACCAACGCCAGCATCTATGAGGCTATCCGCAAGAAAGTGCAAGAAATAGCAGATTGCGGTAAAAATGACAGCAAGGACACCATCTGACAGATGAAAACCTTGACAGTTGGCTTGATAGTCGGTTGACAGTCAAGCGCACTTCCATCCGATTGGGCAGAAATGCCCTTACCTTTGCCCTCCGTAATCAGAAACCTGGTTATGGAGGGCGACCTCGTTATGTGTAACGATAAATAAAATTACGACAATGATTGGACAGACAACAAATCAGGCAAACAATCCACCAAAGGATGGCACTATCCTACCGCCAACGATAGACGTGTATAAACACGAGTTGACAGAACCAGAACTGGCAGATATGACACCAATGAGACTTGCCGAGCGCATTCAACAAATGGAAGAAGCATTCAAGCTGCTTGGACCAGTGGAGGATGTGCTGAACCGCATCAAGTGCTTGGAGAAATGGCTCTTTGCAGGAAAAGACGTGCTCACCCTTGACGAGGCAAGCGTATTCCTTGACGCTTCAAAGAGTCAGCTTTACAAACTGACACGTACCTTTGCCATTCCCCATTACAAGCCAAACGGCAAGACCATCTATTTCAGCAAGGAAGAACTGGTGGAATGGATCAAGAAGCACCCTGTGAAAACAAAAGAGGTGTATGAGCAGGATGCCATACGCTATGTGATGAACAAACCCTTGAAGAGCAGATGACGATGGAAGAAATGAACGACATGAGCCTCTTTGAAGGCGCAGCGGACAATGCTGATTTGTTGGAAAAGTTGCTGAAGGCATCGCTTATCCATGCGGACGAGACCTACCAGACACCGCCACAGATAATATGGGTGGACAACTCGACCATAGCCACGCTGGGCAACTTCAGTGCCTCCACAGGCAAGGCGAAGAGCCGAAAGACGTTCAACGTGTCCGCTTTGGTAGCTGCCTCGCTTGCTAACGGAAAGGTACTGCAATATACGGCAAAACTACCCGATGACAAGCGTAAGATACTCTACGTTGATACGGAGCAGAGCCGTTTCCACTGTCACAGCGTGATGCAGCGCATCCTCCGGCTTGCAGGATTGCCCGACAACATGAACAGTGAGAACCTTGTGTTCTTCGGACTGCGAGAGTACAGTCCCAACCTCAGACTGCGGTTGATAGAATATGCTTTGCAGACCCAAAAGGGGTTTGGCTTGGTCATCATTGACGGCATAAGGGACTTGATGCTCGACATCAACAATCCGAGCGAGTCTGTCCATATCATCAACAAACTGATGCAATGGTCAAGCCGCTATGACCTGCACATCCATTGCGTCTTGCACCTGAATAAGGGTGATGACAATGTAAGAGGTCACATTGGCACGGAACTCAGCAACAAGGCAGAGACGGTACTGGTGATAAGCAAGAGCAATTCGATGGCGAATGTGAGTGAAGTGAAACCGCTCAACATCCGAGACAAGGACTTTGCGCCCTTTGCGTTCCAAATAAACAAGGAGGGACTTCCAGAGATTGCCAAGGACTATGTGGTTGACTCCACCACAGCCAAACAGCCGAAGATGACAATAGCCGACATTACCGATGAGCAGCATGACAAGGCACTTGAAATGGCTTTCGGCAAGAAAGTGGTGTCAGGCTATGAGAATGTGATAAACGCATTGACGAAAGGTTATACAACTATTGGTTTTGCCAGAGGTAGAACAGTGATGTCAAAGCTGCTGACCTTCCTATTGAAGAGCAAACTGGTGGTGAAGTGTGGCAACAACGAGTATTGCAGAATGAAGGATTATCCTTCGCTTCCGCTGCTTGAAGGGCAGGAGGTAAAGAAGTGAGGATGAAGCGAAAGTCACTTCAAAAACCACTTCATTCACCTCGGTGTATATATAATAATAGAACGGACGGATTTTGTGAAGTGGCATCATATTTAACTACATGGACATACGACAAAATGACTTCACAAAACCGTTCATTCACTCTGGTGTATATATAATAAGCGCACGAATGAACAAAAAATGAATGAAAGATGAACATACAACAAGCAAAGGAAATCAAACTCACGGACTATCTAAGCGCATTGGGACATCAGCCCAAACGATG
>OGKS01001032.1_pt1 | contig 14334 bp, 10 predicted proteins | sample 1572491 | NCBI WGS metagenome assembly OGKS01 (sample SAMEA2582153, study PRJEB24529) | metagenome | biome: Human gut stool | place: China | collected 2011
ACGATAATCCGTTGATTCTGCATATCGCTAAAAAGGAAGATATTGCGCAGCTGACAATCCGAACGAAGAAGAAGGTGGCTGCCAAGAATAAAACTGTGATCGTGACAGCAAAGGTTTATAACAAGAATGGAAAGTTGCAGACCACTTTAAAATCCAAGACAGGTAAGATTAAAGTAAAGCCGACTAAGATTGAAGTTCTTGCCAGCGACTGGGATGGAAAAACATTTCTTGTCAATCAGACTTATCAGATGCGCTCAAAGATTACTCCTGCTAATGCAACCAGCACCAATACATGGAGTGTAGCAGACGCATCCGGCAACAGTGTGGATTATATTACAAAGACGGGTGCTTTCACACCGAAGAAAGATGGTACTTACGTGATTACCGTAACGTCGAAGATCGGATCTAAGACAATCACGAGTAACAGTATGCCGGTTCAGGTACAAAATACGATGATCGAGGCAAAGCAGACAGCAGCAGATGCTTTGGTTGCAGTATATTCCAGCAATGCGAAAAACACATTGGATACTAAGAAGTTAAAGATTACCAATGCGGCAGGCGCCAATATTGTGATCAAAAAGGTTACTTTCTCTGCGGATGGAAAAGAAGCAACATTAAAGACGAGTTCTCTGCTTAAGGATGGTGCTTTCTATACAGTGACAGATGGTGTGTCAAGTTACGACGTGATTGCTCGCGTTGGAACTCCGGTTCAGGCTAAAATATTAAATTCAACGGTAACGGTGAAGAAAGAGACCCCGATCGAGTATGCATTGTATGATGCAGATGGTATTGATGTCAAAGCAGCATATAAGGGAATGACTGCTTTTGAAGGAAATATTACGAATGGTTACATCACGAATGATGATAAAATTTATATGACTACCATTGGAAATACAGGAACGATATCTATGACGTATACTTCTGATGATAAGACTATTGTTCTTAAAGCAGAGGCAACCGTTTCCTGTGTGGCAGCAAGTACTTCTAATGATACCAATTTTACATTTACGGAGAGTGCATCTAAGCCAAATTACGATGCTGCCAACTATAAGGATGAACGTTCAATTGCATCCGGAAGCAATTACTATGTATATTTTAGAGCGTTAGATGAGGATAAGACAGAGATCAAGTACGATTCTGTCAAGTATGAGTCTGCAGATCCGGATACTTTGATCATTAATCAGGCGAGTGACGGATCCGTTACAGCTACAGCTGTCAAGACCGGAACTGTTAATGTGATTGTGACTGCTACATACGGAAAAATGGAGTATACATATCAGTATGAAGTAACCGTTGCAGAGCCGGCATATTTAAAAGCACTGACGTTGAGCAATAGTGTGATCCAGATGTCAAATGTATCGGAGTCTGGCTATAAAGGATATATCAACGTTGAGGGAAGAGATCAGTATGGTCATCTGATTGCTTTAAAGGATGAGACCGTAACGATTACAGATAATAATACAATTAAGACAAGTATGGTAACCTATGATGCGTCTAATGATCGTCTTGTGATTGATGCCAGCGGACGTGTGACAGGTTCGTACAGTTATACAATTAATATGACAATGAATGGTCATAAGGCATCAGAGAATTTTGTTGTTGTTGTGCAGACTCCACCTTATAACGGAGCATCCAGCTACAAGGTTGAGATGGACCACCCGGTACTTGATCTGCAGATCGGATCCGGTGTGACATCAACCGAGCTTGTGAATTCCAAGAACGTTGCAGTCCGTCTTGCCGAGTATCGTGGCGGTGTGTTCTATGGTTACTCATATATTTATTCTGCAAGTATTACAAAGGATGGAAGTTACTACGGTACTGACCTTACACAGGCAGGATCTGGCACACAAATCAATATTGGTGGCGGATCGGTGTTAAATCTTAGTACTGTAACCTTAAGCAAGGAAGTATGTACAAAAGCACCGACCGGAATGTATAAGATTGAGCTGAAATTTATTCCGAATGGATCTTCCTCATCTTCCTATGCATCGGTCAATGCCTACCTTGAGGTGACTGATAATCAGACAAATCCGCAGGTTGAAGTCGTTCGTACCACTGCAAACAAGACTTGTAAGACTGCTTTGGAACTTGCACAGAATTGTCTGGAAGTACAGGGGGTAAATGGATCAATCGTATCGGCTACAGTGACCGGAAGCAACAGTGTGGATGGAAATTATGCAATCACAGCAGGATATGCACTCAATGTGAAATCTGTAGTCGTACAGGTGAAAACGACGCTTGCCGATAATAAGACGGTAGTATCGAACTACACAATTTCGGTAGGCAAGACATTTAGAAACATGTAACTTTATGAAAATACATAGGCCAGGAGTAGGTGTGTCAAGTGACATTACCTACTTTTTGGCATAGGGCAGATGAGAATGAGACAACAGCTTCTTGATGAATTGATGCAGGTATCGGAAGAGGAAAGTAAATATCGTGCCGGACAGGTTGCAATTGAAGAGAAGCTATACAGTGAGGCATCGGTGCAGGAGATTGATCGACAGAAGCTTCTGCGAAGGGGAAAGCTGATTACCGTGCGACCACACAGTCGGTTTGTTGAATTTCCGATGCATCGTCATAATTATGTGGAGATCATGTATGTGGTGCAGGGAAGTATCACACATGTGATCGATGGAAGTGAACTGACACTTCATAAGGGAGATTTACTGATGTTGAATCAGTATGTGGAGCATGCAATCCATAGAGCCGAATATGAAGATATCGGCATCAATTTTATTGCGTTACCGGAGTTCTTTGAAGTTCCGCTTAGTATGTTGCATGAAAAAAACGTTCTGGCGGAATTCATTGTCGGAGCCTTCAGGCAGAAGAACCCGGTTCCACATTATCTGCTTTTTCGGTTAAGGGATAATCCTCAGATTGAGAATCTGATGGAGAATATGATCGAGTCCATGTTGCACGAACATGCGAATGAAGACGTTGTCAATCAATACTCGATGGGATTGGTATTTTTGTATTTACTCAATCATCTGGATGATCTGAGTCATAATTCATCGATGGATTATAAAGAGACCATTGTGCAGGCAGTACTTGAGTATATCAACAGTGATTGCAAGAATGCGAATCTTACCAAGATTGCACAGGATACACATCAATCGGTCACTGTGTTAAGCAAGTTGATCAAGCAGAAGACCGGAGCAAATTTTCAGGATCTTCTGCAACAGAGACGATTTCAGGCGGCAGTGCAACTGTTGGAGGAAACCAGTCTGCCGATTGAGGATATTGCGCTTGATGTCGGGTATGAGAACCAGAGTTATTTCTTCCGACAGTTTAAGAAGCGTTATGGGATGACACCGCGCGCGTATCGCTTGGAACATCATAGTAAATAGAATAAGTCAAATAAGGACAGTTTTTTAGTCTAATCAGAGGCTAAAAAGCTGTTCTTTTTTTTGTTAAGGTGAAACAAAAAAAGGGGGTATTATCATGAATACGATAAATGCAATCATTTTTGACCTGGACGGAGTTATTTGTTTCACCGATCAATATCATTATCAGGCGTGGAAAGAGCTTGCGGATGCAGAAGGGATCTATTTTGATAAAAAGATCAATGGAAGACTGCGAGGCGTAAGCCGCATGGAAAGCCTTAATATCATTCTTGAGAAGGCTTCCAAAGGGTATACGCAGGAAGAAAAGGAGATGCTTGCAGCAAAGAAGAACGAGAGCTATGTTCGCCTGCTGGAAAAGATGTCTCCGTCAGATTTATCGGATGAAGTCAAAAATACATTGGATACATTGCGTCAGCGAGGATACAAGTTAGCCATCGGATCCAGTAGTAAAAACACGAAGAAGATTTTAAAGCAGATTGGATTAGAAGGGTATTTCGACGCAATCAGCGACGGAACGAACATTACAAAATCAAAACCGGATCCAGAGGTCTTTTTAAAGGCGGCGGAGATGGTTGATGAGAAACCGAAGCACTGTCTGGTGGTAGAGGACGCATTTGCGGGAATCGATGCAGCTTATGCAGGAGGATTCCTAAGTGCCGGAATCGGAGATGCCGCAGGACATGCGCATGTGACATATCCGATTCTGACATTTGATGAATTGCTTTCCATCTGCAAATAAAGGGCTTATTTGCGATGAAAAAGGGGAGAGTACTCATTGATGACGGATCGGTGTAATTTCAATCAGTCGTATCTCTAACAATTCCAATGTAACATCAAGCGTAAGGATTTCATCAGACGTTACATCTGCTAATCGTTGATGGAATCCTGGCGCAGATGCATTCTTTAACAGGTCAAATTCCGATGGAGCAGTAAGCTCGATTGCTCCCATGGAAATCCACTGGTCGTAAGCACTTCCGTGTGTCCGGTTTACATAGGTTTCAGAAATTTTATAACGACCTTGTGGAATATCAGAAAGGCTTAAAGTTATCATAACCGGTTCGGAATCTGCAAAGACCGTATAGCGGTCGGTTTCTGTCATATCAAATCGTTCACCATTCGCGTAAAGATAGTTAAAGTGTTTGTAGTTATACAGCATGATCTGGTAACTGTCATGCTTTCGTGTCACAAAGTATCCGTCACCGCGTCCTAGAAATTCATTGCCCAATTGTTGCAGGAGAACGTAGGCATTGTAGCTTGCTTTTGGGATTCCGTTTACGGTAAACAGACCTAATCCACCGAAAAAGAGTGTGTTAGGTAAAGCGGCATCTGCCATCAGGTCTGTGAGTGCCTGATAGGTAAAGCTATCCAGACGATCATAATTTTCCAGAATATTTTTGACAATATAACAGGATTTAAAACAGGTGTCATTGAGGAGATCCTGCTGGCTAGGGGTGTTATTCCATTCAGACAAATAAATCGGCATGTTACCAAGATCAAGTTCACGGCGTTCACGTAACACCTGCATAACGAAATCTTTTAATCCATCCGGAGATTCTGATAAACTCATCGCATACACAAAACCAAAGGATTCTTTCGAGTGGTTCGGATCAGCAATCTGTCTGGTGTCATAGTAAGTAAAACTCAGGCAGTCCGGCACGCAGTCATTTTTTTTACACCAGTTTAGAAAGTGAAGATACCAGTTCTCATAGTCGTCTGCCACGATATAGTAAGTTGGTGGGAGACTGAACTCGAGATCGGAACAGAATGATTTCACACATCGATAGGTCTCTTTATAAAATGCAAAGAAATCTTTTTCGTTTGCAAAGCCAAAGAGGTCTGTGCTTGTATTTGGCTGATTCCAAAGCCCGAATTTCCAGGAACAGATAGTGTCCATTCCATATCGATCACAGATATGCGCAAGGAATTCCTTTACAAGCCGACACCAGGCTGGAATCGAATTTGGCTGACTGACATTGGCACCAAACAGACGCTTGTTTGGATATTTTGCAAGTTTCTCCGGCATATAGGATAATTGAATCCAAGGTTTTAAATGGTTTCCTATCACAAAGTCCAATATTTTATCTAAATAGGTAAAACTATAAATCGGGGCATTGGATAATGTTTCACTATATACATGCAGATCATCGGAGAATATGCCGGAGAGCTTGATATATTCAAATCCCACACTTTTTTGAAGTTTAACCAGCATTTCCTGAACATCGTGAATCAGCACATCACTTGCACGACCGATTGTCATCATTTTTTTCCATGTGTGAAGTAAGGTGTAAGAACTTTCATTTACGGAAAATTGGATTCTGGTATGAGCGGTTGGTGATGCAACCGGAGCATAGGTGTTGTCGGTCAGATATTTTTTTAATCCGGAAATATAGTTATGCTGTTCTAATTGCTGCTGTGCAGTAAGTTCGTTTTCTTTCTTCTGTTCTTTGCGGTATTCTTTGGGAAGCATACCATATTGTTTTTTAAAAAGTGTGACAAAGGCGTGGCTATTGGCAAAACCACTGTCGATTGCAATCTCGTCAATATTTTTATCGGTGACGGAGAGCTCCTGTACCGCATGCATGAGACGATACTGGTTCAGATAACTTAAGAAGTTAACTCCATAGTATTCTACAAAGAACTTGGAAAGATATGGAATGGACAGATGCACTTCGTCAGCCACTTCTTTTAAGGTAATATTTTCTGTGTATCGTTGCTGGATCAATTGAGAAATCTCAGAAATTCTCAGTGCGTATTTATGATTTTTCATTTCTTTGGCAGAGGAAAGTTTTATGCGGAAATTAAGATATAAAATTTCCATTATCGTGTATATATAACTCCAGTCTCGTAATTCATATCCCTCTTTTTTATCCACATTGGTTTTGACAACATGTGCGATCAGAGAGCGAAGCTGTGCAATCGCTTCGAGGTGATCTGTCATTGTGCTGACACAGAAAAAACGAGGATGGGCGGGAACCGGAAGATTCTGCTCAAACAGAGTCTGGTTGAATAATATCGTTACAATCACACAATTGACCCCATGTAATTCGTGAAGTGTGAGTGGGTTAACACAAAAGACATCATCTGCACTGAGGCTGTACATATGATCCTCGAGTTGTAAGGTACAGTTACCGGATACAATCATGGATATTTCGAAAAAGTCGTGCATCTGCTGTCTGATGTGATCAAAACGCTGCATCGAGCAGCGTATCGGCATATGCATATCCTGATCAGAAATAAGATAGTAGTTTTCCGTCATAGAATTCCCTCCGTTATCGTTAAAAATGATACTAAAATAATTAAAACATAAATGTAATACAAAAATCAATGAAATCATCGAATTTTTAATCTGTTTTTTGGGAGATGAAGTACTGTTTCGAAAAAACAGTGGAAAAAGATAAAAAGACATTAAAAATTAGATAGAAACAGATAAAAAACAAAATCACATGATAATTAAGGAAAACCTATAATATCCATAAAGACGAGGTGATAAAAATGAACGAACCAATTTTAAAAGTTGAAAACATGAATAAGAGATTTGGAAGTACTGTGGCTTTAAACGATGTATCACTTACCGTATATCCGGGAGAAATCAGAGGTCTGATTGGAGAGAACGGATCGGGCAAGTCAACCGTTACTTCGATTGTAGCAGGAATGCAGGAGTGTGACAGTGGCACAATGATCTTCAAAGGTCAGGAATGGAAACCTCTTAGCATGATCGATGCACTTCACCGGGGAATCGGTATGATTGTTCAGGAGAGTGGAACGATACAGGGAATTACCGTGGCGGAAAACATTTTTCTGGCAGAAGCTGAGAAATACAGAAATAAATTCGGACTAGTCAACCGCAAGAAGATGAATGCGGATGCGACGGAAGTGATGAAGAATATCGGGGTCAATGATGTCACTGGAGACATGCTTATGCAGCAGCTGGATTTCCAGACGAGAAAGCTTGTTGAGATCGCCAAGGTGGTTATGAAACAGCCGCAGATTCTTGTCATTGATGAGACGAGTACCGCATTATCTCATGATGGAAGAAAAATTTTATATGATATCATGAACCGATTCCGCAAGGAAAATAAATCGGTGATCTTCATTTCACATGATCTGGATGAAATTATGGAAGTCTGTGATACCTTAACAGTTCTCAGAGATGGAAAGATTATCCGTACTTTTGATAAGCAGGAGTTTGAGCCGGGCGCAATCCGTGCGAGTATGATCGGAAGAGAGCTGCAGGGGGATTATTATCGCAGTGATTTTAAAGCGAGCGCACAGGAAGAAGTTGCGCTCGATGTAAAGAATCTGGTTTATACGGACCGACTGAAAGGAATCTCTTTTCAGGTGAGAAAAGGCGAGATTGTTGGCATCGGTGGTCTGGCACATTGTGGAATGCATACACTTGGAAAAGTTTGCTTCGGTGCAGTGAAACCGGAAGAAGGCAGCGTTACGGTTGGAGATGGAACCGTCATTGACAGACCTTCAACAGCGATGAAGAAGCGAGTGGGATATGTTGCAAAGGATAGAGATGTGGAATCACTCTGTTTGAGTGCAAGTATTGAGGACAATATTTCAATCGCGGGAATGAGCGAGTTCGCGGTCAAGGATTTTCTTGTATTAAAGAATCGTGAGAAAAAATATGTCAATCATCAGATTGAGGAATTATCCATTAAATGTGCCGGAAGAGATCAGATAGTATCACAGCTGTCCGGAGGAAACAAGCAGAAGGTTGTATTCGGCAAATGGATTGGATGTGGAAGTGAGATCCTGATCCTCGACTGTCCGACACGAGGCGTTGATATTGGTGTAAAACAGGCAATGTATCAGCTTATGGTCAAGCTGAAAAATGAGGGAAAATCCATTCTTATGATCAGCGAGGAATTGCCGGAACTGATCGGAATGAGTGACCGGGTTCTGATCATGAAAGACGGAGAGATTACCGCTGAGTTTGAGAGAAGCGAAACTCTTTCCGATGCACAGATTATCGAATATATGATTTAGGAGGCCAAAAGGGATGACGAAAAGTAAAAAAATAATGATAGGTGCGTTACCTTTTGTAGCACTAATAGTACTATTTGCAGTATTTTGCGGAATCGTAAGTTCCAAAGGATACCGGTTGGATATGTATATCAAGATTATTTTCAATGAGGGAATCGTGTTATCGATTGTTGCAACAGGTGCAATCTTTATCTATACACTGGGATCCTTTGATATCAGTTTGGGAGCTGCAACACTTTTTGCTGCTACACTTGGTGTATTAACTTACAATGCAACCGAAAATTTTGTGTTGATGTTACTGGTGATCATGTTGGCTGGCGTTGGATGTTCGTTATTAAACTCTGTGCTGGCATCAATCTTCCATATTCCGGTGTTTGTCACGACGGTAGCAATGATGTCGGTTCTGTCGGCAATCGCTTCGCAGATTATCACAACGAAGGGTGGCGCTGTCGGTGGAATCAGTATCCCGAGTGAAGTTGTGAAGCATCTTGATAATTCTGTTTTTAAGATTATTGTTCTGGTAATCTGGGTAGCCGTCTGTATCTTCATCTTTGATTATACAAAGTTTGGAAGAAGAGAAAAATTTGTGGGTGGAAATCCAATCTGCGCACAGCTTTCCGGAATTAAATACAATACATACGCAATCCTTGGTTTTCTGCTTGCAGGAATTGGCGTTGGAATCGGTGCATTTATGACATTGGTTTATACACCATCTGTAACAACGACAACAGCCGGAGATATCGGAATGAACATCATGGTTGCGATTGTGTTTGGCGGCATGCCGATCTCAGGAGGTGCAAGATCTAAAATTTATGCGGCTGTGGTCGGAGGATTTTCTTATATTGTATTAAATAACATTCTGGATCTGCTCATCGACTCGACATCCGGATATGGAATCACACAGATTGTCAGTGCAGTCTTTTTCCTGGCAGTCGTGTATGTCGCAAGTGCAAATTATCGTTCGCAGATGCTGCCGCGATAAAAATGAATTTAACACATAGTGTGTTAAAAGATAAATTTAAATGAAAATAGGGAGGAAAAATTCTATGAAACGAACAATGAAGAAACTGGTAAGCCTTGGACTTGCAGCAGCGATGTCTCTTACGATGCTGGTTGGCTGCGGCAGCAGCAATGAAGCAACAAATGACACAAGTGTTGCGGGAACACAGCAGGAGGAGACAAAACCGGCTGGAGATGTCAAGATTGGTGTTCTGGTTCAGGATGTCAGCGGTGAGGAAGCATTAGGATTCCGTTCATACTATGAGAACTATGTCGCAGATCAGTATGGTGTGACATTTACTTACACAGATGAACTCAAAGATGCTGCAAGCGAGAAGTCTGCAATCGAGAAGTTTGCATCACAGGGTTATCAGGCGGTTATTTCACTGTCCAGCAATGATCGTGCATTACAGATTGAAACCTGTGAGGAGAATCAGATCTATTATGCAGTTGCAGCAGGAACACTGGATCAGGAACAGTTTGAAAAATATAAGACGAATGAGTATTTCCTTGGACAGGTTGGACCAAGCATGGATACCGAGTATGAAGCTGGTGTAGAGATGGGCAAGTTCTTTGCAGACAAAGGCATTAAGACTGCAGCAATCTATGGCGCATTCATTCCGAATCCAATGCATGTATATCGCGTTGCAGGTGTTCTTTCCGGCTTAGGTCTCTCTTATGGAGGAGCAACGGATGAGACTGATGTAGTTGGAATGATTTTTGCAGATCAGGGCGTTGATTTATCCAAGATTTCCGGAGATATCCAGATCGTGTCTTATCTTCAGGGATATGGCGATACAACAACCGATGAGATCAATGCTGCAATCCAGGCAGCTCCGGAGGCATTTATCTCTGTTGGTATGGCTACCACATTCTTTACACAGCAGTTAAATGCTGCAGGTATTGAGTTCTCAGATATTGATTCTTTCACAGAAAGCAACGGAGAAGCAATCACAAACGGAAAACTTGTATATCTTGCCGGTAAATATTCATCTTCTGTAGGTCCTGCTTTTGCACTTGTTATGAATGCAATCAACGGAAATGTAATCCGTGATGCACAGGGCAATGCAGTATCCTTAAGCCAGAATTATCAGGTAGCGACAGATGAGGCTTCCTTTGACGAATTCTTTAAGACAGATAATGGAGACAACCCTATCTACAACAAGGAAACACTGGATCAGATTATCGGAGATTCCGTTACATTTGATACCATCAATGAACTTGTTGCATCAAAATAATTGTTTTACTGCTTTCGGTCACGGCTTCTGAAACGGAGCCGTGCCCTCTCCAAATCAATGAACGTTATCTATAAGAGTTCACTTATTTGGAGAGGGTATTCATACCTTAAAAGATGAGAGGAGAAGATTAACATGAAAAATAAAAATAAGCATTGCATCAAAAATATTATAGGAGCGTTGGCAATACCTGTTCTGGTAGCGGTGCTGTTACAGGGAATCTGTATGGCAAAAGGCAGAACAATGATTACCAATATGACAAGCTTTGATAACTTTGTTGTCTACATAGCGATCGTCATGATCACAACGATTGCATTATCCATCAACTTAAACAGTGGACGATTTGATTTTTCGCTTGGATCTATGGCAGCACTTTCATCCGTTCTTGGTGCAAAGATTACCTATTCGTTTCTGAGTGGAGGAAAAAACAGTGCGCTTCTGATGCTCGTGCTTACGGTAGTGTTTGGAATGGTGCTTGGACTGATCTCCGGACTTCTTTATATTGTATTACATTTACCGCCAATCATTACTTCGCTGGGAGTAACGCTGATCTATGAAGGAATTCTTTTTACGATCACAGAGGGCAGATACGTTATGAAAGAAGTGCAGAATGCTTCTATGACTGCGTTTACAGGAAACTGGATCTATGCGGCAATTATAATTGTAGTTGTTTTGACAGTCAGCATTGCACTCTTTGATTATACGAAATTCGGTTATGATTACAATGCACTTAAGAATGGACAGAAGGTTTCGGTAAATACCGGAATCCGGGAAATCCCAAACGCAATCGGATGCTATGTAATCTGTGGAGGCTTGATGGGGCTTGTCGGTTTCTTAAATGCAGCCAGAAATACGACAATCAATGGAGGACAGCTGAATTTCGGATCCATCAGTATTATGTTTACAGCATTCCTTCCAATGTTTATTGGTTCTTACATCGGTCGTTTTACAAATGAGAAGATTGGTTTCTTCCTTGCAGCGTTATGCATGTCGATGCTCAATTCGACATTTGCGGTATTTTCCAATGAGGTAAATGCCTCCATGCAGGCAATCATTAATGCGTTACTTCTTGTTGTATTCCTGATTTACTTAAGCAACGAGCATTTATTGGTAAGTATTTTTACTGGAAAACGAAAATAGGAATCGGAGGAAGAAAAATCATGATCAATTTGACAAAAAAGCCGTTCAATCTCACACAGGAGGATATTGAATGGGTGGAAAATACCAAAAGAAAAATGACGCTGGAAGAAAAGATCGGTCAGTTGTTTGTACCGATCGGTTATTCAGGAGATCCGGATTACCTTGAACATGTGATGCTTTCCCATCATATTGGAGGAATCATGTATCGGTGTGGCGAAGCAAAAGAGATGCAGGAGACACATCGGTATCTGCAGGAACACAGTAAGATTCCGCTTCTGATCGGGGCGAATCTGGAGGATGGCGGATGCGGAATCGCAACGGACGGAACCCAGTATGGCAAACAGATGCAGATCGCAGCGACCGGAGATGTAGAAGATGCGTATCGTCTTGGAAAAGTAAGCTGCAGTGAAGGAGCGGCGGTTGGATGTAACTGGGCTTTTGCACCAGTCGTTGATATCGACAGAAACTGGAGAAACCCGATTACCAATGTGCGGACATATGGCGATGATCCGAAATGTGTCCTGGCATGTGGTCTCAACTATATGAAAGCGGCAAAAGAAGAAAATGTTCTTGTTGCGATCAAGCATTTCCCTGGCGATGGTTGTGACGAGGTGGATCAGCATATTCTTACAAGTGTGAACAATCTCTCCTGTGAAGAGTGGGATGCGACATACGGAAAAATTTATAGTGGATTGATTGAAGCCGGGGCACAGACGGTGATGGTTGGACATATTGCACAACCGGCATATCAGAAATCATATAATTCAGATTTTCCGGACAAATTAGTTCCTGCAACACTTTCGCCGGAGCTGTTAAAAGGTTTACTTCGCCAGAAGCTTGGATTTAACGGACTGATCGTTACGGATTCCACCTGCATGGTAGGCTTCAGCTGTGCGATGAAGAGAGAGAAAGCAGTCCCATATGCGATTGAGTCGGGATGCGATATGTTCCTTTTCAATAAAGATCTGGAAGAAGATTATCAGTATATGTTAAATGGATACAAGCAGGGAATTCTTTCGGAGCAGCGTCTGGATGAGGCTGTTACGAGAATACTTGCTACGAAAGCATCTCTTGGTCTGCATAAGAAAGCAAAAGAGGCGATTGTACCATCTGAGGCTGCGCTTAGAGTTTTGCGCACGCAAGAACATGTCACATGGGCAAAAGAGAGTGCCAATCAGGCAGTAACACTTGTAAAAGATACAGAAGGTATACTTCCACTGAATCCGCGCAAGACAAAGAAAGTTCTGCTTGAGATCCTGGGAGATTTTCCTTCAAATGCGCGTGTTTTAGAAAGCTTCCGAAGCAAGCTGGTAAACGAAGGATTTGATGTAACGGTATATGAACAGGAAAATTTTGAAACCGCAAAATTTGATGTTGAAACTTTCAAAAAAAGCTATGATCTGGTTTTTTATATCGGAAATGTCGAGAATGCATCAAACAAGGTTACAAATCGTCTCTCCTGGTATACTTTCTGGGGAAACGGAAACAATGTTCCGTGGTTTGCAGCTGAACGACCGGTGGTATTTGTCAGCCTTGCCAACCCGTATCATCTGGTGGATGTACCGATGATCAAAACATATATCAATGGATATTCAAACAGTGAGTATGTAATCGAGAGTGTTGTTGAAAAATTGATGGGAAGAAGTGCTTTTACCGGTAAGAATCCATGTATCAATGCTTTTAAAATCGTTTGACGAAACCTTATTGTCAGACACATATTTTTGAAAGCTGGTAATATACGCAGCTTGTGTATTGTAAATATAGCTGTCGGAGCTTACATATTCATTTATTATTTTTTCCACGCAAAGGTATATAGCTGTAAATACAGTAATTGAAATCAACAAAGCTATTAAAAATGAAATCAATAAGCTGCTTATGTATTCCTTATATCCGTTAAATTTATTCTTCAAATTTATATCCCTTTCCCCACACTGTTTTAATCAGGTGGGCACAGCCACAGCCGGCTTCAAGCTTATTGCGCAGATTTTTAATATGAACCATAATGGTGTTATTGGAAAACTGTGTATACGGTTCATTCCAGACGCTTTCAAATATATTCTGTGTTGAAAATGTCTTTGTCGGATGAGAAATTAACAGCAGAAGAATCTGATATTCTTTATCCGTGAGAGCAAGCTGTCTGCCATCGTAACTGACATTGTTGCATTTTGTGTATAAGGTTAAGCCACATCGTTCAATAGTGGATGAAGCGGTGGTGTCTGATGCATCTGCATTGTCGTAGACGCGACATCTTCTGATAAGAGCCTGAATACGCGCTATCAGCTCCACGTAGGAGAATGGTTTTACAAGATAATCGTCCCCTCCGGCGGAAAGGGCTTCCATTTTATCGGTTTCAAGAGATTTGGCTGTCAAAAAGAGAATCGGAACATATGATTTTTCCCTGATTTTACGGCATACATCGATGCCGGAAATATTTGGCATCATTATGTCAATAATCAGCAGATCAAAGGTTGAGTCAAATTTTTGGAGCCCTTCTTCACCGTCATGCGCTTCTTCGATGAAGTAACCTTGATTTTCAAGCAAAATCCTAAGAGCATTTCTAATAGTAACATCATCTTCAATAATAAGTAGTTTATTCATACGCAAATATCTCCTAAGTAGTA
>OGKS01001035.1_pt1 | contig 14291 bp, 14 predicted proteins | sample 1572491 | NCBI WGS metagenome assembly OGKS01 (sample SAMEA2582153, study PRJEB24529) | metagenome | biome: Human gut stool | place: China | collected 2011
GTATCTGCGGCGCCGTACGGACGATGTTTACATCGTTCGTATCCAGCCGCAGCTTAAGCGTTAGGGGGTCTTGGGGCACAGCCCCAAGCGTATTTTGGTATGGGGCCCCCGGCGGGACGCGAGGCCCGCTGGGGAAAGGAGGAGCGGCGGAGCGTTGGAGGGTTACCCCAAGCGTAAGCGGGGTGACCCGACATGGAGCGCAGCCCGCGACGACGCGTACGCACAAAAGGAACGCCTCCGCGGCGAGCGGTGCTAACTATGCTTTTGCAAAAGGCTCCGCCCCGCCGACAGGCGAGATGAAACTATCTCCATAGTTTGTACCGGCAATCCCTCCGGTTCGCTCCGCTCACCACCTCCCTTTACACAAGGGAGGCTATGGGTTGGGGTGAGATGGGTTTGGCCGGGAAAAGAAAAAACTCCCCGTATGGGGAGCTTTTTCTATGTACGCTTATTCTTCCTGCGGTTCTCCCTTGGGGTGGTTCACCAGGTAGGAGAGGGTCAGCAGGCTATCGCCCAGGTGGACATTGACCGAAGGATATTCCTCATACTTCAGCTTAAAATCGTAGCTGGAGAAATTCCAGAACGACCGGATACCGGATTCCACCAGTGTTTCCGCCATCTGTTCGGCGGCATCCCGGGGAATGCACACCACCGCCATGTGCGGGCCGCGCTGACGGCAAAATTCCGGCAGGGTGGCAATATCCTGCACTGTCAGGCCATTGGGAAGCACCTGACCGATCTTCTCCGGGGATTTATCGAAGGCCCCGATCAGCTCAAAGCCGCGGTCCCGGAACAGGTCGTCCTCCCGGATAAGGCTTTGGCCGCGGGTGCCGCAGCCGATGAGAATGGCCGGGATCTTTTTTTCGACGCCCAGGATAGCGCCGATCTCTTTATACAATAGCTCCACATTGTAGCCATAGCCCTGCTGGCCAAAGCCACCGAAGCAGTTTAGGTCCTGACGGATCTGACTGGCGGTGACCTTCATCTGCGCGGCCAGCTCCTTGGAGGAGATACGGGTCACGCCGCTGTGCAGCAGCATCCCCAAATAGCGGTAGTACCGCGGCAGGCGCCGGATCACCGAAATGGAAACCGTTTTTTCGTTCATGCTCGCTCACCTCGTATTATCCTGCGGCACGGTGGGGCATACGCGGGGTGCCGCTTTCCTTATATGATACCGCTTTTTCGGCCGTTCGTCAACTTTTTATCTAATTTTTGGGAGGCACCTGCTTATGCACAATTGCAAACATTTCGTGAAAATTTCTCACTTTCGTTTCTTTTTGCGGTGGGATTTGTTATAATGAAAATAGAAGTACCCGCTCCTGGGCGGAGCGCTATGCAAAAATAACATAAAGGAGCGTTGACCCAGTTGGTGACTACCCGCAAGCCACAAAAACTGCATCCTACCGTGCTGGTATTGGTGACCGACCAGCTTAGCTGCGACCGTTTGATCCTGGCCGGGAGAGCCCTAGCCGATGAACACCAGTGCGTACTGGAGGTACAGAACATCGCGCGGTTTGGCAATGTGCCGGACCCCGCCGCTATAGAGCACCTGTACCGCACCAGCCTGAATGCCGGCGCCCGCATGACCGTGCATTACAGTGAAGACCCTGAACGCAGCCTGGTGCAGCTGCTGGCGGAGAGTCTGCCCCACTATGTGGTGACCGGTATGCCCGGCGGCGGCAGCGACCTGCTGCCCCGGCTGTGGACTCGCTTTGAGTACCTGACCTTTTACACCGTGGACCCTGCCGGCGATGCGCAGGAGGTGACCGCGGTGGACCGCGCGCTGGTGTAAGTGCAATAAAACCGAGGAGGACAAAAGAGGTATGGAGAAGAGAACCTTTACCCTGGATTCCAGCGATGGCAAAAGCAAGCTTTCGGGCTTTTTATTCCTGCCGGAAGGACACCCCCGCGCTGTGGTACAGATCTGCCACGGCATGTGCGAGTACATCCTGCGGTACGAGGAGCTGGCCCAGCACCTGACCGACGCCGGTTATGCCGTTTGCGGTATTGATCACCTGGGGCACGGCTCCACCGCCCGTCTGAACAATGAAATGCTGGGCTACTTTGGCGAAAAAGGCGCCTGGAACAACCTGGTGGAGGATCAGGAAATCGAGCGGAAGGCCATAAGCGCCCACTTTGCCGGGCTGCCCTACTTCCTGCTGGGACACAGCATGGGCTCCTTTGTGGCGCGGCTGTACGCCGCCCGCTACGGCAAAAACCTCCAGGCGCTGCTCATCAGCGGCACCGCCGGGAAGAACCCCGCCGCCGGTCCCGGCAAGGCGCTGGTTGCCTTGGTTTCGCTGTTCGGCGGCAAGAAGGGGACCTCCAAGCTGCTGTATATGCTGACCACCGGCAACAACAATAAACAGACCGAGCAAAAGACCTTGGTGGACTGGATCTGCCACGACGAGGAGGTCTGCCGCAAGTATATCAAGGACCCCTGGTGCAGCTTTATCTTTACCAATAGCGGCTACGGCGAGCTGCTGGAGCTGGTGGACCGCTGCAACCGTCCCGAATGGTATGCCGCCATCCCCAAGGACCTGCCCGTGTGGCTGTACGCCGGGGATGAGGACGCCGTAGGCAATAACGGCAAGGGCGTCACCGAGGTGTACGAGGGCCTGAAGGCCCAGGGACTAAAGGAGGTCACCATCACCCTGTACCACGGTGCCCGCCATGAGGTGCACAATGAGGCACTGAAGGAGGAGCTGTTCCGGGATATCATTGATTACCTGGACAGCCACATGCCCAAGGCCGAATGACCCACCGAAAAGTACAAATCCCCGTCTTTTGGCGGGGATTTTTGTTTCATGAAACATTTTGCCTTCACTTGACAAGAGCTCATATGCTTTTGGGCGCACACAAAAGGCGGCACAGCCACCAGTACTGCGCCGCCTTTTGCGGGATGATCTATCGGAAAAGTGTGTGGTATGTATGGGTTACGCCTCTACCTTGTTTTTCTCCGCATGCATGATGGGCAGCCACTCGGTAAACGCAATGATAAGCGAAACAAAGATACAGATAGGGCTGAGCACGATGCAGTTGATAAATTCCTTACGAGCTTTGATGTACGCCTGGGTATGCATAATGATATCCTCCTCATAAACCTCTCGGGGTTTTGGTTTGATACCATTATACGGCTGTCCAACGCTAATTTTTCGGAAAAAAACTCTCCCACATAAATCTTAGCGAATAATTTATCTTTCTGTCCCGGCACAGCATGGTATAATGGGTTGGAACATTATAAATGGATAGGAGGTGAACGGCATGATCCCCAAAAAAGAATGGGCGCGGGACACCCTGCGGATGCTGCTTCTATTGGGGGCGGCGGTGGCCGTATGCAGCGTGCTTTCCCGCGTGCACGATGACAACAACCCCTTTGCCGTTCTCATCTTTGTGCTGGCTGTCGCCATAGTGGCACTGGTCACCAACGGCTATGTGTGGGGTGTTCTGGCCTCGGTCATCGGGGTGTTCTGCGTCAATTACATGTTCACCTACCCCTTTTGGAGCTTTGATATGAGCATCACGGGTTATCCGCTCACCTTCGTGGTCATGCTGGTGGTCTCGGTGGTCATCAGCACCCTTACCACTCGGGTAAAGCAAACCGAACGCCTGCGGTATGAGATCGAAAGCGAAAAGCTTCGGGCAGACCTTTTGCGGGCTCTCTCCCATGATCTGCGCACACCGCTCGCCTCCATTGAGGGTGCCGACAGCCTGCTGCTGGAGCAGCCCGACCTGAGCGAAGCGGAGCGCCGTACCCTGCTGGAACAGATCCGTCAGGAGACCCGGTGGCTGACCCGCATCACCGAAAATATGCTCTCGGTCACCCGTATGGCCGGGGAACAGGTAAGCCTGCACCGCACCGATGAGGTGGTGGAGGAGATTGTGGACAGCGCCGTGATGAAGCTGCGGCGCAGCCGCAATGCCCTGCCGGTCACGGTCATCCGCCCGCAGGAGATCCTGACCGCCCCGATGGATGCCACCTTGATGGAGCAGGTCATTCTGAACCTTTTGGAAAACGCGGTGAACCACGCCGAGGGCGCTACCCGCATCCGGGTGGAGATCGCCGGGCAGGTGGATACCGTGATGATCGCTGTGGAGGATGACGGCGCGGGCTTCCCTCCAGAGCTGCTCCCCCAGCTTTTTGACCGCAAGCTGCTGCCGCAGCCGCGCTCCTGCGCTGATGGCCGCCGGGGACTGGGACTGGGGCTCACGCTATGCAGCGCCATCATAAAAGCACACGGCGGCCGCATGACCGCCGAAAACCGCCCCGAGGGTGGAGCGCGGGTATGCCTGTGGCTGCCTGCCGGAACCGAAGATGAGGAGGAAACCGAAGGATGAAACACTGTGATAAGATCATGATCGTAGAGGATGACGCCGGCATCCGGCACTACCTGCAAAGCACCTTGAGCAACGCGGGCTATGATACCGTCGCCGTGGGGGATGGCCGCTCGGCGCTGGCGTTGGCGGCCTCCCACTGTCCCGATTGCGTCCTGCTGGACCTGGGCCTGCCCGATATGGATGGCATTGGCATCATTCAAAGCATCCGCAAATGGAGCAGTGTTCCCATCATTGTCATTTCTGCCCGCATGACCGAGGACGACAAGGCCGGCGCACTGGATCTTGGTGCGGATGATTCCCTCACCAAGCCCTTTGGCACCGTGGAGCTGCTGGCGCGCATCCGCACGGCGCTGCGCCACACCCGCCGGGCCTGCGGCGGCGAGGAGCTGCGGGAGGGCCAGTACATCGTGGGGGATCTTGTCATTGACTACAATAAGCACCGGGCCTACCTGGGCGGCGAGGACGCCGGCCTGACCCCCAGTGAGTTTAAGATCCTGGCGCTGCTGGGCCGCTATGCCGGGCGGGTGCTTACCTACCAGCAGATACTGCGGGAGCTGTGGGGCCCCGCGGCCAACCCCCGGGATAACAAGCTGCTGCGGGTCCATATGGCCAACCTCCGCCGCAAGCTGGAGAAAAATCCCGAAGAACCCCGGTACCTCTTTACCGAGGTGGGCGTGGGCTACCGCCTGGCGGAGGGGGAAGGCACCGAACCGCTGGAGTCAGATTCCACCGAGGAAACCGAAGAATAAAAAAATTCCCCTGTCCACCCGCGTGGGTCTGGACAGGGGATTTTACCTTTGCTTGACAAGGACACACACGCTTTTCGGAGTTTTTGCGCGGGAGAAATGGCGTCCGAGGAAGCGCGGAGCGGCAGGCTGGCTGGCGCCTGTCAACGCGACGCACAAAGTCGGACGGTATTTATATCCGCAAAAGCCGTATCTGCTCTTGCCAAGCGAAGGTATATTCATCACAGGGGCGGGAAGAATTCGTTCTCCCGCCGTTTTGCGTAGGTCTGCTCCAGCATGGCACGGTGGGAGCAAAACGCCGCGTCGGCGAAATATTTGGCCCCGGTGGGGCATCCCTTCACGCAGGCCTGGCACTTGATGCAGATGCCGCCGCATTCCTCCGGGGTCTCTCTTGGGATGGACCCCATGGGGCAAAGCGCCGCGCACAGCCCGCACCGGGCGCATTTCAGTGGGTCGGTCAGCGGCTTCGCCTTCAAAAAGCGCGCTGGTTCCCCATTCAGTCCCAGCGGGGTGTAGTAGGGCCCAATCGGCTCCCGGCCGGGCACCGCTGCCGGAATGGGCCGTTCCCGTTCCTGCAGCGTATGCGCCGCGTTCCGGGCAAAGGCCTCCGCCGCGGCAATATCCTCGGCATCCGGCCGGCCATGGGCCAGCGCCGGCGCAAAGGCATGCTCGCCCACCATTGCCGCCGCAGCCGCCGGGCAAAAGCCGTTCCCGGAAAGCACCTCGCACAGCTCCTTCAGGGCGTCATCATAGCCGCGGTTGCCGTACAGCACCACCGCCACGGCCGCCGCGCTCCCGCCGGTAAAGTGCCCCCGCAAAAAGGGCAGCAGCACATTGGGCAGCCGCCCCGCGTAGGTCGGGCTCCCCCAGAGTATCAGGTCTTTCTCATGAAAGGAATAGTCCCGCTCCCGTGCCGGGGGCAGGGTGTAGTCCAGCTCCCGCACCGGCAGGGCCAGCGCTTCCCCAGCCGCTTCGGCCATCCGCCGCAGCACCCGCCGGGTACTGCCGCAGGCACTAAAGTACACCGCCCACACGCTTTCAAAACGCATAAATTTCCCTCACTCGGCAAAAAGCGCCGCGTCCATCTCCCGCAGGTCGGGGGCAATCAGCGGGGTAAATTCCATCTTCTCCAGAATATCCCGCCGCAGGTCCGCCCCGGGGGCGATCTCGCACAGCAGCAGGCCCTCCGGCGTCAGGCGGAACACCGCGCGCTCGGTGATATACAGCACCTGCTGGGTCCCCTTTTGGTTGGAGTACTCCCCGGAAAAGGTGATATGCCCCACCGCCTGCCGGAACTTGCGGATATTGCCGTCCTTTATGATGCGCAGCCGGCCGCCTTCCAGCCGGATCTCGCTTTCCCCGGCGGTAAAGCTGCCCATAAAGCACACCTTCTTCGCTCCCTGCGAGATATTGATGAACCCGCCGGGCCCGGGGATCTTCTCCCCAAAGCGGCTCACATTCACATTGCCCTCCCGGTCAAATTCAGCCCCGCCCAGGCATGCCACATCGATGCCGCCGCCATCATACAGGTCAAAGATATCCGGCTGCTTTATCATGGCATCGGCATTGTAGGCGGCGCCGGTCAGCAGACCGCCCTGCGGCGCCCCGCCGATCGTCCCGGATTCAATGCTGAGCGTCACCCGCTCCAGCCGTTTTTCCTCGGTCAGTACATTGGTGATGAGGGTAGGCACCCCGATCCCGAAATTAACAAAGTCACCGTCCTTTATTTCCGCGGCGGCCCGGCGGGCCATCACCTTTTTGATGTCCGGCGGCACCGGCGGCAGCCCCTCCAGCGGGATGCGCACCCGCCCGGTAAAGGCCTCCACCCAGCGCTCCTCGGTGACAAACTGCTGCCGGGAGTTCTCCTCCCGCCCCACCACGATGTAATCCACCAGGCAGCCCGGCACCACCACATCCTTGGCGTTCATGGTGTGGGCAGGAACCAGTTGATCCACCTGGGCAAGCACCAGCCCGCCACTGTTGTGGGCGGCAGCGGCCATCTCGTACTGCTCCAGCAGAAAGGCCTCCTTTTCCATGCTGATGTTCCCATCGGCATCGGCGGTGCTGCCCTTGATGATGCAGACATCCAGCGGGAACGCCGGGAAAAAGAGCTGCTCCTGCCCGGCCAGCTCCACCAGCTGCACCACTTCCTCGCCGCTTTCCCAGGCCTTTTGGTTCATGCGGCAGCCATCCCGCCGCGGGTCCACAAAGGTCCTGAGCCCCACGGAGGTCAGCACCCCCGGCTTTTTGCCGGCGATGGCCCGCATCATATGGGACATGACCCCCTGCGGAGCCATAAACAGCGCAAAATCCCCTGCGCTGATGTGGGGGTAAATGGCATTGGCCAGGCTGAGATTGCTGCACAAAAGCCGGGAGAGCATCCCCCGGTGCGCAAAATGATTGATGCCCCGGCGGCGGCCATCGCCGCCCAAGCCCGCCACATTCACCAGCCGCAGGTCACGGGGGTGGGCCTCCCGCAGGAAGCGCTCCTCCATCTCACACAGGATATCCTCCGCCAGCGAAAAGCCGATAAAGCCATCCACCGCCACCGTCATGCCGTCCCCAATCAGGGCGGCGGCCCCGGCGGCCGAGATCACCTTTGCCATGCTCTCTCCTCTCTCATTCCCCGGTAAATATCCGGGGCCGTTTTTCCAGGAAGGCCATCATGCCCTCTTTGCGGTCCCGGCTTTCGCCGCATTCGCCAAAGAGGCTCCGTTCCCATTCCAGCGCTTCCTCCAGCAGCATTTCCCGTCCGCCGTTCACGCTCCGCTTGGCGCGGGTCACAGCGTAGGGGCTGTTCCGGGCGATTTCATCCGCCAGGTTCAGTGTTTCCTCCAGCAGGCTGCCGGCAGTAAAGACCCCATTTACCAGACCCCATTCCCGGGCCGTTTCGGCGGTAATTTCCCGCCCGGTAAAGATCATCTCCTTGGCCCGCGTTTCACCGATAAGCCGGGGCAGCCGCTGGGTGCCGCCCGCCCCGCATATGGTGCCCAGGGTCACCTCCGGCACCGCAAAGCTCGCCGCCATGGAGGCCAGCCGCAGGTCACACGCCAGCGCCAGCTCACAGCCGCCGCCCAGCGCCATGCCGTTCACCGCGGCCAGCACCGGCATCGGCAGCTCCTCCAGGTTGGTGTTCAGGCGGCTGCCCAGTAGCGCCCAGTCATACAGCTCCCGGCCATCCATGGCCGCCATCTCCCGTATATCCGCCCCGGCGCAGAAGAACCTCCCCTCCCCGGTGAGTACCAGGGCCCGGGGGGCGCGGCGGCGCACCTCATCCAGCAGGGCTTCCAGCTCCGCCATGGTGCGGCGGTTCAGCACAAAGGGCTTACCCTCCCCCGTCATCGTCAGCAGGGCCAGCTCGGGGCTGGGCATGGTCAGTATCGTTTTCATGGGTTTTCTCCTTCTTCTCTCAGCCCAGCCAGATACAGATGGGCAGCGCGATGAGGAAGGTACACAGCACCGGGATCACCGCGCAGGTCACAAAGTTATACTTATAGCTGGCCTTGTGGGTGGTGTGGCAGATGCCGAACACCGAAACAATGGAGCCGTTCCAGGGCATGGAATCCAGCCCCCCGGAGCCGAGCGAGCACAGCCGGTGGATAAACTCCAGGCTGTACCCCTGCCCCGCGTAGCTCAGGAAGATATCCTTCAGCGAGGTATACATCAGCGTCAGCCCGCCGGAGGAGGAGCCGAGGATGCAGGCGAAAATATTGCTGCCCACGGCGGCCACCACATAGGGGTTCGCGGTGGAAGCCTCCAGCAGCTCCACCGCCCAGGCATAGAAAGGGGTGATCTTCGCCACCGCACCAAAGCCCACAATGGTAGCCGTGTTGATGATGACCGTCACGGAGCTGCCCGCCGCCTGGTTAATGGTGGAGAGCATCTCTCCCCACGGAATGCTGCGCCAGAAAAGCCCCAGCGACAGCACAATGCCGATGAGCAGGCAGGCCACAATGCCGATCTCCGTCACATTAAAAAGCACGATAACAGCCGTCAGCGGGATAAAGCTGACCACGGTGCCGGGAGTGGGCCCCTCATGCTGGCGCACACCGCCCTCCGGTGGGGTAAAGTGCTCACCCCGTCCCTTTGCCTTCTTTGCCTGGCGGTTCATGTACCACACAATCAGCACCGCCATGACGACCGAAGCCGCCAAGCCGGGGATCAGCCCGGCGTAGGAGGGGGTCCCCAGGCTCTGCATCGAAACGATGTTGCAGATCTGCGGTGAAAAGGGCCCGGTCATCGCAAAGGTCCACATGCCGCCGCACACAATACCCGGCAGCAGGTAGGTGGGCAGGTCCGCCTCCTCAAAGAGCTTGAGCGCGATGGGATAGATGGCGAAGATGATGACAAAGCTGTTGATGCCGCCATAGCTCAGCAGCGCCGCCGAAATCAAGCACGCCACCATGCAGTTTTTGGCGCCGAACCACCGCACCACCGTTTCGCCGATCTTCGCCGCCGCCCCGCTGATCTGGTACAGGCTGCCCAGGATGTTCCCCAGCAGGAAGATCATAAAGTAGGAAACAAAGAAGGAGCCGACGCCCTGTACATAGGTGCCGGTCACCGAATCCAGCACCGGCAGCCCGCTCATCACTGTTACCAGCAGCGCCGCCAGCGGCCCTACTATAATGGGCGAGACCCGCCGGAAGATGAGTACGGTCATGCCGCACAGTGCCAGCAGGATGCCCAGTCCGCTTAATATCACTTCATTCATGGAGGTGTACTCCTCTCTTTTCGGTCATTTTTTCCGCTTCTCTATGTGCAGAAAAGGAGGACAATGGGGCTGGCATTGTCCTCCTCTCCGCGAAGGGGAACATGAAAATGAAGAGAAAATCAATCAGAACTTCGCGTGGAAGCGCTCCTCGTATACCTTGATGAGCCCCTCCCGGAAATCGGGATGCGCGATCTTGATGAGCTCTCTGGCTCGCTCGCGCAGGGTCTTGCCCTTCAGCTGGGCAATGCCGTACTCGGTCACCACATAGTTCACATCGTAGCGGCTGGTGGTCACGGCCGCGCCCTCATCAATCAAGGGAACGATCTTGGAGATGGTGCCCTTGGCGGCGGTGCTGGGCATGGCCATAATGGTGCGCCCGCCCCGGCTCATATTGGCGCCGCGGACAAAGTCCACCTGGCCGCCCACGCCGCTGATCTGCCGCAGGCCGACGCAGGTGGAAACCACCTGGCCCATCAGGTCTACCTGCACGCAGGAATTGATGGAAACAAGGTTATCGTTCTGGCAGATGACACGGGGATCATTGACATAGTCCACCGGCATCATGGCCACCTCGGGGTTGTTATCCACATAGTCATACAGGCGGCGGGTGCCCATCAGGAAGGTCGCCACGCTCTTGCCCTTGTGAATGTTCTTCTTCGCATTGGTGATGACACCGGCCTCTACCAGCTCTACCACGCCGTCGCTGAACATCTCGGAATGGATACCCAGGTCCTTCTTGTCCTTTAGGAACAGGAGCACCGCGTCGGGAATGGCGCCGATGCCCAGCTGCAGGCAGTCGCCGTCCTTCACCAGGGAGGCGATATTCTCGCCGATGGCGCGCTCCACATCGCCGATGTGGGGAGGCGGCAGTTCGATGAGGTCGGTCTCCTGCTCCACGATGTAATCCAGCTTGCTGACATGGATGAAGCTGTCACCCATGGTGCGGGGCATCTTGGGGTTGATCTGCGCGATCAGCAGGTCAGCGCACTCGGCGGCGGGCTTGGTATAGTCGCAGGAAACGCCAAAGCTGCAGTAGCCGTGCTCATCGGGGGTACTCAGGTGCAGCAGCACTACATTGGGGTGCAGCGTGGTGCGGAACAGCTCCGGAATCTCGCTGAAGAACACGGGGGTAAAGTCTCCCCGGCCCTCCTCTATGGCCTTACGGGTGCTGCCGCCCAGGAACAGGCTGTTGTGGCGGAAGTGCTTGGAATTTTCGGGCAGGCAGTATTCGGCCTTGCCCATGGCCACCATGTGCACCACTTCCACATTCTCGTACTGCTCGGCGTTCGCAACCATGGCGTCGGTCAGCAGGATGGGTTCGCCGGTGGCGTGGGTCACTACCACCCGGTCGCCGGATTTAATATGCTTTACCGCTTCCTCGGCTGTGGTCAGCTTCTGTTGATACAGAGTTCTCCAATCCTCCATTGTTACACCTCGTTTTCTTTTTTTATCGCTTCGCAGGCAGCCGCAAGCTGCTCCCTGCTGTTAATGACAAATTTGTGTTTGGTGGCCTCCAGCTGGGTATGGCCCGCGCACACGGCGGTACAGCCGCACACCACCAGGATGTACTCCTGCCCGCCCTCTCCGGCGGGCTCTATCTTCCATTCGGGGTGCCGCTGTTGCAGCTCCTTTACCGCGGCCACCCGGTCATAGCGTGGGTTGCAGCCCCCACAGTACTTTATGCCTATTCTCACGCTTCACCGGCGTGACGCCGCCGCAGCAGCTCCATGGCGTCCTGCCACAGCTCATCGCTTACGGTGGTATCCAGCACCACCTGCCGCAGCTCCGGTATCGCCTCCAGAATAGGCGGCGCCACCAGTTCTTCGGCCGTTACCACCGCGGAGGGACAGTTGCTGCATTGCCCCAGCATACGGAAGTACAAAACGCCGTCCTCCACCCGCACCACCTTTATGTCGCCATCGTGGGTGCGCAGGGCGGGGCGTACTTTTTCATCCAGAACCTGTTCGATCCGTTCCAGCATGGTTGCATCTCTCCTTGGGTCTTTGGTTTTCCCCCGCAAAGGGGGCGGGGCAGAGCCGGGGCACAGCGCCCTGTGCCCTGCCCCGCGGGGAGATAAGGGGTATTGTAATTGTGGAGGTTATTCTTCAATATGGGCGATGGCCTTGGCCAGCTCCTTCTTGGCGTTCAGGTTGCCCTGGCGGCTTATCATGATGCGCTGAGCCTGGGGAGAACCGGCGCCGTGCATGGATTCGGTGCGGTAGCCAACGGCCGCGGTGCCCAGGGCCAGGTTTTCGATGAGACGCAGGATCTTCATGCGGTTTTCGGTGGTGACGGTAGCCACGCCGCGCAGGTACTTATCGATGTACGGACCGATCTTCTCATCGCGCAGGTCCTTCTCGGAGGGAGCGGTGACCATCAGACCGCCGGCGATATCCTCGGCCAGGCGGACGATCTCATAGGGGAAGCGGGTCACATTCTGCTTGCAGACATTGGCCAGCAGCAGGTCAATGATGTAGTTGCCGCTCTCGGTCTTGTGGCCCTCGGCGGAGCAGGCGATACCGCAGCAGTACAGGGTCTCATTCAGGTGGGTCATCTCGATGAGCTTATCCTTGATGTGGCTGGCCTTGGCAGCGCCGTTGTAGTCAGCGGCAACAGCAGCAGCACCAATCAGAACATCGCCTACGCCGACCTTGCAGCCGCCGTAGCTCTGGCGGTGGTAACCGGCAAAGCGCTCCACCAGCATCCCGGCAAATTCATGCTCGCCGCACAGGAAGATACGGTCATTGGGAACAAATACATCGTCAAAAATGGTCAAGGCTTCCACGCCGCCGAACTCGGAGTTGCCGACATCCAGGGTGGTGCCTTCCAGCTTACGGGTGTCGCAGCTCTGGCGGCCGATGATCATGAACAGACCGGGGGTATCCAGCGGTACGGCAAAGGAAACCGCATAGTCCTTATCATCGGGACCCATGGACTGGGTGGGCATTACGATGACCTCGTGGGAGTTGCAGATACCGGTCTGGTGGGCCTTGGCGCCGCGGACTACGATACCGTCGGGGCGGCGCTCCACAATACGCAGGAACATATCAGGATCGGCCTGGGCGTGAGGTGCCAGGGAACGGTCGCCCTTGGGGTCGGTCATGGCGCCGTCAACGGTCAGGTCGGCCTCGGCGGCATACTTCATGAACTTCACAAAGTTCTCGTGATAGTTGGTGCCGTGGGCCTTGTCGCACTCATAGGTGGTGGAGAACAGGGCGTTGAAAGCATCCATACCCACGCAGCGCTGGAAGCAGGCGGCGGTCTTCTGGCCGCACAGGCGCTGCATCTTTACCTTCTTGATGAGGTCCTCGGTGCTCTGGTGGATGTGGGTGAAGCGGTTGACGCGGGTGCCGGTGTAGGGGGAAACCACAGTCATCAGGTCCTCATACTCGGGCATCTGGGCCAGGTCGTAGGTCATACGGACGGAGTTGAGAGAAGGACGCAGAATGGGGCTCTCGGTGGGGTTATTGTATCTCTCACCGAACATATAGATCTCCATTTTGATCTTCTTAATGCTTTCGATATACTGTTCACCTGTCATCAGTGCCATTTTCGTTACTTCCTTTCTTTCTTTGGATTCATCGTTAGTCGGCTCTGTTTATGTGCAATTAGTACAGCTCGGTATAGATCTTGATCAAACGGTCACGATCCAGTTCCACAAAGTTATTGGCCATCAGGCGGCCCTGGTTCGCTATTACGCTGTCCGCAAATTCCTCGATCTGCTCACGGCTCATGCCGTACTCGTGCAGGGCCTTCTTCTGGATGAGGTTATTCAGCAGCTTCTCCAGCTCCTCATAAACATCCTCTACCTTGCAGCCCAGGATATCGGCGATGAACTGATTGAGCCTCTCGATCTCGCCATCCTGGCGGATCTCCATGTAATTCTTCATTACGCCGGTGAACATGGCGTAGTTGCTCTCGCCGTGCGCCACATGGAAGGTCGCACCCAAGGGATAGCTCATGGCATGAACGGCGGCGCAGCCCGCATTGCCAAAGGCGATGCCCGCGTACAGAGAGGCCATTAGGAAGTCCTCCAGCAGCGGCATCCGGGCCTCGGGGCCGTCCGCAGCGATCTTCTTGTAGCCATGCAGAATCATATCAATGGCCTTGTAGCCAAACATCCGGGTCATCTCGTTGCCCTTGGGGGAAAGACTGGATTCCACGGCATGGATCAGGGCATCGATGGAGCTGGTAGCGAAGAAGCGGAAGGGCAGGCCGTTCAGCAGTTCGGGTACCAGCACGGCGCTGTCGGCATACATCTCATCCACCGCCAGGCCCTTCTTGGTGCCGCGGCTGTTCAGCGCCAGGATGGCGATGTTGGTCACCTCGCTACCGGTGCCGCAGGTGGTGGGCACCAGTACCAGCTCCTTATCCTTCACGATCTCTTCCGATCTTCCTTGCGTGGCATAACGCCAGCGCCAGCGCATCGGCGGCGTCATCAGGCCGGGGTGTTTTCGCCAATTTCAGCAGCCGCTTGGTCATATCCATGACCTGCC
>OGKS01001038.1_pt1 | contig 14233 bp, 10 predicted proteins | sample 1572491 | NCBI WGS metagenome assembly OGKS01 (sample SAMEA2582153, study PRJEB24529) | metagenome | biome: Human gut stool | place: China | collected 2011
GCGAGTTTACGCTGGACATCAACAATCCCGAAGAGCCGAAAATCCTCTGCGTGGGTAACAATCCCGACCGTCAGAATATCTACGGTGCGGCACTCGGTCTGTATAATTCCCGTATCGTGAAGCTCATCAACAAGAAGGGGATGCTGAAGTCATCGGTCATCATCGACGAGTTGCCCACAATATACTTCAAAGGGTTGGACAATCTTATAGCTACCGCCCGAAGCAACAAGGTTGCCGTGTGTCTGGGCTTTCAGGATTTCAGCCAGTTAGTGCGTGACTACGGGGACAAAGAGGCGAAAGTGGTGATGAACACTGTCGGCAATATTTTCTCCGGTCAGGTGGTGGGGGAAACAGCCAAGACGCTCTCCGAGCGGTTCGGTAAGGTGTTGCAGAAACGGCAGTCCATCTCCATCAACCGGCAGGATGTTTCCACCTCCATCAACACGCAGATGGACGCGCTTATCCCGCCGAGCAAAATTTCCGGCTTGACGCAGGGGATGTTCGTCGGTTCGGTGTCCGACAACTTCAACGAGCGTATCAAGCAGAAGATTTTCCACTGTGAGATTGTCGTGGATGCCGAGAAAATGAAGCGCGAGGAGAAAGCCTACAAGCCGATACCCGTCATTACCGACTTCGCGGACGCGAACGGCAACGACTGCATGAAGGAAATGGTGAAGGCGAATTACAGGCGCATCAAGGAGGAGGTGAAACAGATTGTCGCCGACGAGTTGGAGCGCATCGCTGGTGACGAGAATCTGAAACATCTGTTGCAACAGAAATAATATATAACAACAAGATGTATCAGACTCCCGTTTTGAGAATTACTCCTGCTACAGCTATCTGTGACAGGAGTAATTTGTAATTCTTTATATTGAGCATTATGACTATATTAAGTTCAACTAACCATTGCGGCCGTGTTATTTGAAACTTCATTCATTACCTCATTTAATGATTGGGATTTAGATAAAGTGGCTCTTTCTATTTTGAGCTTATCAAGCAAATATTTCAGCCTACGTTCCACCTCATTTGTTATTTCACTCCATTTTTTTACATAGAGGCTATAATTACTGTCATTTTGGACTAAACCAGTAAGCTTATTTATGACCCTTCGACCTACAATATCATCATAGTCTTGTCCTATCAAAATGAAAGTCCAGAACTCATTAGCATCATTAAAACAATCTTGTTTTAGAATAACATCCATATATTGTTCTAATTGATTTAACTGTTCTGATTTTAATTGTTTTATAGTTGTCGGATTTTTGATTTCCACAACTATATTATGAGGTCTCCCATCCCTAAAATCAGTACCAGTAAGAAATAAATCCATTTCTTTGTATTTATTAGGGTGAGCAATATATTTTTTCTCGCTAACTCCACGCAGAATATAAATGTATTTTCTTAAAGCCTCTTCAAATTTGACCTCTTCCGCACATACCATTCTATATTCTTCGCCAAAAATCCAATAGTGTTTTTCTATGAACGACTGCAAATCACGAACTTCATTGGCTTGTAAAGTATGATTAAAAACAATCTTTTTTAGATTCTCCAGTGTCAGCAATCTGTCTGAAATAAGCTTAATCGTGGAAACGACTTGTTTTAACCTCGTTATTTCTAATATTTTTGCAAATTCTTTCCTATCGTTCGAGTCTAATTCAACAACTGCATCTAAAATCTTAAACAGACTATCGCGCTCACCGCTATCCATCACCAAATTTAGAAGTTCTAAGAAAACTCTTTTTTGTTCTTTGTTCAACTTCATGAAAACAGCAGGTTCTACTTCGTATAGTTCCTTTACGAAGTTTTCCAAACCTTCTCTACGCACTATATCCCAATCTTCAGTACCAAATTTAGGGAAAACATCTTCATTCTTATATTTGGTTACCATAACTTCTGCTTGCTCCTTTAGGAATGGGCGTCTTTTCTTTTTGAGAAACTCATTGAGTTGCGTAATTAGTTCCTTAAATAATTTTCTATCAGCAGAATTATCAAACAATTTAGGTTGAATAGCATTATCGTCTAATTCGTTATCACAATTGATTTCATTGAAGAAATCATCAATCACAATTACAGAATGCCAAAAATTATCTCCTTTTTTATTTAATAATGTCGTTTTGGTAAATTTTAACTCCAAGTCATTATTCAAGAAGTAAAATCGAGAATATTCATCATTCATCTTTACATTCCATCGGATATACTTGCATTGAAAGTTGATGTTATTTTTCTGGTTATGTGATAATATCGGTGATATTGATTCTTGTTCTGCTATTATAGAAGAATAATCTAATTCTTGCCCATTGATGTATATTTGATATTCGGATTTCAATTCTAAAAACCACGCAAATTCAGCCTTTAGATAAGGGATAAGAGTCTTCGTTATAAACAAACTGGAAATATCAGAAGAAATCTCATTAAAAACGACACAAGTACCTGTTGTTGTGTCATCAGATACAAGTGGCTCTGTTGTAGTGTAGTCTTTTAAAGTATCGCTATCAATTCTAATGTCATAAGACATTATTTGTGCATCTTTACTATAGCGTGTTTCCCAATTAGCAAATCTCGCAAATTTATAGAAAGTAAAACGACCATAACCGTTTTTTCCTCTTGTAAATTCAGTATTATTCTCGTTGGCTATTCTCTTTTGAGACTCATAGAATTTTTTGAATTTTATAGGTAATTCTTCATAGCAGATGCCTGTACCATTGTCTGTTATTCTAATATTTTTGATTGTGTCCAATTCTGCATTGTCAATTTCAAAATCAATATTTACAACGGTTGCTTTTGCATCAAATCCATTCCATACATATTCGGCAATAGCTCGCTCTGGAGTATATTTATTCAATATTTTCCTAATGCCAGCAGATGTTATTTCTACAGTTTGCGAGTTCATGACTATTTATTTTTAATTAAATCCAGACCTTTCTCCGTAAGACGGTATTTCTGTCGCGGGTGTTTCGGCTTTTCCGGATAAATCGGTTCTACTAAATCCAACCTTATTGCAGGATACAGATAAAGCTCCAGAAAATTGCTTTTGTCCTTCAATCCTATCATTTCCATAACATCTTTTGTCGATAGTGTCTGATTCCCGATTGCAGACAGAACTTTTCCCACTTGCGGGGTAACTGTCGGGTAACTATCGGGCGACTGTGGGGTGACTGTCGGGTATGACCCGACTGCTTTCCGGGTATAGCGGAAAACGACCCATACGCTGTTTCCGTCCGTGTGAAATTCGGGGTCCGGAATGCCGACACGCCGGCACTCGCTTATCATAAGCCCGATGCCCCGTCCCCAACTTTCCAAGACCTCGCTTTTATACAGCACGTTTGCTATGATTAGATTTTGCGGTTCTGAATTATGCCCGCTTAACAGTTTTTCCATTGTTATATCCGGCGGAAATGTCCCGCTGTTCTCTATTTCCACACGGTCGTCATAGATGGCGATTCCCACCGAACTGCCGGGACGGTGGTACAGGCGGTGGCACAACGCATTTGTGCAGCACTCTCTCAATGCCTTGTACGGGATTTCCAGTTCTTCCTCACGGTACAGCCCTTCTATCTTACCGGAAAGTGACAGATGTTTGAAAAAGAACGCCATTGCAGCATCCAGCAGCGCGTAGATATTCCCAGTGACACGTTGATTGTCTATAAACTCGTCTTTCGTCGTGCCTTTGAAACGCGCCAGACGGAGCAGGCATTGGGGATAATAATAAAAATCATGACCGAACAGCACTGCTGAAGCATTGTTAAGTTTCCCGTCATGCAACAGACTGAATTTTTCGAGAATGGTCGGCAAGTCTTCCCTTATGGTTGCTTCAGGTAAACGACCGCTTCTGATTCCCCCGCGAACAGCACTAATGACGGCATGTTCGTCAAGGTCGGATATTTTAAGGTCAGGATTTGCTATTGCCTCCCAAGCGTATTTCCCGCCCCGCTGTATCAGATATTGGTTATATATCTCCTGCGGCATGATGGATGTCGCGCTTTCCACCCGCAGGTAAGCCCGTCCTTTGTAAGAGAACGGACGCATATATCTTTGTTCTTCCGCAGACAGTGCGATGACACTTTTGCCAGTGTCTGGTATTTCAGTATAAGAAACTTCAACTGTGGCAAACGGCTCGATACGCCGGATCGCGTCCGCTATATCCCGCTTGGTTTTGTCGCTCACGTCTTGTCCGATGATTTTTCCCTTGTCGGTGACACCGAACAATACCGTGCCGCCTTCGCCGTTAAGGAAGGCGCAAAGCGTTTCCATGCCGCGCTCCAACTGTCCGGTGGTTTCCTTGAACTCCACCCGTCCGCATTCTTTTTCGGCTATCAACCGTTTTATTATGTCGAGGTTGTCTATGCTCATATACAATTCTGTAACGTGGGTACAAAGATAGTGCTTTTCGCTGGTTTTCGGGCGAATAGATAACGAAATGTATCTACACAGCAGGACAAAACCTACAAAAAATCAGAGAATGACATAACGTCACCCCCTGATTCATCATTGGTACAGGATTATTTTCTCAAACGTTCCATTTCCTCGTCGCGGAGCATCCTCTCGTTCAGTTTCTCCTGCATCCTGTCAAGGAAGTAAGTGCGGCTTTCGTTTTTCCGGCGTTTGATGTCGATATAGAAACGGTAGCAGTCCTTTGATTCGATACCGAAAATCTTGTAGAGGAGCGGGGCGAGCTGTTTGAGCGGCATGTTGCCGTTGTTGATGCAGCCCATCTCGTTGATGCCGTAGATAAGTTCCACGAGGTCGATGGCGTTGCCCGTCCATTGCAGGGGTGAGGCGGGATTTTCGGTTGTGTTGTCGGAGGATGTACGGATGGGGATTAGTGGTGGCACTTGGGGAGCGGCAAGGAACTTCTGCATCTTCCTCACTAAAGAGAGTGCCTTGCTGATATAGGCTGCAACCTCCCTCTTTTCTTCGGGAAGATTGCGCATGGGATGGTGCTGCAACTCGATTTCGATGTAAGCCAGTGCGATGATGGTGCGGTTGGTGTCCACATTGCCGCTGCATAGCTCGATTACTTGCGTGGCGAAAGCCGTATATGCCGTTTCCATATTGCAGTCCCCGGCTTCGTTTATACGGCGGAAGAACTCGGTTTCCGCCAATAAGAAATAATTCATATCCTGTCAATTTTGAAATTTTACACTCTGTTTTTCGGTATGCGCACATGAATATGATTGGCAAAAAGCGTGTTCATAAAATAAAAAATCCGGCACACTCTCTGCAAGGTGCTGGATTTCAGTGTGATAATTTTGCAATTTATTTGTCTGTCAGGAATTATTTTCGACTTAAAGTGTTCATTTCCTGAACATTCGTCCATTTTCCGGACATCAAACGCACGCTTTATAGATATGGCGGACCACTCCGTTGCGGTACACCTTCTGCGAGGTCAGCGTCCATTGTTCCTGTGGCAAGGCGGACTGGAAGAAACGCTTTCCCGTTCCGGCAATGAAAGGAAGCGTATAAAGTATGATTTCATCCACCACACGCATACGTAACAGCCCATTGATGTAGTCCGCCTTTTCAGGAGTGACTTCCGCCAGATAGCAGATGTCTGTTGCGGATTTCCGCCATTCGTCGAGCATAGAGATGGAATAGTCGGGTGTGATATGATAAAGGGCGTTTTCCCTTATCTCGTTGATACCGCAATCTTCAAGGCGCAGTTCCTTATACGCTTTGCAATATAACTCGGAGCTTTGACAACCGTCCATCGTGAGGACGGCAAGAATCTGTACTTTACCCATTAGCGTTTCCTTTCGTTGGGCAAGGGCAAAAAAGTAGCGTGCAATCCACGCTATCACTAATGGAGGCTCTGGAATGCCCTTAACAGGAATAGGTGAATGCACGCTATGCGTAGGCATAGCATAAGCAATCACGCAATAGTTCCTGTTAATGTTAATTTTCCAGATTCCCATTAGGACGCCTTGCGGTCTTATGTTATATATAGGCGGCAAAAGGCTCTGCCAATCGCCGTTACCTTCTGATATGTCATGCAAAGATAGCCATTTTCAGCGAATTGCGGGCTATGGTTGCTCAAATTTATACTTCAATCCATATTCTTCCAGTTTATTATAGAGTGTTGTCCTGCCTATTCCAAGCAATTCGGCAGCGACCTTCCGGTTCCCGTCAGCCTGCTTCAAAGCACGCAGAATCCGCTCTTTATCTTCCTCGTCGTTGCGTAGGGAGAAGCCGGTAACAGAGGTTGTTTCGGTTATCCCAAGTTCCAGATGCTCTTTTGTGACAAGTCCCGTCTGAGCCTGCAACACCGCACCCATGATTTTCTGTCGAAGTTCGCGCACGTTGCCCGGCCATGAATGGGTCAGCAACGCTTTCCGTGCTTCGGAACTGAAACCGCTAACCTTGCACTCCAATTCCTTATTGGCAATCTCACGGAAGAACTCCGCCAGCGGCATGATGTCCTCCTGACAGTCACGTAAGGGCAGAACGGTTATTTCAAAGTCATGTAGGCGGTATAACAAATCCTGCCGGAAACGCTTTTCATTGACCGCCTTTTCCAGATTCTCGTTGGTGGCGGCGATGATGCGGACGTTGAAACTGCGGTCGGACTTGTCGCCAACGGGACGGAACCGCCGTTCCTGTATGGCACGGAGTAACATCTGTTGAGTTTCTGGTGCGAGATTACCCACTTCGTCTAAAAACAATGTGCCGCCTTCCGCCTCGTGGAAATAGCCTTTCTTTGTGTTTTCAGCACCAGTGAACGCTCCTTTGACGTGTCCGAAGAACGCCGATGGTGCAAGCTCTTTGGTGAGTGAGCCGCAGTCCACCGCCACGAAAGGCTTGCCTGAACGCTTGCTTTTATCGTGCAGTAGATGGGCAATATGCTCTTTGCCAGTACCGTTCTCCCCGAATATCAGTACGCTCATGTCGGTAGGAGCTACCAGCCTTATCCGGTGCATGATTTTCTGAAAGGCTGAACCGTCACGGGCAAATACGGGCATGCGGCTTCGCCCGATATTCCGCTCTTTCAGTATGGTGCGGAGCAAAGGCACGAGTTTGTCCTCCACGAGTTGCTTGGGTATGTAGTCCAGCGAACCGAGTTTCATGCTTTCAACCGCCGTATGTACTTCGGCATAGTCGGTCATGATGATGAACGGCTGCGTCATGCCTTCTTTGCGCATCCAGCGCAATAGGTCGATGCCGTCACCGTCAGGCAAACGCAAATCAGAAACTACTATATCATTGTCAGTGGCTTGTTGCAGAAGTTTCTTCGCTGTCGAGAGGTGGAAAGCCTGCACGGTACGGAATTTCTCCCGTGCCAGCAGGTTGCAGACAAACTCGCAATATACGATGTTGTCCTCCACCACGATGATTTTTGTTTTATCCATTTTCGTATTTTCTCCTTTCTTCTTTTGCCAGCCGGATTATCTCCGAACCCTTATCCAATACGGCAGTCACGGCGTTGTTCAATGCTTCATAATCGGGAACGGCACTCCCATGAAGCTGTTTATAAAGTTCCCTTAATGGTTGGTCGGCACGCAGTATCTCCCACGAACTATGTAGGTGGTGTGTCAGGGCGTCCAGTTCTTGAAAGTCTTTCCGTTGTTCCGCATCCCTGACCGACTGCATTTCCTTTTCGGTTTCCGCTATCAGTTTATCCAACATGACGGATTCATTGCCGTAAGACAGTAGGGAGGAGAAATCAGGCTTTTCATTTTGTTTACCTTTCATGGCGCACTTGTCGGAAACTTCCATCAGCTCCGATATGGAAAACGGCTTGAGAAGGCAATCGGAAAATCCACGTTCTAAAAGTTCCTCTCTGTTGCAACTGCCCGAAGCGGTTGTTACAATAATCGGAATGATCCTTGAATTGCCCACATTGGAGGTGCGTAGCAGTTCCAACAGCTCGAAGCCGTTTATATCCGGCATATTCAAATCGGTCAGAAGCAGACTGTATTCTTTCCGGCGTATCATTTCCATCAGTTCCGCAACATCGGTGCAAGTGTCGCAATGTATCCCTTCTTGTGCATACATTTCTTTCAGCATTAGGAGAAGTACCTTGTCATTGTCGATGGCAACAATATCATGGAGTGTTCGGTTATGATGAATCTGTGTTTTATTTATCCGTTCCGGCAATTCCTCGGCTGACTGCATGGGTATCTCCACCGTGAAACGGCTGCCCTTGCCTTTCTCGCTCTTCAGCTGGATTGTGCCGCCGAGCATTGTCACAATGCGCTGAACAATGGAAAGACCTAATCCGAAGCCGTCCTTTGCGGCAGCGTTTGACAAACGTTCAAACGCACCGAACACACGTTGCTGTTCCTCTTCGGTCATACCCGAACCCGTATCTTTGACGATAAGTTTCAGCATACCGTTATCATACCCCATTGTCAGAGAAACGGCACCGTTCTCAGTGAACTTGATGGCGTTTGACAGCAGGTTATTTCCAATTTGTAGAATGCGTTCCTTATCGGTCAGTACAACAGCATCCGTGTGATTCGTCACAGTAAGAGCAAGTCCCTTGTTTATGGCAATTGGCATAAACTCTGATTCGAGCGTATGCGCTATTGATGAAATCCTACACGTGGAGAAATTAGGCTGTTCCTTGCCGTCGTCCAGCCGGAAGAAACTCAGAAGAGTATTAAGCATTTCACGCATACGGTCGGAGGATTGCTGAATATTTCGGATATACATCCCGGTTTTATCCGCATTGAAGTTTTTTTGTATCAGTCCGGCATAGCCCGTTATTGCAGTCAGCGGTGTGCGTAATTCATGGGTAATGGTATGTACGGCTTTCTTGCGGGAGGTTATCAGTGCCTCGTTTCGCTTTGCCATTTGTTGCAGTCGCTCGATTAAATCTGCGGTTTCCTGTTTATATCGCTTGATGCGGTTGGCATTTCGGTGTATGATGATATATGATATGACCAGTAGCAGTATAACGAACCCTGTCAAGCCCCCAATCTGAATGAACGACCGTTCCCGCATGGCTGTTATCTCGGCTTCCCGCTTTTGTAGGTCAGTTTGTACTTTCCCGTCTATTTGAACAACCAGTCCTTGCAGTTGCCTGTTAAGTTCCGCATTTCGTGCGGCAAGGCTATCGGCATGAACCGATAAGCGGCGGCTTTGTGCCTGTTGTTCGGTTCTCATATTCCGGTTAAAGGAACGGTGCATCGTGGTAGTCACAGTTGGTTTCGCTTCTTCCTTTTTGCCGAAGATGCCCAAGAAACCTTTGCGCTTGGACTTCTTGGGCTGTTCCTGTACACTCTTCTGCACGATTACAGGTACTTGACTGGTTATCTTATCGTTGATGGCTTGTTGTTGTTCAAGTATTTGAACGATTTGGCACATCTGCCGTTCCTTATCTTCGAGAAGATGGCGTACGCTGTCTATACGCTCTGCCGGATAGGTAGCTTTGAAACGGCAGAGCATACTATCCATTGCCATACGCTGTGCATGGTAATGTTCGATATCTTTATCGTTCCATTCCAGTATTGTTTCACCAAATAGAGAAAATTTTATCATTTGAATATTGATATTGTTTATCTCTTTTCGGAACTCGTCTATTTTTTTATTGTCAAGTTCTAATGCTTCTATCTCCTGCCATTCATAGAAGCTATTATATGCTATACATCCGATAAGAACGGAGATAAGTATATACCCCAACCGTATTGTCTTATAGAAATTCCTGGATCGTTCCATTATTTTGATGATACTGATTTTTCAAACATGAATAAAAGTTTATCCTTTTCTTCCATACGGGTATTATCAGAATAACCGCCTTTTGTTATTTGATACCCACACGGCTTAACCATAAAAGTGCCTAAGCCTTTAGTGTATGAACTTACTTCTGAAGCATAGTCTTTACTTGTATTTAATGGAACTTTCCCTTCAATAAGACACCACTCTTTATTACAACTGATACCTTTAATCTCAGACATCATTTTTTGCAGATCTGTAATAGCTTTGGAACTTGCTACTTGTGGTATCTGTAACTCAAAATAGAGCATCGGTTCGAGAATATCCACTCCTGATTGTTGCAAAGCCAACCTGAAGACATAAGGAGACAATTGTCTAAAATCGGCAGGGGTACTTATCGGACTATAATAAAGGGCATAAGTAAAGGTTACTTTCAAATCCGTCACTTCCCATCCATGCAATCCCGATTGGCAAGACATACGGATTCCTTCAAAAACGGCATTTTGAAAAGAATGGTTCAGATAACCAAAGGAGATTTCACTTTCGATTTGCACCCCTGACCCTATCGGTAAAGGTTCCAGAGTCAGTCCTATTGAGGCCCAGTAAGGGTTGGGAGGGACTTCGATATGGATAATCTTATTCACCTTCTTTTTAGGTCGTTCTTTGTAGATAGTCTTGATTTCATCAAAATGGGTCTTTACGGAGAATCGTTCTTCCAGCAATGTTTGTATGATTTCTTTTTGGGTTAAACCATATAACGAGATTTCCAATTCATCACTATATGAATTTATGGAAAAGGACAGAGACGGGTCTTCAATAAACAATACATTTAGAGCGGATATCAACTTGCTTCTCTCTTCGGGCTTGTCTGGTCGGACAGAAGATTTGAGGGCGGGATGCTGATGAGATAATCCTTGAATCAGACAAGGTTTAACACCTAAATAATCTCCGATTCTTAATTCTTCTATATCTTCTATAATTGCGATATCATTAGCAACCACTTCATCAACATTTATCTCTTTGCCCTGATAAATGGTTTTTAGATTTTTAATCTTGATGAATTTTTCCGAATCATTGACTTTTATAACGGTTCGAAGTCTCAGACTTCCGTCAATAATTTTTAGAAAACTTCTTTTATGCCCTTTGGGGGCATGTTCTATTTTATAAAGATAAGCTGAAAGTCTATTTGGGACTGATGCCGGAGGAAATATAAAAGAAATGATGGCGTCTAACAACTCATTGATGCCAATATTGCACATTGCTGATCCATGCAAGACCGGATAGGCTTTGGCTTTTGCCACAAGAGCGATTATCGCATTCCAATAATCTGCCGGTAAGATTTCTTTATCCGCCAAAATGAAATCAATTAACTTTTCTGTAAAAATATCCTGTAAAGCAACAAGTATAGCCTCGTAATTATCACCATCGGGAATTGAGACATCTCTTAAAATCCATATAATAAGAGCTACATATAATTCTTTGTTTTCAACATATGCAGATAAATTAGAATAATACTCCTCATTACGTATCAAAACCCCATTACGAATTAAAAATAAAGGCTTATTACCACGTTTTGGATAACTAAATGTTTCTGATGAATTTACAAGAGAAGCACTAACTTGTCCAGCAGAATAAAAATTACTTCCAACACAATAATCTCCAGCATGTGATTTTAAAGGATGGAAGAAATTAGTAGTGTACATTCCTTCACATACACTACAAATCTTTCCTACATAAGTAACAAAAGCTCTTTTGTCTGTCAAATTACGAGTATCACAATCTCTATTATGCGTACGAAAGAACATATCCAAAGCCAAAAAATGCCTAATCGCACTTACTTTTTGAGTAGCACCTTGCAAACTCGGATTTTCAGACAAACGAGAAAGGCATTCATATGCCTTTAATACTGATTTTTTTGAAAAATATCTCATATTTATTCCTTAGGTAATACTTTTAATAATGCATATCCCAACACCCATGCAAGTACAGGTGGAACAGCATTTCCTATCACTTTATAACGAGATTGAAGTGGTATAGAAGTAAAGAGATAATCATCTGGAAAAGACTGAATTCTCGCACATTCACGAACAGAATATCTTCTATTCTCTACAGGATGTGTTATACCACATTTATCGGGTTGAGCTGAAGCGGTAATCGTTCCATTAATTTCCCCAAAAGCAAATCTTCTGAAAAATTTAGGTGCATGATACTTCTTTGGATTATCAGCTATTTTTTTGAAACGTTCCGTTAGAAGTTCATAAGGAATATCCTTCCACGATCTACCTTCAAAGCAAATTGACGGTAAATCAGAATAGCGGTATCCATCTTTAAAATATCTAAAAGCATCTAGCCCATGAGTGCATCCACCTATCAAGTCAACGGTATGCTGCGTTCCAGGACTATAAGGCCAAACATCAGAATCTGCCACATCACTAATATTTTGTAATATTCGCCCTAATAATAGTTCTTCTTTTTTTCCAAAATGCTCTGAAGGTATTTCATTTTCTTCCACTATTTCTTTCATCAGCCCAAAATCAAAAGTAGGAATCCCTAAAGACTTATCAATACCAACCATTAAAACCCTGTATCGTTTTTGAGGTACTCCATAGTCAGATGCACATACTAAATGCATAGATACATCATATCCCAACAAGTTCATCCGCTTTTCGATTTCTTGCGGTACTGTTGTTACATTATCTTCCATCTTAGAAGACAAAATACCACGGACATTTTCAAAGACAAAAGCTTGAGGACGATGTCCATTATCGATTTTTCCTCTAATAACACGTTCACATTCAGCAAATAAAGTTCCACGACCACTAGTGTCATTTACTCCTTTTCGGTTACCTGCATTTGAAAAAGGCTGGCAAGGAAAGCCTGCCAATAAAATATCAAAATCTGGAATTTCGGAAACTTCGACATCACGAATATCTGCCAAAATACTTTCTACACCATCTTTCGTCAATAAATGATTTGCATTGTAGCAAGTATAAGCATCTTGATCAAAGTCATTTGCAAAAACGATTTTTGTATTTAGTCTTTCGAAATAATGTTTTCCAAAATAGAATCCACCAGTAAAGCCTAAATCAAGTCCGCCACATCCAGAAAATAAAGACGCAATTTTTTTGGGCATATTGCACAACGATTTTAGGGAAACTATTACTATTTTCCCTTGTTACTAACTATTTTGAAGTGACAAATACCCACATATAAATACAAGAGCATAACCCATGAGTACATAACTCATGCGCTACACTGTATTATATAATGAATCTATAAAAAGGATATATTGCCGCTATAGATGAGCGTTGAACTTCATTCAGAGAATGGGCTAACACATAATGCCCGAGAGATAGATACAAAAGAAGCGCAGGCTTCCCTTATCTATACTCTCGGGCATTTGGCGTGGCCCATTCCTAACAGATAAGTTCAGCCCACGCTATAGCGCAGGCATTCACTTATTCTATGTTAGGAAATACGTCTTTAAATCGCCAAATTTCGAGAGTATTCCGAATATCGTAAACGCTTTGTATATTAATACATTATATGTCTATAAAATTGTTCTTTCTGTTTCTTATTTTATAATTTAATTGTTACACATTCTGTTTATCGGGCGGCAAAGGCGCAAGCCCTCGCTCCCTATTCGATTGCAAAGATACAAAGAATATTTGAATTAAGCAAACTCAAATGCGCAAAATATCCTTAACGGAAAAGATTTTGCTGAATAAACTATATTCAGAGATTTGTAACATACTAAACTCAGAAATAGACCGCACACCGCACAAAATCCGCGCAACACACTATATACCACTTCATTACAGCAGTGCGATGTAATAAAAACACAGCACCAACACCGCACTACACCGCACATTTTTATCACTTATTATAGACTATAGAGTGCTATTTTTGCTTCTTTGAGAATTAGTGCGGTGTTGTGCGGTGTCTTTGCGGTGTTTAGGCAACACCGCACTTGTATAAATATAAGATAATAAATAGATTACACAGATTTAGTGCGGTGTGCGGTAGAAAAGCGAAGCTGTGTTATATTCTAGAGCTACGAGGTTGTTGGCAAATCCCTATCCTAGTACCTCGAATTAGTTCCTCACGAGGGCAACAAAGTGCCATAACCTGGGCAATTGGGTGCCCTCGCGAGGAACAAATCAGAGGATGCTGATACTAAATCCATTCCTTAATACAAGGAAAATAACAAGGAAACACACATTATTATAAATAAATTTGGAGATTTGAGAAAATAATCGTAAATTTGCGGCAAAAAAGATAAGTATGGAAGAAAAATATAAAATACCATTTATTAATGCTTGCATCAGAAGCATGGGGCATAGATTCAATTTGCCTACAAAAAATGCATATCTGTATCTAAAGCACTTTCAGGGAATTGATTTTCTTCTGAAATTTTACAATACACTTCATCTACAATCTATTGAAGATACTGTAGATGATTTAGTTATTATTTGTCAAAAACAAGGAGGAGCATTGACATGATTCTATTTCATGGAACAAATGTTGAGTTCAATAAGATTGAGATCAACAAAACCAAGAAATTTAAAGACTTTGGACAAGG
>OGKS01001068.1_pt1 | contig 13923 bp, 30 predicted proteins | sample 1572491 | NCBI WGS metagenome assembly OGKS01 (sample SAMEA2582153, study PRJEB24529) | metagenome | biome: Human gut stool | place: China | collected 2011
GAGAAGATTCAAAACCGGTACTCCTGCCAGAGTTCATAAAAGATCTATAGACTTTAATCAAGGTGCAAGGCAGATAGCCAAACAAGCCTTGGAGTTGGGAATGAAATGCCAAAAGGAAAGTGCTTGGCATCCGGTAGAAGAATTGCCTGAGCACAACAGACGCATTGTCGGTTTGACCAATGTTCGCAAGCGTTTCAAGCATCTGAATTTCTTAGGCGAGGAATGGTGGAAGAGGTTCACGAAGTCAAACTCCATCTATAAATGGGCTTATGTTGAGGACTTGATTTAAAATGAAAGATATAAAGCGTATACCTAAAATAGGTGAGGTTATTCCTTTCTTTGATGATGGAAAGGTCTGTTGCTCTAGGTTGTATAAGGCAATCATAAAGGACGTGGTTTTATATGTCTATGCACCGGATTATGTAAAGCAAGCATTCAAGACTAATTCAGAAGTGTGTAGTTGGATCTGGAATGGAACAACTGACTATTTCATTGGTTGTGTTATTAAAGAGTATGATGAGAATGAAATTTGGTTTGCTCGCACAAAAGAAGGTGGTTGGTTTAGTTTAGATATTCAGTCCGATTGGCAAGGTGGAGTACTTGATGTAGATGGAGAATTAAAGAAAGTACTAGATAGTAATCGAAGAAATCCATAATGCTATTTTGTTTTAAATGTTTACCCCATCACTATATATAATAATGTAGTGGTGGGGATTTTTGTGTTAACGTCAGCAAATTATTTATTTATATTATTATAGAGTGTTAAAAGATAAAAGAAATACATTAAATAATTTGCATATTTCGGATATTCTTTGAATCTTTGCAATGTAATTAAGAAACAAGGTTACTAATTAAAAAGGTGAGACACACCATAAAAACTGTAAGAAGAAAGTGGAAAAGAATAATGTTTATGTAGAGGTGTTGGCAAAGATTGCTAGCCTCATGGGTAGAACAAAGGAGTCTATTCAGATGTCGTCTTCAAATACTCATACGAGTATTACGATGTTTGCCGAAAATAATAGCAAGATTATTGGAAATTGGTATTTTGATGCTTCCGATAGCAAGGAGTTGGTGGATGCTACTTTCAATGGTCTGAAGGCTTTGGTTGAGTCTCTTGAGCACAATAAGAGCAATGACGGACAAGCAGCGTAAGTACATAGAAAGTCTTATCAAGAAAGTGTTTCGTAATGCAGATTCGCAGAGCGAAATACTTTCCAGATTGGATAGGATTAAGATTTCAAGCCATCAAGCTTCAGTAATGATACATGCATTGAAGTTAGAGTGCAACATCGGTCGTTCCGTTCCGGCATATATGTTAATGGCAAATAATCTAAATCCAAAAATGGATGAGTTCTTTAGCATATTAGGTTATGATGAATGACGGATTCGTCAAGAAGAAAAGAAGTTGATATGAAAAAGGTATTTATGATAATTGCCGTTGCCGCTATCTTGGTAGGTTGCGAAGGTAAAGGTACAAGAGTCCAAATCTCGGATTCTGTTGACAAATTCAAGGTCGAGAAATTGTTTGTTGTAGATAGTATAACAGTGTACAGGTTTTATGACAATGGAAATGCTATCTATTTCACTAACCGGAAAGGTAGGGTAGATGCGACCCATTCCGAGTACAATCCGGTTACTCATACATACAATGACGAGGTTAACGAAACTTTATGTGAAGGAGACTGAAAAATGGAAAAGAGATTAACTAAGGAAGAACTCCTTAAGGACTTATGGCATCCAAATACAGAAGAGCCAGATAAGAGCAAGAGCGATATTATTACCCTTGGTTTTGATAACGATGCTTATCTACAATTTAAAGAATCCATTCTTTGGAAAGAGGAATCTTGGAGACATTCGATTAGCAGATGCCAAATCATCAAATGGGCTTATTTATCTGATATACTGCCAAAGCAGGAAGGAGGTGAACAATGAAAACATTTGTCTTTGATGTTATGCTCAACGGAAGATTCGTCTGCACATTAAAGTATAAATATTGTGCGCTCTTCCCGATAGATTTTGAAGATTTAGAGAAGTTCGTCCTCAAAAAGAGACCTACTTTGAAAAGCAAGGATTTTAGAATTGTATTTTGATAATGAAAGAGCTTAAAGTTGGAGATAGATTTTTACTTCCATATGGCGATGATGGACGTTTGATTGAAGTTCAAGAACGAGACCGCCATTCTTTATGTGATGGATGTTTTTTTATGATTTCATCTGTATGAATACAGAATTTGGATATTGTGATTTTGAGAGACGCTCAGACCACAAGAATGTAATCTTTAAAGAAGTAAAAAAGTAAAGCGTATGAGTAGGAAATTAATGAATTTGGCTTTGATGTATACTGCTATCACGGCTTATGCTAGTGAGTATCCATTTGGACACCCAAGCCCTAGACTTGATACACCGAAAGGCAACATTCCATCCGACAAGCAGAAGTGTCAGCCAAAGGAACAGCATGAGTTTACCATCAAGGGCGTTAAGATTATGGCAGCTTCTAAGAAGGACGCTATCAAGAAGTATAATCATCGTAAAAAGTAAAGAGATATGTTATACGAAGCAAAACATGGAAGTAAGGCTTACGAATATATTAAGGGTATTCTCGATGCTGAAGAAAAGGAGTATCAAGCCTATATGGAAAGAGTGAAAGAAGCCGTAGGCTTCGAGTTTGATAAGTGGCAAGGCTATCAGCCTAACCGCAGTTTGCTGCGAGAGTACGAGATAACCGCTATCTGGATACCATCCGAGCGTTTCGCCACGCTAGATAAAAAAGTATGGAGAAAGGTAGATAGCAAAATGCTAGAGGATGGCTATTACGTTGCTATAGAACCTAACAAGCGATACAAGCAAGGTAAAGCTGTCGCCGCCGTACTTGCCTCCTATAAAGCTGTTACCAATCATTTCAAGATATTGAATGAGTTGGGCATAGGGGATTCTCAAAGTGGTTCTATCTCCATCACTCAGCTTCTCAGTCACAAAGACCGCATCTTCGCCTTCTTCGATGATGGCATCCGAGCAGAGAAATGCAACTCTGATTTCAAGGAAATCACGATAGGTGAGTATGAGGATTTCATTAATAGCAAATATTAAAGCGTATGAAACAGAAGTTTATTATTGGCGATATTGTTGAGTATGACAACAAAGTAATGGTTGTCAAAGAGCCAAGAGACGGATGCCATTTTGACTTATCTTGCCCTAAAGAATGGTTGGTGTACTGCTTGGTAGGTGTTGACGAGATAAAGCCAGTACTCCTTACATCTGCCATTCTTCTTAAGAATGGATGGAGTAAGGGACAAATATTCTTTAGGCATAGTCGTATTCCAAGAATTAAACTTTGTACAGACGGCGGTATTAGTTGGTCTGTTTCAATAAATAATGATATTATGGGAGGGTATATCAGTTACGTTCACGAGTTACAGCATATCCTATTTGCTTTTAATATCAACTTAGAAATGGAGGTGTAGGTATGATAAAAGAAGATGATATGATGCTAGGATTGATTCTAGGAGTATTGATATTCCTCACAATAGTCGTATCGGCTATTGCTGTAAAAATCGGTGTTTAACGCCTTCGGGCATAAATAGATAGAATTATGAAAGCAAGTGATTTGATAGAGCATTTAAAATCTTACATTGACATCACTGGTGGAGATTGTGAAATGTTTATATTTGACAAAGCAGAAGGTGTTTCTTGTGATATTAAGAATACTTCTACAGATGGTGATAACATATTTCTGCATGTTTCATCTGATAAATACACAACGAAGATACCAATGTAACTAACCGTCCTTATAGGACATAAATATAAATAATATGGGAGATAGAATGTTTTTATTAAAAACTGAATTTAATGAGAGAGCTATGGGTGAAACTATTGAGAGTGAGGTTAGAGAATTAGGTGAATCTCCTCTTTATGGCTGTAGCTTTTTCGCAAAGGAAGTAACAGAGTAACTAACCATCCTCTCCTGTTTTATGGAGAGGGTAAAAAGAAAAGAATATGGACTTAGTAATTACAATATTAGGTTGGATTGCATTAGGTGTTATATCTGCTTATCTGTTAGCAATAGTAGGTAAAATAATCTTTGATGCTGCAACCGCTGATTATAAGTTATACAAGCATGTAAGATTGTGCCGCAAGAGATTGCTAAGACAGCGATATGAAGATTATGCTTGGCTATTATTCCAATTAGAGAAAGATACAGAAATTTTCAATCTTACTCATAATACAAGAGGTTGGACTTTTGAAGATTGGAGAGAATTTTATCTTAAAAAAGCAAAGGAGGATAAGCAATGAGTAAAGAAAAAGCTATTGAGTATATCACAAGAGCCAAAGAACAGTTATCAGACGATTTGCTTTCTGTCAGGTTTTGTCAAATGGCTCGCAATAATTTAGATAAGGCACTTAAAGAGTTGGAGTATTGAGTATGATGGAGATTATAAAAAACAAAGAAGAGGTTAAATCTGTGATGAATATTATACAAGCATTCGCAGATGGTAAAACAATACAAGCAATTGACCCTTATGAAGACGAGTGGGTCGATCAAGTAGGACTTAATTTTAAAGCACTATTTGAGGGGCAATACCGAATCAAGCCAGAACCAAAGTACCGCCCTTTCAAGAATGCTGAAGAGTGTTGGGCTGAAATGTCGGAACACCAGCCGTTTGGGTGGATAAAGTCTAAGGAAGATGGAAGTCGTTCCTTAATTACTCTTATTATTAGCGAAGAAAATATAGATATAAATTGTATCGGTGGCTTTAATTCGGATAAAATTATGAAAAGATTTACCTTTGCCGACGGAGCAGTCTTTGGAATTTTAGAGGAGGAATAGCTTATGTATAGACCGATTACAATGTATCAGATTGTTTGCGATAGATGTGGAGAAGTATTTGGCGGTACAGATACTTGCTCTGCACTATTCAGTAACAAAGAAGTTGATATTGGTGACTACTCTGATTGGGAAATGATAGATGGCAAACACTATTGTCCCGATTGTTATGAAGTAGAGGTCATTGATGGAGTGTATAACGTCAAAGTTAAATAGTTATGAACATATTAGTTAATAAGACCGTACTATTCATTGATTTGGATGGTACTTTGATTAAAACGGCATCTGGGAAGACGTTTCCTGAAGATTGCACTGATTTCATTATCCGAAAAGAAGTTTTGGATAAAATTGCAAGAAGGATGCCAAATTTATTTTGGGTAGGTATTGTTACCAATCAAGGAGGGATACCTCAATTTGTCTCAAAAAGAGACTTTGAGACAAAGTTTGAATGTATTATCCAGTTTGTTGGCTCATATTTAGGAAACAGAATACCTAAATTTAGTAGTATGAAAACGAGTGTAATTGTCTCTGGATTATACTGTGCCTCTACAGATAAAGATAACAAGGATAGAAAGCCAAATATAGGAATGTTAGAACATTTACAAGAATACTTTGGCGAGAATGATAAAAGCCAAATGATAATGATAGGCGACGCCAGTGGTAAATCTGGAGATTTCTCAGACTCAGATAAGAGATGTGCCGAGAATTTTGGCATCGATTATCTTGACGTAGAGGACTTTCTTAACGATAAAAGCATATGAAGATAGATAACGTAAAGTTCAAGGCAAAGAAAACCTTGGATGGAAAATGGATAAAAGGTGACTTGGTTCATCACAGAGATTCTGATAACGTCTGGATCACAGACTATGAGAATCAACTGACATCGCCAGTTGTTCCATTTACCGTCTGTCAATTTACAGGACTGAAAGACTGCAAGGGAAGAGAAGTTTGGGAAGGAGATATTCTACAGGATGTTGATGATGACGATATTAAGTATGTTGTTATTTTCGATGTAGGCGCATTCCTTGCACGAAAGGAAGGTCTATATACAAGTATTCCTCTTCACGAATGTGTAGGTAGTTTGGGTAATGATATAATAACTTATGCAAAAGTTGTTGGCAATAAATTCGATAAAAAGAAGTAACGCATGGAAAAACAAATAACAATTAGCATAGAAGAGTATAACAAGCTCATTGATATGCACACGAAAAGAGAGGAACTTCCCGAAAGGATAGAAGTAAAGAAGATTTCTTCAAAATGGTGGAGATGGCTCAAACGAGCATCATGTTCGCTTCTTTATTACAACAAGAACGTGGAGCAACAGAAGCTCATTAAGCGTTGTATTAATGAAACTGCAAGTACCATACGAGAGAATCTCATAAATGGTTATTGGAGAGGTGATTTATCTGATTATTTTAAAGATGGCAATTTTGATGTGTCGTTAAAAAGTTACAAAGATAGTTCCTATTATAATGTTATGCAATGGCTGGATAAAAAGAATTAGCGTATGAGACTTAAAAAGATAGAAGAAATGAAGAAGGAAATATTTGACTTCTCGGAGGCTCTGAGAAGAATGAAGGAAGGGAAGAAAGTAAGAAGAGAAATTTGGGAAGAATGTAGAGCTTATATCTATATTGTCGGTATGACTATTTGGGCTGTATGTGATGAACAAATATTCCCTTGCGTATTCAATGATTCTGAGGATATTCTTGCAACCGACTGGGAGGAGGTGTAATAATGAAGATTAGATTAGCAAAGAAGATAATGAGGCACAATACGCCTTATTGGATATTTCGTTACCTCTGCTATAATCGCATATTATTACCAGGAGCTGGATATAAAGTCGATTTTAAAGACCACCGTATCATCAAGGCGATAAGTTTAACAAATCACTGGAATGCCCGTAGGTATATTAACGAATTGATAAAGTCCAATAAGAAGCATCCGTTCAAGCTAAGAGATATTCAACGTGATGCAGAAAGATTAAAACAGTATAACGTATGAAAGAAGAAAGATGTTGCGGTAACTGTCATTGGTTTGACAATGAAGACGTTTACGGCGTAGGATGGTGCAGTAATAACGAGCACGAATCATCTTGCGACCAAGTATGTGATGAACATGAATTTTAAACTTTAAATATTAAAATGGAAAAGATTTACAGACATTTCAAAGGAGGTTATTACAGATTTATTACTGAGATCACTAATAGTGAGACTCAGGAGAAAGAAGTTGTTTATCAGGCTCTCTATGGGGAGCGCAAGGTTTGGACTCGTCCTGCTGGTATGTTCTACGGAAAGGTGAACGTTGATGGCGTTGAAATTGATAGATTCACCGAGGTTGTTGGCGTGCCAGTCTTGTTTAAGAAGACAAACGAGAACGCTATCATGCCATCTAAGGCGCATGACGATGATTTCTGCTATGACTGCTATGCAGTATCAGAGAAAGAGATTGCACCTAACGTGTGGAAATACGGTCTCGGATTTGCGTTACAGATTGAAAATCGCAACAAACCTGCCGACATTTCTAGATGCTTTACGTTCCGCCCTCGTTCTTCCGTATGGAAGACTGGTATGATTCTCAGTAACTGTGAAGGCACTATCGATGACCCTTATACCGGCGAGATTTCTGCCGTATTCTATCACGTTATGCCAAATATGCCGCGATACAAGGTTGGTGATAAAATCGTGCAATTTCACCTAGAAACAAGTGACAACATCATGTTTATAGAGACGGATGAATTAAACAAAACAGAGCGTGGCGATAACGGCTACGGCTCTTCTGATAAAAAGTAGCCTATGAACGTACTTACAGACGAACAGAAAAATTACATAAAGGAGCATCCGTGTGAGTCGCCAAGCAGATTGGCAAAGTCATTCGGATGCACCGTACAGACCATCTACTGGTGGCTACATAAACTGCACGGAGATTCCTTTATCCAAAGTAAGAAGGAGGCGAAGGAGGAAAGGAATCAGGTTATCCGTGAGCTCTATCCGACTCATTCGGCCACAGAGGTAGGAAAGAGGCTTGGTATAACAAAAGCTTCGGTCAACGAACTTGCAAAGAGACTGGGGGTCAAGCATACAGATGAGACTACGAAACGAATACAGAAGGAGAGTGCTGCTCGTACCCGCACCGATGACGCTAACAGAAAGAGACAGGAAACGCTGAGAAAGGTTCTTGCCGTCGAGAAACTGAGAGCTGCTAGCGGTTTGTCACAGAAGACAAAGCGAAAGTTCAAGACAGTTCCGGACAAGTGCATGAACGCCAGGAACTATCTCTGCCGCAAGTACAACTACTTCTACGACAAGGATTACGGAGAGCTGCTCACTTTGTTCTTCGACAGCGAAACTAGATTGCTGACCGACGAGCAGAAGAAACACTACGAAACGGAGTATAGTATCAAGTTCCTGCAAGCTGAAGAAGATTGATACACAAATGTCAAGAGGCGACTATCCATCACGGACGGTCGCCTCTTTTTTTGTTTTAACCAAATAATAAATATAAACAAAATCCATTAAGTTAAAATGAGAAAAAACTAAGAACGTTTGTGTAATTTCAACCTCCAGCATATCCAGCCCAAGATGGCGAGGATACCTATGAATAAACAGACAGATGATACCTTTCCGATGTTCAGGAATACCCTATCTGTCTTTGATAATTGTTTTTCGACACATACCCTGTCTTTCGATATTTTGCTTATTACTGAGATCAATGAGTCACACTTGCTGCGATATAGCGTAGTGCTATCTATGTATTGCTTGAGGCTTAAAATACTGTCTTTTAGTATCTGCACATCTTCTTGTGATATCTCGTGATATTCGTAGTGGAATCTGTCTTCGCCGACTTTGTTTCCGTTCACATCGTACTTCAAAGCTGTACTGTCCTTTATATGCGTCTTCTCTTTCGTGGAGGACTTCACGGATTCCTTATGCGATGCTTTATATGATTCCAGCTCCTTAATAAGCCTTGCGTTAAAGAGTGAATCCCACTTAGCCTCATTGCGATTGTCAGTGATATATGTCTGTTTTTCTACCACTCGTTCTTTAGCTTTACATCTACAGAACATCGAAAGAATCAGCATCGTCACAGCAACGATGGTTATAATCTTTGCAATCTTATCAATCAGTCTCATAGTCAAGCGAATTAATTCTGTTCAGCCATCCCTTCTTGAACTTTTTGTTCTGTGGCCTGGTCTGACAGATACGGTCAATATAATCTTTTCTTTCCTGCTTGATGGTGTCGAACAGTTCTCTACCATCTCTTGCGTTAATGGCGGCAACTGTCTTTGAACCAACAATACCATCAACGGAAACTCCGAGCACCTGCTGAGGAATCTTGATACCATAGGAACCGCTGCACCAAAGCCAGTCTACCAGGATATTGGCTACATTCTGGTCCTTGATATTATCGGCCTTCCACTTATCCCAGTAATACTTCTTGAAGATTACACCCCATTGCACCCGAGTCATACGCTTCAAGTCTTTTGCGGTCTTTTTGCTGCCGAACACAGAACGGTACGTAGCGAGAGTCACACCCATATTTGTTGCGCCGCCCAAATCGTCCTTGTCGTTAACGAAGCCACCTTCCCATTTGAGAATGAATGGCTCAAGAATCTTATGGTTTGCCATTTTTGCTTTCCTCCTCTTTTTTATCGAATTCCTGGTTCAACCTCGCCAAGATCGGCTTCCAGTAGCTAGGCAATGCCTTCGCGAACTCGAATCTTAGAATATAGTAAATAACCCTGAATGAAATATTCTTAGGGTACGCCTTGATAAGGTTCTTAAACGCATTGCAGACGTACACATAGCAGAATATATACGTGAGCATCTTGATTACAAACAAAGCCTCGCTTCCGTCGTTACAACAGACTATGATGCTGTATATGACGTAATCAATGGTCAGGTATAGCAACATTTCCAAAATTGCGTTTTTGAACTTCGATGCAGAAAAGTTCTTGCACCGCACAACACTTACGCCATCGGCCCTCATTCCGCAGAAGATATTAAAGCCGAAAGCGATTACCAGCGCCAACACGAAACCTTCAGTCGGCGTTGCAAAGGCGAGTATAGCAGAGAATATTGTCACCGCTATCTGCCGGATTTGGGAAGAATCTAACAAATCTATCATAATCGTTATCCTGAATATATAAAAATAAAGTCTCGGTCTCTTTCTGCAAAGATAGCAAAAAAAGTCGAGACTTCATTCAGAATAACGAAAAAATCAGATATTCAGATCATAATACGGCAGTCCTCCGTTCTCCAGGAAAGAAATGCATTCGTCGAAAATCTTTCTTTCGTAGTCGAGCGTATTGATTTTCGGGAACCATTTCTTTATCTTTGCGTCGTTGCGCCTTACCATTTCGCCCCAGAGAACACACCAATCATTAATAGTAATGTTGTCATTCTTGACCTCATGCCAATAGTCTTTTGCAACATCTTTAGTATGAAGCTGCTCAATGAGACAAAGGTGCATATCTGCCATTTCTTCGTCATAATGACACGCACCAATCTCTCCCTTGACCTGCTTCATCATATCAAGCATTACACTATCGTTCATTCCGACCTCGCAGCAATCTGCCATGATCGTAACGCAGTTCTTGATAGCCTGCATGTCATTGCTAGCTATAATGTCTTCGAATACCTTTTTCATAACCGTATATTTTTGATGTTACTTCAGAAAATACTCTCTGATGTCGTACACGCCATCCTTATCCTTCAGTAAGTCAAGTGCAAGGTGGTTTGCATACTTAACAAGATGCTCTGTATCAATGTCTTTCACATCTTCCTTGCCGAGTATCTTTGCGATGGTACATCCGTGGTCACTTACGACCTGATTCATAGCAACGTAAAGAGCATAGTCGTTATAGTAAGGCTTCTCCTCTGTTGCAAGTCCGAGACCGGTCATAGCATTGAGCCATGTCTGCATATCCCAAGTGGTAGGTGGATTCATACCGTTTACAATCTCAGAGGCCTCCTTCTTGGTGAGATAGTTCTTCCACTTGATAGCGCACAGCTTATCAAGATACTCTTGCGCCAACTCTGGGTGCTTTGCTGCCATATCCTTCATCATGCAGCGCATCGTGTTACCGAATACGTGCATGTATTTTACGTTTGTTGATGAAGCCATCATTCCATAAAGCTCATCAAATTTACTCATAATCTCTTTTGCTTCCATATCTTATATTTTTTAAGCTATTATCAAATCTTTCAACTCCGCAAAATCCTCCTCCGTGAAGTTGATGCTTCGCTTGCTTCCGAAGAGGATAGCGATAAACGGATTGTCTGGCAGGTCGATGGATATTGTACCATTGTCAATATGCCCGTGAATAATACCAAAGTCAAAGTGGTAGTTTTCGACCACTTTAAGCATCTGCATCGCATCGGTAAAGATGGTATCTGCGTCAATATTGCCGTTCTCATCGGCAAGGAATAGGGTAGCGTTGTCTATCGATTTATCCCACTTATCCTTATTCTTGGATATGATGTTGTGCGCCGCACGTTTCATATACACTGATGGTATGGCGAGCATCGGATTACCCTTAACCATATCATCAATCCTTGCGTCTGCCCATACGTCAACCGATTCAAGCAGTTTTTCTTTAAGTTCCGTCACATTCATTTCCTGCCTCCTTTCTTAGCTTCGGTCTGTCCGTTTCTGATGGCAAGATACTCTTCCCAGGTCTTTCCTGGGTAGTTCTTGATGAAGTCAGCGACCAAGGCATTCTGTTGCTCCGTCTCTCTAGCCATTTCCTTCTTTAGCTTCTGCACTACGGAGAGATGATGTTTCAAAGCGTCCTTGCCTTGCTCAGTTGCCTCGATGCGAGGGCGTATGATGCGAAGTTCCTCATCTTGCACTAGCTTGGAGACGTATTGCAAGCTCTCAACATACTCCTTGTCTTGCATAAGGTACTGCTTCTGTGCATCGGTAAAGCTATCCTCTATCTTGTCTATCTCATCGAAGAGTGGGGTAGAAGACTGCTGCGCTTGCATATTGATAGATGCTCGCTTCTGCTGTATTGCCTCATACATCTTCTGTAGCTCAGCATCCATCATTTGCGGCTGCTGCTGACTTGTGCCCATATCAAGCAAAGGGCTGTTTCCAAAATTCATCATAATCAATATCTTTAAGTTGGTGATATATTATAGAGAGGTGAGAGGGCATCCACCAACGAGGGCAAACACCCCTCACCAACTCATTTCTTCTTAGTCCTTTTTACAGACTTCCTTACTGCTCTGTTACGCTCCTGTAGTGGGCGTGGAAGGAGCAGTGCTGTTACAGCAATAGCTTCCGTAGCCTGAAATTACTGGCGTAGATGGGAGTACCAACTGACCACGCAAGCAATTGCAGGTCTTCTCGTTCACGTAAGCCATCATAAGCTTCTCCTTGTAAGGAGTGAGGGCTTCCATCACGGCTACCTTCTTGTCAAGGTCGCTATACTTTGCTTGCAACGCATCGTACTGGTCTCTCTGATTCTTGTACAGACCGAAGTCAGCATCAATCTGAGACTTGTACAAACCGAACTCAGCCTCCATTGCACGGCGGTTCTCGGCGTTAATAGCATCTGTAGCACCCTTGTACATAGAGAACTTCTCAGCGATGTCAGTCTCACGCATAGCGTAGAACTTGTTGGCGGTGTCGAGCTTCAAGCCGAACATGTCGGTAAGCAGCTTCACCTCATCAGCGCATTCCTTCTCCATTACCTGCAAGGCGGTTGGCTGATTAGAGCTTGAGTTAGCTCCGTAAGTGTTGATGTTTACGTTCTCAGGCATATTGCCGCCGAGTGAACCAAATACGCTGCGGTTGTTACCGCCAAGCAACCAAGCACCAGCACCGAGTGCTGTGCCGATGATACCAAGGGTAAGACCAGCATTGCCTGTTGCCTTAGAAGCATAATCATCATGCTTCTTCCCCTCTTCGTAGATTTTCTTCTCTACGACCTTTGCATCTGTCATTTCCATAATACAATCTTTTGAAATCCTTAATATTAACTAACACTATTGTAACGTTACGGATGCAAAGGTACAAAGAATAGGGGAGAGCAAATATAACTCTATCACACTTTCTTTTAGTGGTTGATTATCAGAGATTTAAGGTGATAGGAGGTAATATCATAAATAATAAAAAAAGAGAGGCAATCACTTACCTCTCTTACTCTTAATGAAGTGCAGAATATCCCACTTCTTCCAATATCGGGTGTGCCCACGCTTCTTGCACTCGCCATTCGGGATGTCGCCTCTCGCTACCATTCGATTAAGAGTAGCATCAGATACGTGCAATTTCTCCTTTACCTCCTCGGTAGATAGCATCGGATTGAGCATATCTGGTATGATGTCGCACAATCTATCCAAATCATCATCACTCATTCCGCAAGCGGTGACCTTCTCGCCATTCCTCTGCTGCTCGTCAGCCTTAAAGCAAGCATCACTCAATGACTTCAAAGCCGTTCCGAGTATCTTATAATTCAATATCTTTCCCATAATCATGCACAAATTTTACGTCCTAACTTGGTTCTACTAATAAACATATCAGCAAAGCCATATAGATAAAACATTGCCGTTACAATCATAACTGTAAAGCAAGAATCAACCATATCTTTAGTAGTGTACCAACTCCATTCCACGATATGCGCAGCGTTGACTCCAAAGAAATAAAAGAAAGGTATTCTGTACCTCCAACATAGGAAGAAGAACCTGCTTGCTAATATCAAAACCATAGGCAGAACATACACCATAAAGTAGATGAATAAATAGCAGGGAAAATTCTCATTGTTTGTTATGAACATTTCCCTTGGATGCTGACTAAAATCCCACATTCCATAAGCGTGTAATAGCATAATCGTAATTGGAACATACTTGCAGAACCATCGGAAGAACTTCAAGATTCTTCTGGAATATCGGTTACCATACTTCATGAGCATCCCCATCAGCTCCGTCACATCAATGTCTTTTATCAACCGTTGGACGTTACCATGCTTCATGAGCATCCTCATCAGCTCCGTCATATCAATGTCCTTTATCAACCGTTGGACTTCGGCTTCTTGTTCTTGTGTCATAAGCTATTATATTTTAGTTGATTTAAAAGATTGATGCCGCAAAGATACGC